>Ga0307511_10002583_pt1 | contig 18908 bp, 25 predicted proteins | sample 13_EM_MG_FD_200266 | JGI IMG/M metagenome (GOLD analysis project Ga0307511, IMG submission 200266) | Populus trichocarpa ectomycorrhiza microbial communities from riparian zone in the Pacific Northwest, United States - 13_EM | ecosystem: Host-associated > Plants > Roots > Unclassified | place... | reverse complement strand
GGGAAGGAAAACGGTCGATCGATACCATCGTTGCTCAGGGGAGAATTCCCGCTTCCGGCCCGTCCCCTTGAGGACGTTGGCCAATCATGAGTAAGATCGACACTATCTGTCCTTTTTATATGTAGATATGTAGATAACTCGGGTGGGTTCACCGAAGGTTGGTGAAGTCATCCGATTCTCACAAAGATCGGAATCGTGGTCAACTCATTTCGGAGTACAATTCGCAATGGAGGAAAACATCCGTGGGTTTTTACTGCAGCTCCCCCCCTCTCCACTTGTTCGTTATTTGTTTGAACTAGCCCTATTACCACATAGCCACGGTCCTACACCTACAGATTGTGTCTCTGTCCGCGGTACAGATGCGCGCATCGGGGTGATCAAACTTGCCGTTCGCAAGTGCGCGACAGTCCCATTACCGGTACGAAACCCTGGGCAGTGGTCGAAACCGCGAGTCTGATGGTTTCGGAACGTTTGTGAACGGAAAGTGGAGGTAACCGGCCCCCGGGTCCCAGGACGGTCGCAATTGACAGCGTGAGACGAATTCGTTGATCTCCCCTCATCCTTACGTAAGGGCCGATTGGCTGTGTAGTGAGCCGTGACAAGAACGAGGAAACGGCGTGATCCCCACGAGGCCGGGAGTACGCCTCCAATTTAACCTCGATAGCGAGTTGCATCCCTCCTTTTCTGCCGCCGTAGACTCCTCACTTGGACGAGCAGCGATGGAGACCAACTGGGCAGACTCTTCCGAGAGTGAGTCGTCAACCCAACCGAATTCGAGCAGTGGTAGCTGACTAACAAGTGATTCAGTTGAGTTCCCCCCCCTTAGTGTCGAGGACCTCGTTCGGGTGGGGGAGGACTTTTTGCACGTATACTCTCTTGGTTATGTCAAATACCACCCCAATGATGTCGATGAGAGAGGCATACGATTGTCGATCTCCAACTTGGCATCAAGGAGTAAAACTTCTCCGATGTATCCATCCTCAGAAGAAGTGACTGCATTGGAGGAGGCGATTCGTAGGGTACCTCTCCCCCGCCAAATACCATCTCCTGACATCTCCGGTGGTTAGGCCGTAGCCTCCCAAAGCCGAGTCCATACCTCGGATCCCACCCATCAGAAACCTGGTTAAACCCACGGGTCAGACTTTTGGTCCACGCCCTCCTCCGTGCATCACAATTTTTTCCCGGCTTAGAGCTGTACGACAAACCCCCGGACTACAGTAATCACGGATTCACAGACATCTGGAAGGGAAAACATCGTGGGAAATCGGTGTGCGTTAAGGTCGTTCGGGACCTGAATCTGGCCTGCCTAAGGAAGGTCGAAGGGGTACGGCAACAATATTATTCAATCGGAGGTGTACTCAACTCACTTCGTACTAGGTATACCACCGTGTGATCAAAGAAAGCAAGCGCAATTCTCATCCGAATGTGCTTCATGTCATCCGGGTTTCGAAGGAGCTCTTTCCGTTGTGCATCATGAGTCCGTGGATGGCGAATGGGAACATTACTCAGTACACCCAAATGAACCCAGGTGTCGATGGTCTGATACTTGTACGTGCCCATCGGCCGGGAGCTTGGTGGGAATAATCTACTGACTACGCCTGAAATAGCTCGCACAAGTGTGCCAAGGCCTTATGTACCTTCATGGGTTGGGTGTTTTACACGGTAGCATTAGTCCGGTAGGCGGAATGGAGGACTGAGTGAACCCACTCACCAATTCTCGGCACATCTAGAACAACATCCTGATTACTCAGGATGGCCAGGCGTGTCTTGGAGACTTTGCGATCGCAGGGGAGTTCCCGGCGCGGGATCATTGGAGTCATCAGCCAGAAACTCTTCGGTATATGGCCCCGGAACGTTTCGATGCCTACCACCCCAACCACATCATAAGCGTGGACCTCTCTTCAAAAGAGAGCGATGTTTACTCCATCGCGATGACTTCTTTCTCGGTATATACCCTCTTTGAAGCCACCCCACTACCTGACGCAATCGCCCCATTACGATCAGGTCCTCACAGGGGTATTGCCGTATAGTGGAAGACATTGTTGGGACACGACCCTCGATATTCGTGCCGGTAAACGACCATCCCGTCCAAGCGACCTAAAGCAGAACCAACGGTTGCAGCCCCCAGTTTGGGGGATTATCACGACCGGGTGGAGCCACGAGCCCGAAAAGCGGTGTGAGCTTTCTGATATGCACCGCGTGTTTTCGACGTCCGCTCGACGGGAGCAAGGTGATTTAAACGCTCGAAATAGTGGAGACCCAATGATAGCTGAAACCTCCCAAATACCAAACAGCGCGACAGGAACTTGGGAAGAGGATCACCTCTGTCTTCCAGTTTCTGCGAGATACAGAGCCAGAGATCCAGAAGCGTGTTAACGAAATGAATGTGGCGAGCTCTTCCACATCCCCCCCCCCCCCCCCCACGGAAGGCTGACCTGATCCGCAGCGTCTTGAGAATAACACCACGTTAGATCGGGACCGACTCAAGTTGCTCAATATGCTTTGCAAAACATGCAGTCGGCACCGGGTGATCCCAACATCCATGCGTTTCCCAGACTGCTCGGAAGGCACCGTGGAAGTCGAATCTGGGGGTTTTGCCGATGTGTCCCGGGGTGAGTACAAAGGGTATACGGTAGCTATCAAAGCTGTGCGTGCATATGTCACGAGCGACCTGGATACCATCCGGAGCGTAAGTGCTTCACCTATACCATCGTGACCACCTTCGTCAATGGATCGCAGAGATTCTGCCGAGAGGGGGTTGCCTGGAAACACCTCCGCCATCCCAATATCCTACCGCTGCTTGGAGTGACATTAACCGAACACCGATTTGCTCTTGTTTCCGAGTGGATGGACAACGGAAACATCAACGAGTTCATCAAGAAGGAGCAGAAGATAAACCGCACCGAACTTGTACGTTGTCACTTGGTCTCGCAGCAGCCTCACTGATGAACCGTCCAGTTGGCTGGCGTTGCGAGTGGCTTGAAGTATATGCATGAACTCCATGTAGTTCACGGAGATCTAAAGGGGGTACGCGTTCTATCAAATCAAACGTTTGACCGTCCCTCACTCGTCCGCGAAGGCGAACATTCTTATCAATAGGTACCGGCAAGCTTGCATCGCCGACTTCGGTCTTTCGACCATCACTGGTGTCGCAACTTATTCCGGTGACCCTCGGGCATCTTTGGTCTCGAACGACACACTCATGTCATTCACTGGTGGAGGGACTCGTCGGTGGATGAGCCCTGAACTCCTGGATCCGGAAAGGTTCGGAATGCCAGAATCGGAGGACAATAGGCCGACCAGGCAGTCCGATTGTTATGCCCTCGGCATGGTCGTCTACGAGGTGGGTGTTCGTGCGAGTAGATCCATCACAGACACTAACTGAAGATAACCTAGGTGTTGTGCGGCCACCATCCATACCTCGAATTCCCGTCGGATATCCTAGCCGCCAACGCGATCATGGAGGGAGTCCGACCGAAGAAACCGGAGGGGGCGAAATATCTTGGGTTCAGCGATGAACTGTGGACAACTGTTGAACAATGTTGGCTGGAGGATCGCAATGCACGACCTGTCGTGGGGGACATTCTCTCCTCCTTAAACAGTGCCGTGTTGTTCTGGCATGATAAGGAGTCCTGACTCGTGATGAGGCAGCTGGACGGTTTGCACATCGACGATGCAATATTCAAACGTTCAACGTTCAACGTTCGCTCACTTGTACGTCTCCGTTGTTCCGTTCGCATATCGAGTACGTGACGGGACTATATATGTTCATCGGGTACCACCGACACCTAATTCCGGATTCGGGGAAAAGGTAATCCGCCAGCAGCGGTTTCACATGATCCTCAGCGTGATAATCACCCTCAGCAAAGTTTGTGACTCTGCGACCTCTCCAATAGCTCGGACATCCTCCAGGGATGGCTCGATCTTCCCACCACGTCGTCCTGGGCTCAAATGACGTGACGAACCATCGGCTTGACAAGAAGTGCTCGAAATAGCGTTCGATGTCCGGTGTGTCGGACTCAATCAACTTAAACTGGAATTAACAGCAGCAAACAACCCAGAGGATGTCTTGGAGGCCGGTTAACTACTATTCATATAGCTGGCGAGCCAGTGAGAAACGGGGGAGCGCTAGGCTACCCAGGGTGAGGAAACGGAGTGCACTCCCCGTGTAACCCTAATAAGTGATAGCGCCGGCGAGCGGCAGGGTCCACGACCAGTACCTTGCCCTCTCCAACCACGGTTCACCGCCCATTTCCGTTTCTTAGGTACGCTGCCACTTTGTGAACCCTTGAGGGAAAGTGCAAGGCCCCGCAACACGAAGTGTGATCCAGGAGCGTCGCCTTACGTTCATAGGTGTACAGTGTAAATTGGCAAACAACATATCAATGATATGGGCGAGTAAGTTTGAGAACGAGTAGCAACCAAAGTTTATGTCACCAACCAATGACACGAGAAAGCTTTCTATCCTCTCTGCCTGGGCAATCTCTGCCCGGCCAACGATGAGCGTGGGGAAAAACAGTCTCAAATGGCCACGAAAATAACTCCCTCACACAGCTCGGACATCCTCTAGGGAGGGCTTGACCTTTCTACTACGTTGTCCTGGGCTCAAACGACTTGACGAACCGTAGGCTTGACAAGAAGCGCTCGAGATAGCATTCGATGCCCGGTCGTCAGACTCGATCAACCTAAACTGGATCAATGGTGACTCAACAGCCCAGAGGACGTATCGCGTATCGATTAGCAACTGTTTACATGACTGGCGATGCCAGCGAGAAACGGGGGAGCGTCAACCCCCTGCGCCGGCCCAGGACCAGTAGTTGAACGTGTCTGCCAGATTTATCAGCGATCGTATATATCCATCTAGCTGCCAGAGACCCAACTCGCAGGGGCAAGCTTATGACCACGGGTGACGGAGTCAGCTCAAAAAAAGGTGAAGAGCGGGGCAGAGGAATACAGACGATTTCTCGCTGGCATCGGGGTGAGCTGAGTGTGATTTGCGACGGGTGAGATGGGCACCAAGGGATTTGACAAATATCGACGAACCTCTGGCAAATCCATCCGGTGCCCCCACGATCGACGTGGCCCAGTGGGCGGCCCATCTATTAGTCGTGTTGTACCTGTTGTGCTCTTCAGTGCAGCTTCAAAGGATGAGATGTCAGGGGACATGGATCCAGCGGACGAGTCGAGCGACGAACGCAGAACGTCAATTTCTATGCGTTATGTCAACCTGTGGGATTAGTATATGTTGGCCCCTCCATCGAAATCATACGGAGTCGGGTCTGATGGCAAGTCGCATCCCTGGGATAGCAGGATCTAGAAACGACGGGAACGCGTCGGGGTCGGTCGGTCTGAATGGGTTCGGTGGCATAGTACTGGACGGGATCCGAAGTGAGGTAGGTGGAAAGGGACGGAGTAGAGATCTCCTTTACAGAACCGGCGCGACCGTTGGTGGTCAAAGAAGAGGATGAATTGTTGGAGTTGAAACGTTGAGCGGCAGGTGGGAGTGTGGGAGTGGTCTGAGTTCCATGAGGGACAGGTCCCGGACGAAATCTTCACGGGATGCCTGGGATTCAAGTTGTTCTGCTCTTGCATGAGGGGCGGGATTTTGGCCTCTTTCCCGCCAGGGTTGTGATTATACCACGTCGTTCTCGCGAGTATCTTTCCGTCGGACCCACACTTTCTGCAGGTGCGCCAGTAGATGCGAGAGGTTGGTAGTCGCCTGGAGGGAGAGACATTTGGAGGGACGAGCTTAGTTGTATGTTGTCGACGACGCCCGGGAGACGTAGTGGACTTGGGGGGGGGAACAGAAGACTTGACTCGATTCACGCCAGGCGTTGTGATCACGCGAGGGCGTGCTCTCAAGTGAAGTCCGAAGCGCCGCGCGTGCTAATCAAGGCCACGCGTCTTCGGTTTGATCCGGATCGCTGGGCCTAGACCGAGTTCGTCCCGTTTCGCCAGCGATCAACCAGGCTCCCTGCCGCTCGCCCAGTTTCTCACTCGGAGCCATGGATTGGGCAGATCCTTCCAAGAGTGAGTCAACCCAACTGAACTCGAGCAGTGGTACCTGACTGACTGACGATTTAGTTGAGTTCCCCCCCCTCGGTTCCGAGGACCTCATTCAGCTGGGGGAGGACTTGTTACGCGTACATCCTATTTTTTACGAGCGCAGGACTAACGGCCGGAATGACAAATCCATATCATCGGTCTCCAACGTGATATCGAGGGGTAAAACTTCTACGACGGGTTTGTCCCCAGAGGAAGCGACAGCATTGACGGAAACGTTTCGCAAGGTACCTCCTCCCCGCCAGATACCCCCTCAGCGTCTGACGCCTCTGGTGGTTAGGCCATACCCAGACGGGATCGCTCGGGTATCTTTTCGGACCCGTGGACCAGACTTATGACCCACGCCCTGCTCCGTGGACCGCGAATCTTCCCCGGCTTAGAATTGTGCGACAAGGCCCCGGACTACACTCCTGATGGATTCACAGACATCTGGAAGGGGGAATATCATGGGGAGTCGGTGTGCATTAAGGTGGTTCGGGGAGGGTACTTGCCCGAGCTGAGGAAGGTCGAACGGGTATGGCGATCGTTTCGTTCAATCGGAGGCGTACTCAGTTCGTTTCGTACCAGCTGTACCGCCGTGTGATCGAAGAAAGCAAGCTCAATTCTCATCTGAACGCGCTCCCCGTCATCCGGGTTTCGAAGGGTCTGTTTCCGGTTTGTATCATGAGCCCGTGGATGCCAGATGGGAACATTACTCAGTATATCAAAATGAACCCTGGTGCTGACCGTCTCAAACTTGTACGTACCCATCGGTGGAAATCAATGGGAACAATCTACTGACTACGCTTGCAATAGCTTGCACAAGTGTGCCGTGGCCTCATACACCTTCACGAGTCGGGTATTTTACACGGAAGTATTAGTCCGGTAGGCAAAATGAAGCATCGAGTGAACCCGCACACTGATGCTCAGTGCGCCTAGAACAACATTCTGATCACCCAGGACGGCAAGGCGTGTCTTGGGGACTTTGCAATCGCGGGGATGTTCGATGGGACACATAACGGGTATTACCAGCCAGAAGCCCTCCGATATATGGCCCCAGAACGTTTTTTATGGGAAAACTACTCCTTTGTGGTGCGAGGCCCTTCAAAGGAGAGCGATATTTACGCCGTTGCAATGACTTCTTTCTCGGTATGTACCGCTTTTGGAAACCATCCTACCACTTGAAACAATCGTCCCGTTGCAATTAGGTTCTCACGGGGGAAGTGCCATATCGTGGAAGTAGAAGGAGGGATGCAGTGATCGATAAGATTCTCGCCGGCAAACAACCATCTCGTCCAATTTACTCAAGCCAGAGTCGATTGCTACGGTACCCAATTTGGGATGTGATCACAGCCGGCTGGCATGATCAACCAAGACGACGATGCGAACTCTCGGTCATGTACCGCGTATTCTCGAACTCGCCAACCAGCCAACGGCGGCAACTTGGGAAAGTCCTCCCGCGAGTCGCCTCTTTCTTCCAGTTTCTGCAAAACTCGGGGTCAGAAGCACAGAGGCAGGTTGATCAAATGAATCAGGTAATCTCTTCCACATCCCTCCTCCCCAAGGCTGACATGATCCACAGCGTCTCGAGAACGGCGCACTATCGGATCGGGAGCGACTAAAGCTGTTCAATGAGCTTTGCAAAACATGCAGCCGACACCGTGTGATCCCGACGCCCATGCTCATCCCCGACTGTTCAGAAGACTCCGTGGAAGTTGAATGCGGGGGCTTTGCTGACGTATCGCGCGGCACGTACGAAGGTCGCCTAGTAGCCATCAAAGTTGTTCGCGCGTACGTCACCAGCGACCTGGATGCCATCCGCAGTGTGAGTGCTGTACCATTCCCATTGCGCCCACATTGACAAAAATATCGCAGAGCTTCTGCCGAGAGGGTGTTGCTTGGAAGCATCTCCGGCATCCAAATATCCTACCACTGCTCGGAGTGTCACTAAACGAATACCGTTTTGCTCTGGTTTCCGAGTGGATGGAGAATGGAAACATCAATGATTTTATTGGGAGAGATCAGGATGCGAACCGCGCCAAGCTTGTATGTTGTCACCTGAATTTTCTACATTGTTACTGACGAACCGTTCAGTTGACCGACGCTGCGAATGGGCTACGGTATATGCATGAACTCCGTGTGGTTCACGGAGATTTGAAGGGGGTATGTGATTTTCTTGGGTCAATGGACGCGTCTCACTCGCCTGCAAAGGCAAACATCCTGATCAGCAAGGACCGGCGAGCCTGCATTGCCGATTTCGGTCTTTCAACCATCACCGGCGTCACAACCCGCGCTCCTGGCGAGGGCTCCCAGGCATCGTTGATCTCAAAGGACACACTCATGTCCTTCGCTGGTGGGGGGACCCGCCGGTGGATGAGTCCCGAGCTCCTGTATCCGGAAAAGTTTGGGATGCCGGAATCAGAAGGCGATCGGCCGACAAGGCAGTCCGATTGCTATGCTCTCGGAATGGTCATCTACGAAGCAGGTGTTCACACGATCGAATTCGTTGCTGCGAATAGCTAACCGGCGATCCCCTAGGTTTTATGTGGACACCATCCCTACGTCGAGTTTCAGTCGGATATTCTAGCTGCCAATGCGATCATGGAAGGGGTCCGGCCGACGAAACCGAAGGGAGCGAAACGACTTGGATTCAGCGACGAATTGTGGAAGATCGTTGTGTTGTGTTGGTTGGAGGACCGCAACGCACGGCCTGGGGTAGAGGACGTCATTCCCCGCTTGAATGACGCCGCGGTGTCCTGGTACAGGAGAGAGCTCTAGCCCATCAAACGTTTAACGTTCACTCGACGCTTTCCTTTAATCTGTTATGTTTATATACCAAGTACATAGTAGGACCATATATATTCATCGAATGTCACCGGTACGTGATTTGAACCCGGGAGAGAGGGGGTCCGTAGGCAACATAACCCTCGTTGTGACGATCGCCCTCAATGACGTTGGCTGAATCCGTGACCTCGCCAACTACTTAGACGTCCTCTCGGGATGGTTTGATCCTCCCACCACTATGTCCTGGTCTCGATATCTGGCGTCCCAGAAGCCCGGATGTTCCAGATACGAGGGTAATGGTCCTTCCCTCGGCGAAAATCCACGCGAGAGCGATCTGACCACCGGTCGCGCTGAGAATGGAATGAACGGGGAGAGGGGATCAGAGAGATGCCAATATGGACAACGCGAGTTGAACGTAGGAGATTATACCGTTGGTGAGAGGTGGTCGAAATAACATTCAATGCCTGGTACAAAGCAGCGGGTTTCCAGCTCTCGAGTCTCGCATTTGAACTTTCACGAAAAGGGCAGACAAGGGGTCCCTGCTCAGGGTCGGTCAGAATTCGCGGATACTCTACATCCACACTGAGCTGCTTCCTGACTGGGTCATACACTGCGGAGAGTCGTGGCGTCTCCAGAATCTTAGCGCCTGCATCGGCAGGTTTGCTTGCGCTCCCACACGGATCCATGCAGCAGAACCGTAAGCCACCACACGAGGCGATGAGGCGCGCCCAAGCCTCGACCAAACTAGAGTTATAGGGTGTTAGCCACACTCGCTGCTTCGGAACGGAGGATGGAGGTACGTTGCCGAGCAGGCGATTGACCCTTACTTCTCTTCAACGTCGAAGGGTAACCGCGGTGCGGGTCGAGATGATTGTCGATACAGTGCGAACAACGCAGGGACCAGCGGCTTCCGTGCACTAGTGGAGTGGTTGTGTTTGATATCGGGGATAATATTCTCGTCGAGCGACCTACATCTCGAAGTGATCAGACCCGATCTGCCAAATCTGGATCAGCGGAAGTGAATAGCGTGTATCAGAACACCCAAGGCAGACGCCGTAGTCGTGGGGGGTCAACTCGTCACGGTTCAGTCGGTTGTTACTTACGTGAGTGTCAAGTCAATGCACGAGGGAGGCGCATCGGTTTGTTGGGCGTTAACGTTTGGCAGTTCACACAAAATGAGCTGTATAACTTCAAACATTCAACGTACGTTCAAGGCTCGGCAATTGGAAGTGAATCGGCTGCACGCACTTGTACTCCACTGCTCTGCACCGACTCAGGGCAAGTTGTTGAATACGTCTGCCATGATGGTAAGCGTTGACTGCGAAACGTGCGCGGCGATCCGGCATTACCCGACACTGACGCCCACCCGCTCTCGTGGTCCCCGCCCAGATCTGTGCCTCAAGGAACCCCAGTGTCAACAACCCAGCGCCAGCTGTACCAGGTCCCATATTCTCGCTCGTGTTCAACCTCAACAGTTGTTTGGACCTTGTACCTCTTGGACCACCAAGACCACGTCAGTTCTGTGAAAGAGTTCTCCGTTCCCGCTCCCCCAGGTTACCACCTTCCCCGTCAACCCCGCCTCGCCCAGTACAATCCGACCGAACCAGTTTCCATTCCTTCTGGCACCACCGCTGACGCCGGCCACGTTGCTCCCAGAATGACTGACGCCGACGCGTTCAATTTCGTCGTTCCAGAGATTGATATTTCAAAGGACAAGGCTCACCATTACACCCGACCCTGTCTGGTTTTCAGGGAATGGCTGGTACGGTGTCGTGTTGTAATTCCGTTGGTTGACAGAACAAATTGAAATTGGCCCTATTGACTCGCCCATTGGATACGCGTTCCCAGACTTAGAGACCTTTCAAGCCGCACCGAGGAGAACAACAGCCTCAAATGCACTACTAGGGCGCATCGGTTATGTATATGGGATTGCGATTTGCGAGAGAGAAACGCCCGTAAGTTTCTGATGCTGTCCAGTTCGCCGTTTGTTTTGCACTGATTCCATCACCCCACAGCCACGGACCTCCGCTTACGAATTACGTCCCTGTCCGCGGTGCGGATGGGCGCGATTGTTAGTGCACCCCGTGTGACCACGCTACTCCTCGGTAGGAAACGCTCTCGTCCCTAGAACTGGCCTGCGTCAACCAAACCCTCACTAAACGGGCTCCCTTTATCGACGACACGGATGTCGGACTTTAGTGCGATATGCATTGGCTTCTCTCGTGTTTAGAAATGTATATTAGCTCGCATTCGGAAATCTAACATCAGTACCGGCTTGCGTGCTGAGGTTGCGAGGTGGGCAGAGTCAGGAACTGACGCGGATGCTCTCCACCGTTACGATACGGAACCGATTCAGGTAAGATTTCAAAACGAGAGGGGTTGAGAATACTCTGTCACTATAACCCCGAAGTACGTCAACGTTAGTTCCCCCCCTTTCTGTCTTTGCGGTCTTCCTGCTTGGGCGAGCAGACATTCCTCCCGAGGATACTACGTAAGGTATGGGTACCGTGACCACGAATAAGGGAACGGCGTGATCCCCACGAGGCCGGGACTCGGAGCGCACTCCTCGCCCAACCTCAACAGCGAATTACCCCCCTCTCTTTCTGCCGTCACGATGTCCTCGCGTGTACGAGCGGCCATGGAGGCACTGTATGCAGACCCTTCCAAGAGTGAACCGTCAACGCAACTAAACTCGGGCAGTGGTAACTGACTAACAAATGATCCAGTTGAGTTCCCGCGTCTTGGTGTCGAGGAGCTCATTCAATTGGGGGAGGACTTGTTGCACGTATACCCCATTCATTGCGAGGTCAGGCCCGATTCCACGGAGGGTGAAGACACAGTATCGTCGATCTCCAACATGATATTAAGGGGTAAAGCTTCTCCGTCGTATTTGTCCTCAGAGGAAGTAACTGCATTGGCGGAGACGTTTCATAAGGTGCCTCTCCCCCGCCAAATTACCTCTCAGTGTCTGATACCTCCGCTGGTTAGGCCGTATCAACTCGCTCTCCTTACCCATCCACTTGGTCAAACCCAAAGACCAGACTTTTGACTCACGCCCTCCTCCGTGGATCACGAATCTTCCCCGGCTTAGAACTGTACGATAAACCCCCGGACTACACTCCTGATGGATTTACAGACATCTGGAAGGGAAAATATCGCGGGAAGCCAGTGTGCGTTAAGGTGGTTCGGGGACAGAGACTGACCTGCCTGAAGGAGGTCGAATGGGTACGGCGACAGGTTTATTCAACCGGAGGCGTACTAAACTCGCTCCGTATCAGATATACCGTCGTGTGGTCGAAGAGAGCAAGCTTGATCCTTATCCGAATGTGCTCCGTGTCATCCGGGTTTCGAAGGAGCTGTTTCCGTTTTGCATCATGAGTCCGTGGATGCCGGATGGGAACATAACTCAATATACCAGAATGAACCCTGGTGCTGACCGTCTCATACTTGTACGTGCCCGTCGACCTTGAGATTGACGGGGACGATCTACTGACTACGCCTGAAATAGCTTGCACAAGTGTGCCATGCCCTCATGTACCTTCATGGGTTGGGTGTTTTACATGGTAGCATTAGTCCGGTAGGTGTAATGGAGGATTGAGCGAACCCACACGCTAATGCTCGGCACATCTAGAACAACATTCTGATTACTCATGATGGCCAGGCATGTCTCGGAGACTTTGCGGTCGCAGGGGCGTTCAGAGAGTACTTCTATTGGTACCATCAGCCAGAAACTCTTCGGTATATGGCCCCGGAACGTTTAGTTCAAGGCACCCCCATGGAGGTGGGCGGCTCTTCAAAAGAGAGCGACGTTTACTCCGTCGCGATGACTTCTTTCTTTGTATGTACCCTCTTTGGAGACCATCCTACCACCTGACACAGTCGTCCCATTACGATCAGGTCCTCACGGGGGTATTGCCGTATAGTGGAAGTAGCGTGGGGGAGATGACCACCGAGATTCGTGCCGGTAAACGACCATCCCGTCCAAATGACCCGGACCAGAACCGACGGTCGCAGCGTTTCGTTTGGGAGATTATTACGATTGGCTGGAGCCATGAGGCTTACAAGCGATGTGAAGTTTCCGACTTGCACCACGTATTTTCAATGTCTACTCAACGGGAACGGGATCAAGGTGATTGAAACACTCGAAACGGCGGAGGTATCATGGTAGCTGAAACGACCCAAACACCGAACAGCGCGACTGCAACTTGGGAAGAGGATCTCATCTTTCTTCCAATTTCTGCGAAATACGGAGCCAGAAATACAGAAGCGTGTTAACGAACTGAATGGGGTAAGGTTCCCTCCACGCGCCCCTCCCAATGATTACACGAGTTGCAGCGTCTCGAAAATGATACCATGTCGGACCGGGAGCGGTTAAAGTTGCTCAATGAGCTTTGCAAAACATGCAGCCGACACCGTGTGATCCCGACATCCATGCACATCCCCGACTGCTCGGAAGGCTCCGTGGAAGTCGAATCCGGGGGCTTTGCTGACGTATCACAGGGTACGTACGAACGCCGTCGGGTTGCTATCAAAGTTGTGCGTGCATATGTCACGAGCGACCTCGACGCCATCCGCAGTGTGAGTGTTTTACCTTTGCCGCCACTGACACATTGATAAACGGGTCGAAGCGATTCTGCCGAGAGGGTGTCGCTTGGAAGCACCTCCGTCATCCCAATATCCTACCACTGCTTGGGGTGACGTTAACCGAACACCGATTTGCTCTGGTTTCCGAATGGATGGAAAATGGAAACATCAACGACTTCATCAAGAGGGACCAGCGTATAAACCGCATCGAACTTGTACGTTCTCGTTTGATCTTTCAGCAGCCTTACCGATGAACCGTTCAGTTGGCTGGTGTTGCGAGTGGGTTGAAGTACATGCACGACCTCCTTGTAGTTCACGGAGATCTGAAAGGGGTGCGCGGTTCCGTCGAATCAAATGTCTGGGCATCTCTTACTCGTCTCCTAAGGCGAACATCCTTATCAACAAGGACCAACGAGCCTGCCTCGCAGACTTCGGTCTCTCTACCATCACCGGTGTCGCAACTTATGCTGGGGCCTCTCGGGCGTCACTGATTTCAAATGACTCGCTCATGTCATTTACTGAAGGGGGGACTCGTCGGTGGATGAGTCCTGAACTTCTGGATCCAGAAAGGTTTGGGATGCCGGAATCGGAGGACAACCGACCCACCGGGCAGTCCGATTGCTACGCTCTCGGCATGGTCATCTATGAGGTGGGTTTTTGTGCGATCACATTCGTTGCGGTTGACAGATAACCTGGGATAACGTAGGTATTATGTGGACACCATCCCTATGTCGACTTCGAGTCGGATATCTTCGTCGTTCACAAGATCATGGAGGGGGTACGACCGATAAAGCCGAAGGAGGCAAAGCGCCTTGGATTCAGCGACAAACTGTGGAGAATTGTTGAGTTGTGTTGGCTGGAGGACCGCAACGCGCGACCTATGACAGAGGACGTCCTTTCCTGCTTGAACGACGCCGCGGTGTCCTGGTATAGGAGAGAGCTCTAGACCATAGTGGGATGACTGGACAGTGCAGATTGACAATCCAATTGTCAACGTTTAACGCTCAGTCGACACTATCCTTTACGGATCTGTTGTTACATGTGTCTATCAAGTACATAGTAGGACTGCATATGTTCATCGGATACCACCGGTACGTGATCTGAGCTCGGGCAAGAGGAATCCGCAGGCACTGTCTCCACATAACCCTCGTTGTGATCGTCCTCAACAACGTTGGCTGAATCCGTGACCTCTCCAACTACTTGGACGTCCTCTCGGGAGAGTTTGATCTTCCCACTGCATTGTTCTGGTCTCGATATCTGGCGTCCTGGAAGCCCGGAAGTTCCGTATGAGAGTAATGTCCCCTCGCTTAGCCAGAATCCACGCGAGAGCGATCTGACCGGCAGCTGCGCCTTACTTCTCTTCGAAATCGTTTAGACCACGGGGGTGAGAATGTTCGGAAACTTTCCTGAAGTACCTCGTGACACATTGACAGAAGTCGCTATACTCGGAGCCATCGGGATATCTCTGTAGGGAAGTCAGCCGGATGATCCAGGTACGGTTCCTCACACTGCCTAAGCCACCCCTCGGGTTGAGCTGTAGGCCCCGCTCTCGACGCTCAACGCTGACAGTACGGGTGGGCGACTTGGACGCGTCCCCTCAACTTCGTTCAATCGCCTCGGTTCCGCCCCGTGGACTTGCTCAAGGTTCCAAGTCTCGATCAAACGGAATTCAGGGATCGGAGCGATAGCCGCCGTCGTAACTCCATTGCGGAGAACGGAACAGGCTCTGGATTCAGGGTGATTGCGATAGATACATGTGTGCGATACGAGATCTCAAAGCTGTCGAGTACCGGATAGGGCAAAGAAGGAGAGGGAGTACGATCGCTGCCGAGGAGCACTTTGTAATCCAAACGACGCGATGGATCATAGACTTTACAAGAGGCGTTCGAAATATCAGTCGATACCCGGTGCGCCGGGTTATCAGATTCAATCAGCTTAATCCGGATCGACGGCCAACGCCGTGGCCATAGGGGATGTATTGTGGACCGGCTGACTACTGTTTACATGGGTTGTGAACTAGTGTGCAACGGGGGAGCATCAATCACCCCACGCCGGCCCAGGACCAACCATTGAACGTGTCTGCCAGATGTACCTGGGATCTTGCATATCCGTACCACTGCCAGAAATCAATTCGCAGCTGTAGGGGGCGGAGTCAGCTCAAGAGAGGGTGACGAACAGGACAGATGGATGGAGGTACTTTTCTATCTCGCAACTCGTACATTGGGGTCGGCTGGGTGTGATTTGTATAACGGTGAGATCGGTGTCAAGGGGTTTGGCAAACATCGACTAACCTCCAGCAAATCCATCCGTTCTCTCCACAATTGACGCGCCCCCGGGTCCCGCCGGCTAGTCGTGTTGTGGTTGTTGTGCTCTTCAACATAGCTTCAGAGGACGCGGTGCCTGGGAGCGTGCATCCAGCGGACGGGTCAAGCGAGGGACGCAAAATACGAATTTGAATTCGTTCCGTCAACCTGTGGGATGTACCTGATAGCGTACTGGCCTCCATCGAAATCAGGCAGAGTCGCGTCTGACGGCGAGTCGCGTCCTTGGGGTAGCAGCATTTAGGAACGGCGAGAACGCGCCGGCGTCTGTCGGTCTGGGAGCATTGAACGTGGCCGGCATCTGGGGCGGCGATAGCAGGAAGAATGGGTTCTGGAGCGAGGCCGGTGGGAAGAGTGGGAGCGGATAACCCGTTTACGGAACTGACACGGTCGTTGGTGGCCAAAGAAGTGGGTGAGTTTTGACGTCGAAGCTATATTTGGAGCGTTCAACGTTCAGATTGAGCTCAGCAGCGGGAAGTGGATCGGTTACGCACACTCGTCCTCCACCGCCCTGCACTGATCCAGGGCAAGTTCTGGGCAAGTTGTTGGATATGCCTGCCACGACGGGAACCAATCAACCGCTGACGTGCAAGGTGGTGATCCGGCATTACCCGACCCTGACACCCACCCTCCGAGCCTCGCCTTGACCAACGTCGCCCAGGATCTGTACCTCAAGGAACCCAGGATCTACAACCTGGCGCCAACCGCTCCAGGTCCCACATTTTTGCTCGCATTCAACCTCAACGCTCGTTTGGGCCTCGTACCTCTTAGACCACCAGGACCGTAAAAGAGTTCGCTGTTTCCCCTCCCCCAGGTTATTACCTTCTCCATCAGCTTCGCCTCGAAACTCGCCCAGTACGATATGACCGAACCAATTCCCACTCCTTCCGCCGCCACCGTTGACGCCGGCCACGTTGCTCCAGAATGACTGACGCCAACGCGTTCTTATCGTTCCCAGATTGATATTTTTGTGGCCGAGAAACCCGACCCTGTCTGTTTTTCAGGGAGTGGTTGGTATGGTGTCGTTGTAATCCCACTGGTTGACAGAATTTGAATTGACCCTATCGACTCACCACCAGGATCGGCGTTCTTACAATCTACACCAAAGAGAACAACAGCCTCAAGAAGCACTACTAGGGCGCATCGGCTATATGGGGTTATGGATTGCGGGAGAGAAGTGTCCGTAAGTCTCTGACGCAGCTCCCTCCCTCTGTCCGGTTTGCTGTTTGGTGTTGATTCTATCACCCCCACAGCCACGAACCTCCGCTTACGAATTGGGTCCCCGTTCGTGGTATAGACGCGCGATCGCCGGTGCATTGCGAACGACTCCATTACTCCCCGGAAACGTCTATTCTCTTGCGTTCAAAATGGATATCAGCTCGCGTTTGAAAATATATCATCGGTACCGGTTCGTGGTAGGTTTCTCAGAACACATTGAGGCTGTGAGGTGGGGGAAGCCGGGAGCTAACGCGGACGCCTTTACGGAACTACGCATCCTTTCCAAAACGAGGGACCGAGAACACACTCCCCGTATACTCAACCTCAAAGTACGCAAACGTTAGTCTTCTCCATTCTACCTCCGCGCTCTTCCTGCTTGGGCGAGCAACCGCGCCTCCCAAGGATATATTAATGAGCCGCCAACCTCACCGAACCCCTCGGGCCAATGATCTCTAAAGACCTGACCGATGGACGATTTGGTAGAGTTACCTCCGTTGGTCCCAAATTCCCACATCACTGGTGGAAGGTCTGTTGAACGTATATCTAACTTGCCACAAGGACACGGTTCGCCACGAAACTGGACGAAGAATACATATCGTCGGTCTCCAAGGTGGTATCAAGAAGTAGCAATGGATTTGTCCTCAGAGGAGGCGTCAGCATCGGCGGAAATACACCATGAGGTACCTTTCCCCTCCTAAATCCCTCCTCAGTATCTTACGTTTCTGCTGGTTAGGCCGTGTTGGACACGTCGAAAGGCACGATGGCCTTCATTTGGTCGGCTCTGTGGATCAGACTTTGGGTCCACGTCCTCCTTCGCGAATCACGAATCTTCTCAGGTTTGGAACTATGTGGTGAATTTCCGGAATTAGTTTGCCTGAGGGATATTGAAAGGGTACAGCAACCCTTTTGTTCTATCAGGGACGCACTCGGTTCGGTGATCGAAAACACAACTTCCATCCGAACGCCCTCCCCATCCTCTGATGCTCGTGGGTTCCCATCGACTCGGGGGTGGGGGGGGGGCAGTCTACTCACTACGCCCGCGATAGTTCACGCGGGTGTACCACGTGCTTATGTACCTTCATCGGTTGCGGAGTTTCACATGGTAGCATTGGCCCGGTAAACAAACGGATGGATTGAGTGGACTCGCGCGCTAATACTTAGCGTGTTTTGAACAACGTCCTGGTCACTCAGGACGGCTAGGCGTATCTTGGAGACTCTGGGATCGCTGGAACCATCGAAGGGTGCTCGTACTTGTTCTACGGGCCAACCCTTCGATCTATGGCCCTGGAACTTATCTGAATTCAAAGCGATACTATCCTGGTGGTTGGCCCTTCAAAGAGTGTGACATTTACTCCCTTGCGGTGGCTTCCTTCTCGGTGTGTACCTCCTTTGGAAACTACCCGACCGTTTGATACAATCGTCCTGTCACCGTTTAGCTGGCTGGCGTTGCGAACTGCTTGAAGTATGTGCATGGCGTATGGGCATCCCTTTCGTTCCTGGAGGCCGATATCCCAAAGGGTGAGGCTCACCATTAGACTCGACTCTGCTCGATTTCGATGGAGAAGTTTGTATGGTATCGTGTAGTAATCCTACAGGTTGATAGAACGAATAGAAATTGGCGATCTGTCTCTCCATTGATTCGCCCACTGGATCTGCTCCCAGATTCCGTATTCTTTTAAGGGACGTCGAGAAGAACAACAGCTGCAACATGAGAAACGAGCGCTGATTGACGATACTAGGACCTATCGTTCGTACGGGATGATGCGGGTATATTCACCAGAGGTGGTATTCTCACCGAGATTGGAACCGTGGTCAACTCATGCCGGCGCACGATTTGTAAGAGAGAAAAACGTCCGTGGGCTTCTGATGCAGCTTCCTCCCCCTCTCCACTCGTTCACCGTTTGATTGAACTGGCTCTGTTGCCATGCAGCAACGGTCCTACTGGTGCACTTACGGATT
>Ga0307511_10002581_pt1 | contig 18930 bp, 12 predicted proteins | sample 13_EM_MG_FD_200266 | JGI IMG/M metagenome (GOLD analysis project Ga0307511, IMG submission 200266) | Populus trichocarpa ectomycorrhiza microbial communities from riparian zone in the Pacific Northwest, United States - 13_EM | ecosystem: Host-associated > Plants > Roots > Unclassified | place... | reverse complement strand
CCACCATAAACACGAGTTAAAAGCTAGTAACCGAAACTAAATCACTTCTCAAATAATCTTGAAGACCATTCAACATGATGTATTTAAATAAATTTTTTATAAATACTGGTCTCAAGATTTGAATTTAAAAAATGAAATAATTTCTTTTCAAAAAGAGATTAACAAAACTATCTTAAGGAGAGACAAGATAATATACGAGGATAGAAGGAGATGAGTTGGCGATACTTAAAATCCTTTTGCAGCTTCCTCATTGGTTGTTTTAAACCTCTAAGACCCCCACCACCACCACATGTCTCTCTTCCGTTCTTCACCACTCGTTCTTTTGATTCTCATGCTTTCCTTCACATATAAGCTTAACACTTCCCTTTCGACGCCCTTCCAGTGTACATTTCTCTCCTCTTCAAGAGACATCAACAAGTTTTAACCTAAGAAAACACTGCTGAACGTATTTGCAAGACAATGGCATCGCTTGCTAGCTCCAGCACCATTGTTAGACCAACCCCGTTTCTTGGCAAAAGGGGTTCAAATGCTAACCCTCTTAGAGATGTTGTCTCCATGGGAAATGGCAAATACATCATGGTAGGTCTCTCTCTCTCTCTCTCCTCTAGTTGTCCTTATTTTGTTTTCCTTTGATGGGGGCTAACATGGATAGGTTCTGCTTGAATAGAGCAATGAGTTGTGGTATGGACCTGACAGGGTGAAGTACTTGGGACCATTTTCAGCTCAGACTCCTTCATACCTGACTGGAGAATTCCCAGGTGACTATGGATGGGACACTGCTGGTTTATCAGCTGATCCTGAGGCCTTTGCTAAGAACAGGGCTCTTGAGGTAACCTTTTTGTCTCCAAAATCATGACAAGTTTCTCTATGATGAATAATAATTGCCTTAGAAAATCATGTAAGATGGAATATTTTGATACAAATGCGACTTCGATTTCACTAGCCTGGTACAATTCTTGGAGAGGTTTCAGTGATGGAAAGAAGGATCTTCGACAACGTCGAATTAAAACTATTATGCAATATTTTTAGGTGATCCATGGCAGATGGGCTATGCTTGGAGCACTAGGCTGCATCACCCCAGAGGTCCTTGAGAAATGGGTTAAAGTAGACTTCAAGGAACCAGTGTGGTTCAAAGCTGGAGCTCAAATCTTCTCAGAAGGTGGCTTGGACTACTTGGGCAACCCCAACCTTGTCCATGCCCAAAGCATCCTTGCTGTCCTTGGATTCCAAGTTGTCCTCATGGGCCTTGTTGAGGGATTCCGCATCAATGGTCTCCCCGGAGTAGGAGAGGGTAATGACCTTTACCCTGGTGGCCAATACTTCGACCCTCTCGGCCTGGCCGATGATCCAGCTACATTCGCCGAGCTCAAGGTGAAGGAAATCAAGAATGGACGGCTAGCCATGTTCTCCATGTTTGGATTCTTTGTTCAGGCTATTGTTACTGGAAAAGGTCCCCTGGAGAATCTCTTGGACCACCTGGACAACCCTGTTGCTAACAACGCTTGGGTCTACGCCACCAAGTTTGTGCCTGGGTCATAAATTAACATTTAATTTCTTGGATTAGAATGGAAAGACCTTGCCTGAATTGTCATGGTTCCTGTATTTCTAGATTAAAAACTTCGTACCGTTGAGATCCAAAGTAAATTGTATAACCTGTTTTATTGTGTGATCCAGTGTAAATTGTTGTGACGACTGAAGGTTTTCTTAATTAAGATGAACCTCAAACATGGAGGCATGGCATCAATGCTATACAAACCTTACTGCCTGCTATGCCACTGCATCAAATATTTGGTGACCTGACAAAAAACCGATGATGGATATTCAAGAAAGTTAAAAACACCATGAGAAACAGCATTTCTAATTGATTGATTCAACTTTCAAGCAATGTTTCTTCCAAATATGAACTTGGTATTTGCATGAACAAAACAATGACAGCAAAGTAGAACAGAACAATGCCGATGCTTCAGGGGGGGGAACAAATTACTTACAATATACTTGTTATGATAGAACAACATAACAAGCAATACAGCAATTTCACAATTGGGACTACCAAGTTCGTCCTTGCATCTACGCTAACAAAATATACAACTGACTTCCACTAAAAAAAAAAAAAACTGGGACAGGAACAAACCTATCTGGCTATTCACATGGCCGTCAATCCTTCCACCAAGCAACAAAAATTGGTAGACGCGTACAATTTCTCTACACTACCCTCATGAAATATACATACCAATTGCAGTTGCCATAACAAGAATAAAAGCAACACATCCAGAATCGGAAAGGAAGCAGCTTCCTATAAGCATTGTCGCTCCTCGATTGCTGCTTTGAGTACTCTTCAACTTTCTCCATGTCACACCAAATATGATCATATCATAAGCTGGATCATTTTGATCCTCTCATGCCTGCCTATCTTCTCCACCATTTTCGGCGATTTCTATCAACTTCTCCATGCCCAAGTTTGTGAAGCCTTGCCTTTGTCTCCCGTAATCTAACCTTATAGTCTTTCTTCCAAGTCTCAAACTTTAGTTTCAATCTTCGAAGCTCTTCATCAGGATTCATGTTGGAAGCTGATTGTCCTGCCCTGACCTCAACTAATGCTTTGGCATCATCATCGAAATTTTGTTTCTGCAGCTCAAATTCCTTTGCGAGAGTGTTGACTACATTTACAGAGCCATTATTCTCCCTCCCTGCTCTTAAATCAGGGAAGGCATTAGCAAATATGTTGGGTGTGTTCCCACCAGGAGTTCGTGATTCCATTGAAACATTATCTTCAGAATCATAATCGCGAGGTGATGTAGAAGAATCAAGTTTTCCGGGTTGGGCTGCAGTGTTATCAGCAGCAAGACTCTTTCTGGCAGCGGCAAGACTTGTCTGCAGTAGAATTAAAGAATAATTAGTCAGGCAATGGATGCTGAGTTACTTTGCAGTTTTCAATCTTTGTGTGTGTAGGCTTGTGTGCACACACATCAATAAGAGATCAGCAATTTTACTTTCCACATATTGCATTTGAAGCTATTGATAGAGGAGCAACCATAAAAATTTACATGGATTGTCATGCATCAATATGCAAAAATTAATCTCTTAATTCTCGGCTTTGAGATGGATCATGGTGCAGAGATCAGTAATAAAGGAAGTAGCAGAAAGGTTTTGATCTCCTCAGAAGACATGGACCTGAACCAGCCCAATACCAACAAAATCTACCATTACAGCCATTGAATCATTCATCAGAGGATATTTATTAAAGTTGCCTTCTCAACTTCTCCTGGGTTTTGAAAATAAGTCCATCAAATAACATTAGAAAATTGAAGATACTACTCAGTTAAAGAGCATGACCATACAATTTACGATTCCTCCACTTTTTTATGACTCTATAGTGGGACCTAGACCAGCTAAAGAGCATTGGAAGTCCCCATGCTTATTTAGTGGATCATCATGGGCAGCCAATATACCTAATATGTACATGGGAATGCTCAAACCAATTCCAATTGACAATCTAATCCTACAATCTATGTATCCAGTGAAATATAATGACAGTTCAATATAGAAGCAATTGCTTGAAATTAATTTCTCCACAGTTCTTAAATCTGTTTTAAGTTCCTGTTATACTAACCACAAAATAAAACATATGATGTATGCACTTAGTAATGAATTAATATTAACAAGCAAACTCACTTGCAATGATAACATCTGCATCTGCCACATCTCTTCCATTGCTTTCATTTTTGCCTCATAATCTGACCACCTTTTCTCATACTGTTGTAATTGCTCTTGCAGTGCAGCATTTTCCTCCTCCTTTTGCCCAATTGTTGCTTCTGCTTTAACAACCCTTTTTTGGAGCTCTGCCAAAATTGAAGTCTGAATGTCAATCTGCTCTTGTGGTATGACCTGATCAAGCACGAGAAGTCAACTTCTTAGCTCTTCAAAGATGCTTGATATGCACAGAAAAAACAAGGAAAAGGCCTCTCTAAATATTGCACATGTCAGAGCATACATGAAATCTCATCACAGTAGAATGGAACAACATAATTGCACCAATGTTATACCCAAAGTATAGCGTTCAAACAGACAAGGCCAAGGATTAACACTGCCCTGAAAGGTTGCAGTTCATCAACAAATGCCATCTATCATAGGTTGAATATAATGCATTATAGCAGGCAGACCAACGACAGTAAATGCAATTATTTATTGTGCACATTGTTTTATTGAATATCAAGATTTCAGAAGAAAATACAGTAGGTTGACTGAATACATGATATGGAAAAGGTCAAATACCTAGAAATCAATTCAAACCAATGAAAGACAAACACTATACAGCCAGAAAGAAGAATGTATTTGGACATTCAACAAATGAACCTGGCATCCATACAGCTTAAAACTGTGGGTGGGTGTGTGCAGAAAAAATCTTTACAGATGCATAGTAGTGATACAAATTTCAGCCTTGTGGCCCTTCCTCCCATGATGAGTTTCATAAGACAAATAACAAAGGAAATACAACTAATTGAAAGAAATCTTGCCAGAAGCCAGAGAAACCAAATACGTGCAAACTTCTGTACATTATATTTGGGAAAGACAGTGACCAACAACCAATTTCAACAAAGGGACAAAAAAGAAAATAAAATCAGGTTGTTGAAACGAAATAATTACACCAATGAGCGTACCTTCACTTCTGAAATCTTCTTGCCTGGCTTTCTTTTAGAATTTGAATTCTCATGGATTAACCACTTCATTTTATGCATATTGTTGAAGTGCTTTCGAGCCAACCACCCCCGGATTACTGCAGGGACAAGTAATGAGAATATTGTATCTAACAGACAAAAAGTAAAAATCAGCAATAAATAACAGCATTTACCAGATTGTAAATATACAGCTGCCACTAGCTGCTCGTCCATTGCTATGGGAGCCCTAGCTGTGCACTTCTTTTTAATGTGATTGAATTTCCTTCTTAAGTTTTCACCACGGACAACTGCATCTCAATAGTAACTTGAATCAAATGCTGAGCAGAAAATACTTAAATAATCAATAACAAGCTCCTCAGCATCCATCCCAAAGGAACAGACTATGCTAAAGCTGCCTGACAACTGATTTTGGTGCCATATAGCAAAAACATACAGAGCACCAAGGACAAAGGACACCTAAAAACAGAAAATACGATTTGTATTTGTATTTGTATGGTGCAAAGAAAATGTGAGCCAAAATATGAAATTACCAAGACTACAAAGCAAATGATAAAAATCTCAAATGAGACATTGAAATTTGTTTTTGAAGAATAGTGCATTACATGATTGTAATATCATCACTCCTTGTTTGAGTTCATGGAAATTGTGACGGGCCTGGCCACCACGGAAGTATTTTTGAACCCCAACAATACCTCGCAGAAACTGTTTTCTCTGCTCTTCTAATGTTCCAATCTGTGAGCCAACAATAAGAGTCAGGGAACTAGTTAAACATGAAAATCTTGCTACAAGCAAAGAGATTTATTCAAACCAATTCCTGAAAGTAGCATCAAACTAATGTGTGAACTCAGCTATGTTTTGCTCTTAAATTGGGTAAATGATGATATTATTGTACACAGAAGAATAGATTGTACCTCCACGTAATGAAACATGGAAATATTACAAGCAAGAACAGAGAGGAGCCAGCAACCCAATATTGTTCCAGCCACTTTAAATTTTTCTAACTCGTCTCTTCCTTTTTCTGATCAAAACCCTAATCTAATACACTGGAGTGCATATAAGCAATTGATACTTAAAGCAACAGCCAATCAAGGCCACAAGGACAAGCAAATGTTCGCAGAAATCAAAGCTAACCAGTATGATGACAGCAGCCATATATAGCTTGATCTATTGCACCAGGGCAGAAACAAACCAAGCCAAGACAAGTAGAGGTTTGTTCCATTCAAGCTCTATGTGGTTTAATTCTAAAAAGCTTGAGAAATAAATTTTCTAATGGCAGCTCAAGCTTGGAACTGTTGCAGACCTTGGATCTATTGCACCAAAGAAGAACTGTTACTAAGCTTGACAAGCTTTGATCAGATCTTAAGCTCCTTTATTCCATTGACAACACTGGCAAGAGCCATGCACTCAAAACTTTTACTTGGTCATCTTACACTATTGTTAGTTTTTTTATTTATCATTGTTTTTTTTCATCTATTATGTATAAAACACTTTCTGTTAAGACTTTATTTTCTAGACTGTGCCAGGGTAATTTAATATAAAGACAATCCAATGATTAAATACAGCTCTGGAGGTTTAGCAAAATACACCCTGTCATCAAGTCCATGCTAAAAGGCTGAATTACAACTTCTGGCCATTAAAAGCAACGCAGATATAATCCATAAACACCATATTAGAGGAAATAACAAAACATTTATGAACTGTGAAAATAACATGAGTACATACCTGGCCCATCCGAAGATACACTTTGGTGTAACCAACTTGATACATTTCAGGGAGGACATTAAAATTTTTGAGAACAGCAACTGACAAGCTTAATGGATCCTGAGATACATTTGTCTCCGGGAGCAGGAAACCATACCTAAATCACGTGCAGGGTTATGATAGGAACGATCAGCTTTAAAATAAGGAATTATTGGAGAACTAACAGATTGTATCTTATTTACCTTCCTGCAAATTCTTGATGAGTCATTCGAGTAGGATATCCAGATCTTGAGATCCTCACAACCTCCAAAACTCCACAACATCGGAGTTGCTTTGAGACAAGATCATCTTCATACTGGCCAGGAAGCTGCTTAGCATTTGGTTTTATGCAGCGAATGAAGTGAGGTGTAGTTTTCTCCAACTGGTGCATTAGTTTGAAGAGTTGACTCTGCAGGCAGGAACAACCACTCAACATTTTGCAAAATACAAATTATGCCAGAATGCAGATAAAAAAAAGGTTGATGCTGTTGCCAGAAGAATTATTATTTTGCTCAAGCACAAGATACAATTTTTAGTATGCAGCGATCAATTCTAGAGCACCAAAAATCAACCAGTAAAAGTGTTCAAAATGCCAGAAAATTATAATTGTTATGCAGAACAGTAGAAGCTTATCTACCTTGAACTTTGTGCCAACACTTTGCATCGAGGGTTCCGACCCACCAAATTGGCTGGATGGACTTGCTAATTTCAGTAATTGACAACCACATGATGATAGCAATTGGATGAAATCAGAGTGCATTGGATCTCGGTTCTTTTCCAGAAAGCCATTTGTATCATACACAACCTGACAAAACTCCAAATATTAGTTTATTCTTTAACCTATTATCAACTTAAAGGTTCAGAAAGAATAAAAGTTTCGATGGATCAGAGTCAAATGTAATTTTAGCTGACAGCTGGAGATGCTACTCAAACAAAAGAGTAAAATATGCCAAATACAAGAAAACGTACCCTCTATCAAAATAAATATCTTAGAGCATTTTCAATTATGAGAAATTACTTGTCTCGTTGCTAAGATGCAAATAAATATTAAAATTTGGATTTAGAACAAATGAGTTCTGACATTAAGAGTTTCCTTTTTAAGTTTTTGGCATCAATTCCAACTTCTGAGAAAAATTGAAGCTATAAAAGCTCTACAGAGTTTCATCATTGTAGCTTTATTCTACAAGTGGATCAAATTTGCAACAGGTACTTGGCCATGATTAGATGCTGCAATATAATCGTTTCCTATTATCTAATTAACTACTTAATAATAAGAAAATCCTAGAAGGAAGAAATATAAGCAGGAAGATATACAGCACCATGTTGCATCTTCAGTTATCCCGCATTATATGGAACTTTTTTTTTTTTCCAGAATTGTTGATAATTAAATTTAAAACATGAAAATCATGAGTGAGAAAAGGGTGGAAAGATGGATTATGCAGAACAGCCGCCAATGGACATAAAGAAATATCTGCAAAATCATTAATAGTACAAGGGTTGAAGTCTTCGTAAATATCAGATCCCTATTTACAGGCTTTTTTTGTAACTTTTAATGACTTTTTCTGCGGTCAGTTGTTGTTGTCGTCATGTAAGATTTTTCTTAAGCAAATTATGAACTGCTTTACATGTATTCATTTCAAATCTAACACGACGGAACAAGCAAAAACCCTGATTGAACTAAAGCTGCCAATCTGACTTAAAAATTTCAACAGAGCAAAAAATCATAGCTCCTCAAAAGTAAACTATAACTCACCTCTCCAGCGTAATGACAAACACCAAAAGCCCTGCCTCTTTCACCTTTAAAGCAAGGATTACCATTCAAATATTGCTTGAGCTTATTGGCAAAGGTTAAATCAGTGGCATTGGGGAAATTTGATTCCTCATCCAATAACGACAATAGCCCCAAAGGTTTCTGCAGAAACCAAAACAATTAAGGAGCGACCACCTTAAGTATAAGGCAAGCATTTTGATATCACATGCCTAGGAGAACTCTAAATATGCATGTGCAGGACATAGACAAGAGAAGCTGTTAAAATACCTTCTCAACGAGATTTAAGCACTCTTGGTTATCCTCAAAATCAACTTTAGTCCAATCAATCCCATCCTCTTCATACTCCTGCAATTAATAAATAAAATGGTGAGTTTGACAGTTAAAACAATCAGATTTCATTAACCAAATTCTTAAGCAGGAAGGGGGGGGGGGGGATAAACCCAAAAAGTCAATGAGACTTTATATTTGAGGAAATAAAAGAATCCAAGTTTTAAAATCGAGAAAAATGGTTTGCGATAATTAGTTGGTGTGATCAGAGCAATGCAGACCTAAAATATGACTTTCTACACATTTTCTAAATACAAACATTTTAAAATGCAACTTACATGTTAGCACAGAAATTTAACTGAATACTTATATGCTTCAATATTGGAGTTGCAACAATCTACATAGATGTCACATTTGTTTCATGCCTATGACCAGGCAGCATAACTTAATGGAAACAGAGAGGCCAACAATTTTGGTGATGTATACTTCTTGATTCGCTTTTAAAAATCCCTCTTACACAATTTTGAAAGTATCAAGACAGCAAAAGCATATTCATTTCATTTTTATTAATTAGAGATGACATGTAAACATTCTTTCACAGTGAAAAAACACAGAAAATAAGTTTGTATATGAAATGATAGCATATGGATAGCATTTTGCACCATTGCAACCACGAAGGCCACTTCCATTATGATCAGCACACCCCAGTGTTGATGTTGCTTCAATATGATATGCTTACCTGCTGCTCAAGTTTAAATAGATGCCGGTTGAAATGTTGCTGCAGCCTCTCATTTGCATAATTTATGCAAAATTGCTCAAAGCTATTATTCTGAAAATGTAAAGAGGTGATCATCAGGGACACAAGTGTAGAGCACTAAAAGTCTCACCACACAGATAGATAAGATTTATAAACCTTAAATGACTCAAATCCATAAATATCAAGGATACTTATGGATCTCCCAGTAATCATCAGTTCACCCACTTCAAATGACTTGTTTATTTGTACCACAAGCCACTCAAACAGGTCTGCATAGATAAACTTTGACAATGCATCTCTTCTATCAATTGCCTGAAAAGAATACGATAAGGAACCCTTAAAAAACCATGTATCACCGGTGAATATACAGTGCTTTTGGGGTAACGCGTGGGTAAATTTGTTTTCAAATGAAGAACTAAACATGCCTGCTGCATTGTCAATTTTTTAGCAATGCTATCCTTTCCAGCTTGGATTTTATGGCTTGATAGAGCCAACATCAGATCCTGGGCACTGCAATTTAATAGCCTGGCAGCACTGTTTACAGCTGCCAAAAGGAAAACAAATGGAATCAATCTTATTTCAGAAAAATCACCATGGTATACCAGTGATAGCATGTCATGAATTTAGCATTGCCTCATGCAATGTGCATGTTTGAAGATCCATTATTAATCAAAATCATTGGATAGATCCATTCCACTCATTCAACTGAATGTTTATATCAGCAGACATTCAAACACATTCCAGGTGTTATTGATCATGCAAATACTATTTCAGCATGATACTTGAGATGAAATTGCACAAATGATTATGCTCATCCAAATTGCCATAGGAAATCCAGGACCAAACTCATTAAACCCCATCTCTTTCCATGAAAATATTCTTCCTTTAGAGTTAGGAAGACACCAACTCTTAAAACAATGAACAGATTCAACTAGGCACTTGCACCTTTTTTATGATGACTCGAGACAAGCTAATCAAACAAAAAACAATCAGTATGTGATTTCCCAATTCCATTTATGGTGAAATAAGAGAAAATAAGATGTCAGCTATTGTCAAGTACTGAAAGCTGGCAATTCAATTTACTCAAATTGATATCACTCTTACCTTCATCGGCCAATGCCTCCACATGATTTTCGTTGTCAATTACTTGAAATGAAATGTTTCCAAGCCATAATACTGCAGCAAGCATTGCAAATGCCTGCTCTTGATCTTCTTTGTGAATTTGAACAATGTCCAGGGCTTCCTGGGGAGATAACGAAAATAACACACAAATAGGGAAAGATAGATGCTTATGACCATGAAATAAAATGAAGTGACAGTGGGCCTTCAACCCATAAACAGACAATCATTTGAATTACCACAAGCTTATGAAACTTCATGCCATCATCAACACCGTCGATTACCAAGCACTCACTCTGGTTAAGATACTTGTACTCACTGGCCATTTTAAGGTTAAGTCTATCTGCAGAAGAAACAAGAAATTACCCTAACTTATGAATCAATTGCATAGTGGAACATAGAAGTAGAGAACACATGATATATGTTTATCTTTTCAAGAAAAACAGCTGGAACATAGAAGTAGAGAACATAGAAGTAGCATAAGAGTTTCTGATTGATAACTACAATAAAGCCTTCCCAAACTAATCTCAGTCAGCTATATGGATTTATGATTGACCATTAACAAATTTCAGTGTGTTGTGTCCTCTACTATTATTAATCACCAACAAAATTAGCATATAGAGAAGGTTCAAGCAATTGGATGATCTTCCATTTGGTTACAAAAAACATCTTTCCAATTTTGCAGATTTCATTTTCTTTTTTAACAGGAAAAGGTGTTCATTTGGCAGAACATGAAGAACTGTTTCCAATTATGAAAAATCACAAATGCATTATATTTTGAGAAAGACAACATAATACGTAAATACATTGATCAAGCATGAATATCAAAAAACAATAACAAATTATTATAATCTGAGGGCACAACAAGGATTTACAGGCTTCAACCACCAATGAAAATAAAAGCAATAACAATCTAAGAAAGGAAAAGTACTTTGGTAATAGTGAGTATCAAGAAACTGCACGACAAAGTGGATGACACCAGATTTTTTTGGATGCTAATAGGGTCAGGAAAAAAAAAAACTTGAACTTGGTAGGAGCGAATGTTGTCCAGATGAAAAACAAAGCAAAATTGTATACAAGTTTCAACATAAACATGGAAAAACAAGGACTCACAAGAGCGAACCTTCATTTCCCAGTGCAACTAACATTCAGTTGAGATTCTAGAAGACATATATAGTTATAGACACGTGAGAAACTATTAGCCTAAGCAGCATTATGTCAATGCTACTAGTTCAGCCCTTTCTGTTCTGTGAAAGAATGGAAAATACATGCATCCCATCCCATACAAGGTACTGAGGTAGCATAACGCAAAAACAGTACCTCTAAGAGTCGATGGAGCACCAGCACAAAGTTGATAGAAGATATGGTATGATCTTTCACCATTGGCAAGCTGAACTACTCTTGACTGGTCAAATGAGAACATGTAATTTCAGAAATGTATGGTGATGCTGATTGACATTCCAAGCTAAAACTTCAGAAGCAGGGGTAACTTACCTTTTCGAGTAGGACTATCAACAATTATCATCGGCGAATGGTTTTTGAATATACATGAGTTCAAGTTAATCAGTACCCAGATATCAAATGGCAGACTAATAATGACAATCTATTCAACTTCAACATACTTACAAGTTTGGATTTTAGCACCACGAATCTTTCCTGATGCGGTAAAATGAATTTCAATCAACTTTCCCTGCACCAATTGAGAATTACCTATAAACCAAATTGCAAGAACAACAGATTTAGGAATCTAACCCAACAAGAAGAAAAAGAATTGGTGACAACTTACAAATCTACTAGAGTTGTCATTCCTGGATGTTTTTGCATTCCCAAATGCTTCAAGTATACAATTGGTCTGAAGGATTTCATACTCCATACCATCATTGCCACAACCAAGAGCTGCCAAGTACTGCATAGCATACTTTGCTGTCTCAGTTTTCCCAGCTCCACTTTCACCACTGTAGGATAAATAATAAAAGTGACTCTTCAGAGCAGCAGAAATATCTCAATTGCTCATGAAACATGAAAGAGGCAATTAAAGCTGCATAAAAGAAAATACCACAAGACAACAAGGGAAAATATCATGGAAAAGCTCCAAATTAGACTACATTAATGAAAGAAAAAGGCAACAAACCTTATGATTATGGATTGGTTCTTTTCATCTGCAAAACCGCAGACAGGAAAAAAAAAGAATGAAGAAATAAGAACTCTCAGAAACGATACTAACTTCAAACTCAAATGGTGAAAGGAAAAAAAACGATTCATCCACCTCTCATCATCTCATTATAAGCAGCATCTGCTATAGCATAAACATGAGGGCTGTCCTTAGCATTCTGCTTGTAAGAAGTGAGGGTTTCATTTCCATAAATTGGAATGTCTTTAAAAGGATTGACAGCAATCAAAACTGGCCCTGCTTTACTCTGTGGAAGGAAACACAAGAGCCAGTCAAAGTCAAGCAGAAAGGAAACATAAATTTGGTTTGCAAGGCAATTGCATGACCATCAGAATTATATTCTACTCACATAAATCAGATCCTGAGCATATCTGTGCTTAACATTATGAAGCACAGAAGGTTCATTTAAATAACTAAGCTGTATGAGATCATCTACACCCTCAAGGACATCAGGATTTGCAGGTATGAGCTCTTCTGTAGACACTTTGATAACCTAGCAAAATGACAAGCATTATTGCATATATAATCCACCAAGGAAGTAACCAGCACATGTTTAAATAGAATCAGGGATAAAAGGAGCTTACTAACTTACAGTTCCTGATGAAAGTGAAACAGTTGCTTCATCCCCTGAAGTTGACTGTATCTTTCCTATCCCCCACTGCCCATTTGGGAGCCGACACCAGACACGTAGCCTCTGGAAAAAAAAATGTGTAAATTAATGTTTCAATTCTCACAAATTTAAAGAAAAAGCAGAGAGAGAATTTTCACACAAAAGTATGCTCTTCTCAAAACAAATCTGGTGCCTTCTGGGAAGCTACTGTAATAATTGACAATAAAATAACAAATCCTTAGTATCTAGCCTCTCTAAACACTTCAGCTACAGTGGATCTTCTAATTTAAATTACTTACTATTTGAGGGTGTTTGGCACAGCTTTTGCTACTGCTTTTAGGTGCTTTGGGCTTAAAAATGCATTAAATTGATGTTTTTTAGTGATTTCTGATGATTTTGATGTGCTAATGTCAAAAATAAAAAATAAAATTGAAAGAACGCATTTTCAAGCAAAAAGCTATTTTGAAAAGCACCCTGCACCACAATCCTAGACACCCATTTATGATAAAAGGTGTCATCCAAGTACACACTACGTGATACCTACTAACTCATCTCAACAACACAACAAAGTTAACTTGTATCTTCTTTCGCACTCTGCCCCACCCACCATAAACCATTAACAATAACAACTCTGCTCTTTCTTCAAAGTTAGTCTTCCAGTAAGTACAGCAATATAGAATAGGAACTACTGGTCTCTTCGAGCTTAAGTACCCCTGCTGCTACACATGACACCAATGAATTCTCCATGATTAGAAACTTTCTTTAACTCTTAAAATTACTATTTCTGCCGTGTAATTATAACAAAAACCTTAACTAACAAAACATGCATAACAAGAAACACCCAAGCATTCCTCTTCTTGCAACACGAAATTGCAAACTAATAATAATATTACACACCAATAACCAAGTTAATCCAACAAAATAAGAATAAAAACCAAACACATTAATTAATTTTTTTCATCAGTTACCTTCTTGATAAAATAACCAATGTTATCATCCCACTCTCGCTCTTTCCCCTTTGGCACTGAACCCGTGACTGGTCCCTTCGCTTTCTCATTATTCTCTTCTACATACGGATTAGAATCCACACAATTTTGATCTTTCCTCATTTTCTTGCTTCCAAAACTCCCTGATTTGTACCCTAACTCCTTCTCCTTTCTTTTATTATACTCCTTCACTTTAGTAACTCTTGTCTCCACTTTGCTCTCCACTTGTCCATTGGAACCAACTTTAAAGTCTGTAGGCAGTGAGTGGCGTGCCGATGGAAGCCGTGCCCTAGAAGCAGGCCGTGCTGGCAAAGCGGGCGGCAGGTCCTTTGAATTCTCCAAAGCCTCATCTCGTCGCCGCAGCGAATCTAGCATCTCCTCCAGAGAGCTCCTTGTCACCGCAGCTGGTGATGCTGATAACATCATTTTTATCGCCAATTTTTCTTCCAATGTCAAAACCCTGAAAAAATGACACACCAGTAACTCATAATCTTTAAGAAGAACGCTCAAAGTGGGACCTCCAAAATTAGATTACAGTCAGGATTTCTCGTAACAACTTGGGATCGATGCTTGCGTTTATGAGGCCCAGAAGGTAAAAGAAGATGACACAAATTGGGTTTTTCTTTTCTGTTTTGTTTTTTCTCTATTGAGTCAAAAATTGAATAAAAAAATAGAAAGAACTGATTCAACAACAAACTCTAAAATTGTCACCAAAAGCTCAGAAACTTGTAATTCAGTACACAACACTTTCAAAAAAACAAAACAAAACAGCTTAGATCATCTGCTTAAGATCAACATGGGACCCGCAAACTTAAATTAACAACTAATGACCGGTGATTATGAGGCCCGAAATGCAAAAGAAAAGGGAAGAAACTCAACTTGACACCATCTTTGCAATAAATTATTATATATACAGAAAGTTTCTAACTTGGGGTGGTTTTGTGATTAAAACAAATATTAAAGAGGAACAAAAAAAACGAAGAAAAGAAAACTATAATTCAACAACAAGTCGTTAATTGTTACCAAAAGCTGAAAAATTGGGATTTATTAAGGACAGCTTGACAGCTTACAAACCCTAATCTGGATCAAAACTACAAATTTCCAGAAACAATAAAGAAGATAAAAATCTCAAATTCAAAATAAAAACAGCTTCTTGTCTCAAAAACTCAAAATTGATGTTTAGACAAGACAACAATTCAATAATAATAATAATAATAATAATAATAATAATAGAACAAATATACTTACAATTGGTAACCAGAAACTCGAAATCTTTGTCTCCAACAAACGCCACCTTGTCCACTTCGAAGCTAAAGACCCAAAAAAGAAACCTTAATCTGGACAGAAATTTAAGGCTAAAGGTTATAAGAGAAGGCGAGATTTACAGGTGGAAACAAGAAAACAAACTTCGTTTTAAGGAAAAAAGAGCGTAAGCTACGAGGGAGGTTGAAAGAGTAACAAAATGCGGTTTAAGTTTTGTTAAGAAAACAAAAAACAAAAAACAGAGAGAGAGAAAAACAAACCTTGAGACAACAAGGAAAGAGGGAAAAAAGCTGTTTTTTTATAGAAAAAAAGAAGGAAAAACAGCAGAACAGAACTTATTACTAGTTTTGATGAGGTTGTTGTTGTGGGTAGTGTCGTTGTTGTTGCTGCTTTAAGGTTTTCTTCTTCTTCTTCTTTTTTGTAATGTTGTTTGTGGTTGCAGGAATTCAAATTTTGTGCTCGTTAGGTGGTGAGGGTATTTTTATTCGTTTCTTGACAAAAACGGTTTATTAGATCTGATAAAAAAGATGATGGATAAGGCAAAATGTTAAAACTTTGCTTCATAAGACGCACAACATTTGGCACCGTAATGCTAACTCTTTAAATTTTTTAAAAAAAATTAATTTTTTATGATTTTAATGGGATAATATTAAAATTAATTTTTAAAAAATAAAAAAAAATATTATTTTAATATATTTTTAAATAAAAAAACATTTTAAAAAATAATCGTTACCACATTCTCAAACACCCTCAATGTTTAATTATTTTTTTAAGATTAGAGAGGTTGTATAATTCTTTTGAAAATACATAAATTTATTTTAAAATTGTTCAAAAAACTATGTAGAATTAATTTGTATTAAATTTAATTATTATATTTAATTTGAATTTAATTGATAAATAAATTAAACTCATATATTTAGAAAAGATCAAATTCAATTCATTTTTTTTCTTTTATTATACTTATCACCTTCCTTTTAATTTTTTAAAGATCTGTAAAAAAAAAAGGTAAATGACTATTTAAAAAAATCTAGTTAACTTCTCCTGTTTAGTTTAATAAATCACAGAAGCTGGTTTTTAATTTATTTTTGTACTATTTTTAGATATTTAATTCTTTTTTAAATTCAATTCTTAACACTTAAAACAATTATAAACATGAAATTTTATTAAAACATCTTAATTTAATATACTAATTTATTTTATTTCATGTTTTTATTTTTTAAACCAAATATATTTTTATTTTTCCTGTCTATTTTTTCTATTGACCAAATATAATGCGACTTAAAAAAGCCACGAGAGAAAATATGGAAAGTTTACCGGGGTTTTTTGGGTTGGATTGTCTTTTGGGTTTTTTTTATTTTAGGTAGAATTTACAGCTTTTATTTGGTTTAAAAAAAGTAAATATTTGAAAATTTGAGTTAATTACCGTTATAGGATTTGCTGTGTTGTTTGGGTGGATGACATTACCCCACTGAGATTCTGCTGCTTATGTGGGACTTTGTTTATTGCACTAGAAATGGAATTATATGTAATGTTGTTATCTACGACAAAAAAAAATCTATCAATCAATCATGGATTGCCGTAATTGTTAAGAAAATTCAAGTTAAAAGTAATTCTGATCTTGAATAATTGAACCCATGGCCTACTCTTCTTCGTTATAAATTTATTTTCTTTTATTGAAAACAAAATAGCAGGAGTAGTATTTTTTTTCTATGATAAATGTATTTTTAAACTAGTTTTTATATAGTTATTAAACCCGGCCCGACCTGGAACCCGGTTGACCCGGTGGCTGGACCGATTCGGGTTTGTTAAAAAACCGGTAGGTGCAACAACTTGGCAAAACTCGGGCGACTGGTGGGTCGACCCATGACCCGGGCTACTCGGGAGAACTCGGACGAGACTCGGTTCTTCTTCAAATGTGGTTTCTGTCATCCGGCTTCTCTTCTTATTTCTTCATCTTCTTTATAATGAGCTGTTGTTTGCAAATGCTCCAGTCGTCCATGGAAGCTGGCTCGACTGAGACATGAAAGCTGGCCCGACTGAGACAAGCTGGCTGAGAAGTTTATTACCATGCGCAAAGCCAGTCTTGGAAAAGAAACACATAAATGAATGGTTTATGCTGTTTGATTTTTAGACCTTTAATGCTACTAGAAAATAAAAATAGTGCAGAAAACAAGCAAATCGCCATTGAAAAGCTGGGTCTCTTGGTTTGGCCAATAGGTGGCTGGGAAAAAAGAGGGAGGGGCTCTCTAGTTTTGGCCAAATGGGCAGGGGTATGATTGAGAGAGGGATGAGAGAAGTTGTGGCTGGGTCTTTGTGGCAGCTACTTTGACCAAGTGAAAAGGGAAGCTTTACTAGTTTTGGGAGAGAAAATCCAAAGCAAGGGGGTCAGCGGCTTGTTTTTATTTCTAGTAGAGATAGGGAAAATTTAGGGATGTCTGTGCCCTTTTTCAAAATTTTAAATAACATATTATTTTTTAATATGAAATAAAAAAATTTAAAATATTTTTTAAAACTTTATTATTTATAACATATATAGCCTATATTCATATTGATTTTTTCATATAAAATATTAAAACTTTAATATTTTTTTAAAACAATTTCCGGATTGACCCATAAAACCCAGAACCTGGCTCCTTAACCAAGTCAATTCCCGGACCGAGTTTAATAACTATGAGTTTATATGTTAATCAATGTTATTAAAGATGCACTGCTCATAACAATCTAGTGCATTAAGATGAATTTAATAATTTTAAAAAAATACTAACGATGAAGATTAAATTCAAAAAAATAATGAATTAAAAAAAAAATTAACCATGAAGACAACCCTTTGAAATTAATAAGAGTAGTGATTAATTAAACCTTGTCGATGCCTAAAAAAATCTAGAAAAAAAATAATTAAAACGGTGACAAAATTATTGATAGAAAGGTTATTTTATTGGCATTTCTATAGGTAATTTTATTGGAATTTCCAAATGTTCAAGGCTTTCCAGCGAATTTGGCAAAGAAAGATTCTATCGGCAATTTAGTTGCCTTGGAGTTTCTAACGGGAAATAGGCAGGAAAATCTTATTTTTTGGTGCATTACTCCATTGGTATTTTTAGCTACCAACCAAAAAAAAAACCGACGAGATACTTTCCAAAAACATGTTTTTATCAACAATTAAAAATACTAATGAAATCTAGCTTAAATACTAACAAAATATTTCTTCGGTATTGTCCAATATTTTGGTAATGTTACTTCTTTAACCTATCATGAAAAGCAAAATAAAATGACGATGATCATTATTACTAAAAGCAGGATAAAAGCATCGTTTGTTTTTGCATTTGAGCGCATTTCAAAAGTATATTTGGTTTGAGGAAATATTAAAAAGATATTAAATTGATGTTTTATAAAGATTTTGATGTGTTGATATAAAAAATAAAAAACAATTTGGAAAAAAATATATATTAAAGTATTTTAAAGCAAAAAAACATCCTGCATCATAATATTAAACACACACTAAGATGAAACCGTGATCAAAATCATTGTTAATATTTTTTTTTCTTTTTCATGCCTGAAAGAAGAAGCTTTG
>Ga0307511_10002580_pt1 | contig 18930 bp, 14 predicted proteins | sample 13_EM_MG_FD_200266 | JGI IMG/M metagenome (GOLD analysis project Ga0307511, IMG submission 200266) | Populus trichocarpa ectomycorrhiza microbial communities from riparian zone in the Pacific Northwest, United States - 13_EM | ecosystem: Host-associated > Plants > Roots > Unclassified | place... | reverse complement strand
TGCCCAATTTTGGGGGAATTCTGAAGCATATGAGCATGTCTGCGCGCCGACAGAACACAACGGACGGAAGGGATGACTGGGGCATGGGCACAGTCCAGGCATAACGAGTGCACAACACCCGTGGCGCGGGGCACCAAAAGCGATGCACGATTCGTACCTGCCTGCGATTATCAGGACCGCTTCACCGAACCTCCACATCGAGCCACGGAGGGGAAGCAACAGGGACAAGGACCCTGGAGCCCTATCCTTGTCCCCGGCAACGTCACGGACCGGCCCACACCCGGGCACACCACGACCGAGGCCACCACACCCGGCCCCCGTAGCTCAGTGGATAGAGCAGGCGCCTTCTAAGCGCTTGGCCGCAGGTTCGAGTCCTGCCGGGGGCGCCTACAGCATCTGTACGTACACACCCCGTAGCCGGCCTCTTGATCTTCTGCGTCCAGTTCCGCGAGGGCGGTTCGCCGCTCGGAGTCCAGCTCGTTGTACTTCGTGCGCGGGCCCTTGGTGCAGGAGCCAGCACCCGAGTGCCGCACAGCGGCAGGCTGGACAGCAGAGCGGCAGCCGGATCGTGAATCGCCGCATATGAAGCTGATGCCGTCACGGCTCGGCGCTCAGTAAGCCTGGACTCCATGCCTCGTAAAGCGCTCGCGAACGTTCTCGATCAACGACAGGTCTGGCACCGGGTTGTCGCGCAACGGGAAGGGGATACCGAGAGCTTCGTACTTCGCGGCGCCGAGTTTGTGGAAGGGCAGCACGTCGACCCGCTCGACGGCACCGAGTCCCGCCACGAAGCCGGCCAGGGCGTCCACCGACTCCGGGTCGTCGGTCCAGCCGGGGACCAGAACGTACCGGATCCACATGGGGATGCCGAGGCGGTCGAGGCGGGTGGCGAAATTCAGGGTGGGGGCGAGTTCGCCGCCGGTCAGTTTCCGGTAGGTGTTGACGTCGAAGGACTTGATGTCGAGGAGTACCAGGTCGGTGTCCGCGAGGAGTTCGTCCGTGGCGCGGACGCCGAGGAGGCCGGAGGTGTCGAGCGCGGTGTGCAGGCCGGCTTCCTTGCACCGGTGCAGGACTTCCGCGGTGAACGCCGACTGGAGCAGTGGCTCGCCGCCGGTGATGGTTACCCCGCCGCCTGCCGTGGTGACGAAGCCCCGGAACTTCTCGATCTCCGCCATGACCGCGTCGACGCTCATCTCCTGGCCGTCGCGCATGTGCCAGGTGTCGGGGTTGGCGCAGTACAGGCAACGCAGCGGGCAGCCGGAGACGAAGAGGACGAACCGGGTCCCGGGGCCGTCCACGCCGGTGGACAGGTCCCAGGAGTGGATCCGGCCGGTGGCCGCGGTGCGCATGGCATTCACAGCGATCCGTGGAAGGTGCGGCTGATCACGTCGAGCTGCTGCTCGCGGGTCAGGCGGACGAAGTTGACGGCGTAGCCGGAGACACGGATCGTCAAGTCCGGGTAGTTCTCCGGGTGTTCCATCGCGTCCTCCAGGGTGGCGCGGTCGAGGACGTTGACGTTCATGTGGAAGCCGCCGGCCGACGTGTAGGCGTCGAGGATGCCCACCAGGTGCCCGGCGCGCTCGTCGGGCGCGTGTCCCAGTCCCTCGGGCGTGATCGTGGTCGTCAACGAGATGCCGTCACGGGCCTGTTCGTACGGCAGCTTGGCCACCGAGAGGGCGGAGGCGGCGACTCCGTGCCGGTCGCGGCCGTTCATGGGATTGGCGCCGGGTGCGAAGGGCTGTCCGGCGTGGCGGCCGTCGGGGGTGTTGCCGGTGTGCTTGCCGTAGACGACGTTCGAGGTGATGGTGAGGACCGACTGGGTGTGTTCGGCGTCCCGGTAGGTGGGGTACTGGCGGACCTTCGCCATGAAGGACTCGACGAGTCCTACGGCGATGCTGTCGGCGCGGTCGTCGTTGTTGCCGTACGCGGGGAAGTCGCCCTCGGTGCGGAAGTCGACGGCGAGGCCGGTGGCGTCGCGGAACACCTTCACCCGGGCGTACTTGACGGCGGAGAGGCTGTCGGCGGCGACCGACAGACCGGCGATGCCGCAGGCCATGAAGCGGTGCACGGGGTAGTCGTGCAGGGCCATCTCGATGCGTTCGTAGGCGTACTTGTCGTGCATGTAGTGGATGACGTTGAGCGCGTTGACGTACGTCCGGGCCAGCCAGTCCAGGACGTGGTCGTACGCGGCCGACAGTTCGTCGTAGTCCAGGTACTCCCCGGTCAGCGGGTCCGTCGGGGTCGCGATCTGTTCGCCTGTCATCTCGTCGCGGCCGCCGTTGACCGCGTACAGGAGTGCCTTGGCGAGGTTGACCCGGGCGCCGAAGAACTGCATCTGCCTGCCGACCTGCATCGCCGACACGCAGCAGGCGATGGCGGTGTCGTCGCCGGTGTGCGGGCGCAGCAGGTCGTCGGACTCGTACTGGACGGCGCTGGTGTCGATCGAGACCTGGGCGCAGAACTCCTTGAAGGCGAAGGGGAGTTGGGGGGACCACAGGACCGTCAGGTTGGGTTCGGGGGCGGGGCCGAGGTTGTAGAGGGTCTGCAGGAAGCGGAAGGAGGTGCGGGTGACCAGGGGGCGGCCGTCGGTGCCGATGCCGCCGATGGACTCCGTCACCCAGGTCGGGTCGCCGGAGAACAGGGCGTCGTACTCGGGGGTGCGCAGGAACCGTACGATCCGCAGCTTGATCACGAAGTCGTCGATCAGTTCCTGGGCACGGGACTCGTCCAACACGCCTTCGTCCAGGTCCCGTTGGAGATATACGTCCAGGAAGGTGGAGGTGCGGCCGAGCGACATCGCGGCGCCGTTCTGCTCCTTCACGGCTGCCAGGTAGCCGAGGTAGAGCCACTGCACGGCCTCGCGGGCGGTGGCGGCGGGGCGGGAGACGTCACAGCCGTATGTGGCCGCCATCCGTGTCAGTTCGCCCAACGCCCTTGTCTGCTCGGCGAGTTCCTCCCGGTCCCGGATGATGTCGGCGACGGACGCGCAGGCGTCGAGCTTGGCCCGCTCAGCGTGCTTGGCCTCGATCAGCCGGTCCGTGCCGTAGAGCGCGACGCGCCGGTAGTCGCCGATGATCCGGCCGCGGCCGTAGGCGTCGGGCAGTCCGGTGATGATGCCGGCCTTGCGGGCGGCGCGCATTTCGGGGGTGTAGGCGTCGAAGACACCGTCGTTGTGGGTCTTGCGGTAGGTGCCGAAGACGCGCGAGACGAACGGGTCGGGCTCGTAGCCGTAGGCCTTGAGGCTGTTCTCGACCATGCGCAGGCCGCCGTTGGGCATGATCGCGCGCTTGAGCGGGGCGTCGGTCTGCAGGCCGACGATCAACTCCCGTTCGCGGTCGATGTATCCGGGCGCGTGCGAGGTGATCGTGGAGGGGGTAGCCGCGTCGACGTCGAGGACGCCCCGGCTGCGCTCCTGGGGGAACAGGGCGCTGACCTTCTCCCAGACGGCGCGCGTGCGGTCGGTGGGGCCGGTCAGGAAGGTCGCGTCGCCTTCGTACGGGGTGTAGTTGGCCTGGATGAAGTCGCGTACGTCGACGCGCTCGCGCCAAGCTGTGCCGGCGAAGCCGCGCCATGCCTCGGATGCGCGTGTTCCGACTACCGCTGTGATGGTCATCGCCGGTTCTCTCCCTCGCTTCGCACTGGAATGCCTCACTACCGATACTCGTGCGGCTCCTCCGCTGACGGGAGGGCCGGTCAGGGGCCTGACCTTGGCCGTTGGGCCCCCGGGTTGGGCCGAACGGCCCTCCCCCGTCGGGACACGCTCATACGACGGGCAGCTCGGGGCGGACGAGCGTGCCCGACCTGCCGTGGACGATCTCGTACGCCGCGTCCAGAGCCCCTATCGCGGCCAGTCCCCCGGTGTGTTCGACGAATCGGGCGGCGGCCTCGGTCTTGGGTCCCATGGAGCCGTCCGGGAAGTCGCCGCCGCGCAGCTGCGCAGGGGTGGCGCCGAGGACGGGCTGCTGGTCGGGGGTGCCGTAGCCGGTGTAGACGCAGGGCACGTCGGTGAGGATGAGCAGGAAGTCGGCCTTCAGGTGCTCGGCGAGCAGCGCTGCCGTCAGGTCCTTGTCCACGACCGCCTCCGCACCGGTGAGCGCACCGGTGTCGGAGTCCGCCGTGACGGGAATGCCTCCGCCGCCCGCACAGATGACGAGCGTGCCGCCGGCCAGCAGGTCGTGGATCGTGTCGGTCTCCAGGATCCGCTCGGGTGCCGGGGAGGGGACGACGCGGCGCCAGCCGGTGGTGTCGGCGGCGATGTGCCAGCCGCGTTTGCGGGCAAGCGCGGACGCGATGTCGTAGGGGTACACCTGGCCGACGAACTTCGTGGGGTGCCCGAAGGCCGGGTCGTCGGCCCGGACGAGGGTGTGGGTGACCAGCGCGGCGATCCGGCGTCCTGGCAGGGCGTCGTGCAGGGTGCGGGCCAGCAGGGAGCCGATCATGCCCTGGGTCTGGGCGCCGAGCAGGTCGAGCGGATAGGGGGCGCTGAGGGCGGGATCGGCGGCGCTCTCCACGGCGAGCAGGCCGATCTGGGGGCCGTTTCCGTGGGTGATGACGATCTCGTGCTCGGTGGCGAGGGCGGCGATCGCGGTGGTCACGCGGTCGATGTTCGCCTCCTGGACGGCCGCGTCGGGGCGTTCGCCGCGGTGCAGCAGGGCGTTGCCGCCCAGCGCGATGACGATGCGCATGGCTCAGTCCTCCAGGGTGGCGACGAGTACGGCCTTGATGGTGTGCAGGCGGTTCTCCGCCTGGTCGAAGACGATCGAGGCGGGAGACGAGAACACGTCGTCGGTGACCTCCAGGCCGTCGAGGCCGTAGGTGTCGAAGAGGTCCTGGCCGAGGTGGGTGTGGCGGTCGTGCAGGGCCGGCAGGCAGTGCATGAACTTGACGTTCGGGTTTCCGGTGGCTGCGAGGGTCTTGTCGTTGACCTGGTACGGGAGAAGCAGCTCTATCCGCTTCCGCCAGGAGTCGGCGGGCTCGCCCATGGAGACCCAGACGTCGGTGTGCAGGAAGTCGGCCCCGTGTACGGCGGTGTCGACGTCCTCGGTGAGAGTGATCCGGGCTCCGCTGCCCTCGCCCAACTCCCGGCAGTTGGCGACCAGTTCGGCCGTCGGCCACAGTTCCTTGGGGGCGGCGATCCGTACGTCCATGCCGAGCAGGGCGCCCATCGACAGCAGTGAGTTGCCCATGTTGTTGCGGGCGTCGCCGAGGTAGCAGTAGCTGATGTCCGGCAGGGGTTTGGGGCTGTGCTCGTCCATGGTGAGGACGTCGCACAGGCTCTGGGTGGGGTGCGCGGTGTCGGTCAGGCCGTTGTAGACGGGGACGCCGGAGCGGACGGCGAGTTCGGTGACAAGCGTCTGGTCGGAGCCGCGGTACTCGATGCCGTCGAACATCCGGCCAAGGACACGTGCGGTGTCGGCGATGGACTCCTTGCTGCCGATGTGGGTGTCGCCGGGGCCGAGGTAAGTGGTGTGGGCGCCCTGGTCGGCGGCGGCGACCTCGAAGGCGCAGCGGGTGCGGGTGGAGGTCTTCTCGAAGATCAGCGCGAGGTTGCGGCCGGTGAGGCGGGGTTGTTCGGTGCCGTTGCGCTTGGCGGCCTTGAGGTCGGCGGCGAGGTCGAGGAGGTGGTGGAGCTCGGTGGCGGTGAAGTCGAGTTCGCTCAGGTAGGAGCGGCCTCGCAGGTCGACGGTCATGGTGGTTGTCCCTTGCTGGGTCAGGCGGCCGGGTCGCGTTCGATGGGGCAGCTCATGCAGCGCGGTCCGCCCCGGCCGCGGCCGAGTTCGGCGCCGGCGATGGTGACGATCTCGATGCCCTGCTTGCGGAGGTAGGTGTTGGTGGTGACGTTGCGCTCGTAGCCGACGACGACACCGGGGGCGAGGGCGAGGAAGTTGCTGCCGTCGTCCCACTGCTCGCGCTCGGCGCTGCGGATGTCCTGCGGCGCGGACAGCATCCGGACCTTGTCCAGGTCGAGGGCCTCTGCCAGGGCGCCGGCCAGGTCGGAGTTCGGGGTGACCTCGAAGCCGGTCTCCCGGGCGTCGCTGGGCATGAGCGTCCACGAGCGCAGGGAGTCCGCGAGGCCCGGGTAGATGGTGAAGGTGTCGCGGTCGACCATGGTGAGCACGGTGTCGAGGTGCATGTAGGCCCGGGCGGCGGGGAGTTGGACGGCGACCACTCGGTTCGCCGTGCCGGTGGCGAAGAGTCGGGTGGCCAGGTTCTCCACGGCCTGGGCGGTGGTGCGCTCCCCCATGCCGACCATGACGGCGCCGTTGCCGAGGACGTGGACGTCGCCGCCCTCCAGGGTGCCGACCGCCCCGTCGAGGAGTGGTGTGGTGACCGTGCCGGAGAACATCGGGTGGAAGCGGTAGATGGCCTCGGCGTGCAGGCTCTCGCGGCGCCGGGCGAGCTTGGCCATCGGGTTGACCGACAGGCGGTCGTACATCCAGCAGGAGTTGTCGCGCGGGAAGAGGTGGTTGGGCAGCGGGGTCAGTGCGAAGTCCTCGGCGTCGAGGGTGTTCCAGACCAGGCTGTGCGGGGTGGGGAGCGTCAGGTCGCTCTTGAGGATGCCGCCGATGAGGTGGCCGGCGAGCGTCTCCCCGTCGAGGTCGACGCACAGCTCGCGCAGGGGGTCGATCAGTGCCGGGCCGACGGTGGCCGGTGTGACGACCCGCTCCAGCAGCCAGTCGCGGGCCTCGGGGTCGGCGAGGGTCTGGGCGAGCAGGTCGGCGAAGTAGTGGACGCGGGCGCCGTGGTCGCGCAGGACCTGGGCGAAGGCGTCGTGCTCCTCCCGGGCGCGCTTGGCCCACAGGATGTCGTCGAAGAGGAGGGCGTCGACGTTGCGCGGGGTCAGCCGGGAGAGTTCCAGGCCGGGGCGGTGCAGGATCACCTGGCGGAGGCGGCCGACCTCGGAGTCGACGTGGAAGGCGGTGGTGTTCATGGCGGGGCTGCTCCTGTGGTCGTACGGGTGGGTGCCTGGCACGGGGTGCAGTCAGCCGCGGTTGCGGAGGCCGTTGCGCCGGAGGCCACCGATGCGGCCGGTCGGCACCGCGCGGGAGATCCGCCTGACCGGCGGTGTCACGGTCTCGGGGGCCCGGCTCTCAGGGACGGGCTCCGGGGCCGGCTCGTCGCCGTACACGCCCTGGCCCCGCTTCAGCCACACGTACACGGGCAGGCCGAGCAGCAGGACGAACAGGCCGTAGTAGACCGTCTGGTAGCCGCTTCCCTGGATCGCCCAGTACGAGAAGGCCATCGCGAGGGCGGAGACGGTGATGTCGCGGGCCAGCCGTCGGCCGGTGATGCTCTCGCGTCCGCGCACCAGCAGCCAGTACAGCTGGGCGGCGGCGGAGAACAGGTAGGGGATGACGGCCGTGAGCACGCTCAACAGCACGATCTTGGTGAAGACGTCGTCGAAGCGGGTGTAGCTGAACACGGTGATCAGCGAGGCGAGGACGGTCGAGGCGACGATGCCGAAGACGGGAACGCCGTTCTCACCGCGCAGCTTGGCGAAGGCGCCGGGGAAGAGTCCGTCACGGGCAGCGGCGTACGGCATCTCGGCGCAGAGCATGGTCCAGCCGTTCAGCGCGCCGATACCGGAGACGATCGCGGCGACGGCGACCGTGTCGCCGGCCCAGGTGCCGCCGAGGATGTTGTTGGCGGCGTCGGTGAACGGGGCGCTGGAGACACCGAGTTGGCCGTGCGAGACAGTGCCGAAGACGGCGAGGGTGCCCAGGATGTAGATGACGGCGCAGGCGAGGGTGCCGTAGACGGTGGCGCGCGGGACGTTGCGGCCCGGCTCGCGGACCCGTCCGGCGACCACCGAGGCGGCCTCCAGACCGATGTAGCTGAACAGGGCGATCGGCGCGGCGGCCGAGATCGCGCTCATCGCCGACTGGCCGCTGGCGTTGAACGAACCGAAGTTGTGCGGGTCGATGAAGAGCAGGCCGATGGTGGCCATGAAGAGCAGCGGGACGAACTTCAGCACGGTGGTGAACACCTGGAAGGCGCCCATGTTCCGTACGCCGGTGAGGTTGATCGCTGCGGGTATCCAAAGCCCGATCAGCGCGATGCCTATCGAAATCGCCGTCTTGTGGCCGGTGTTGACGAACACCTCGACATAGCCCACCCAGGCCACCACGATCGCGGCGTTCCCCGCCCAGGCGGTGATCCAGTACGACCAGGCGTTGAGGAATCCGGCGAACTCACCGAAGGCCTCCCGGGCGTAGACGTACGGTCCGCCACTCCCGGGAACACGCTTCGACAGCGCGCCGAAGGTCACCGCCAGCGCGAGTGCGCCCAGCGTGACGACGCCGAACGCCACGAGCGAGATCGGCCCGTACGGTGCGAGGGCCGAGGGAAGTGCGAACACCCCGGTCCCGATGATGGTGCCGATCACCAGCGCGCTCGCACCGGAGAGGCCAAGTGCCGCCTTGGGAACCGCCCCTTCACTGCTTCTTGGGGTCCTGGGCATGGTGATGCTCCTTGTGCAGGTCGCTACGGGGGAATCGATCTGTGCCCGATCCTTCTCGGCGGCGGTGACCGGGGGCAGTGGCCGAATATCCCCGCCCGGGACCATTGGTCCCGACCCTCAGGTCCCGAACGGCCCCTCGAGCGGTTGGTGGCGAAGGCAGTTCCCCGATACAGGGCCATCGGCCGGTGGGCAGGGACCTCCGGCCCCTGCCCCGCGATCACCCCACGAGTTGGCTGGTGGTTCGAGGAAGGCGGGCACGCCGGCCGATTCTGGATCATCCAGCGCGGCACCGTCGCCCTCGACATGCAGGTGCCCGACCGCCGGCCCCCGGTCGTCGAGACCCTCGGCGTCGGCGATCTCGTCGGCTGGTCCTGGCTGTGCGAGCCGTACGCCTGGCAGTTGGGCGCCTCGGCGGTGACCCAGGTGCAGGCCTACGAGTTCGACGCGGTCGCCGTCCGTCTGCTGTGCCTGGACGACGCCGAGTTCGGCCAGACCGTCGAACACTGGGTCGGCCGAGTGCTGGCCCACCGGTTGAACGCCGCCCGCGCCCTGCTGGTCGGCCTGCGCACGACAGACGAGACGGAGGGTCTGTGATGTCCGACGCGAGAGTCCAGGCCGCGATCAGCAGCCAGGCCTCGATGAGGTAGCCGCGGCGCCTGAGCGGGTTGGGCCGAAGGCGACGCCCGTAACTCGGCTGGCCTAATCGGACTAGGGCCTGTCGCTGCGATCTTGGATTCGAGGGTCGGGGCTCTCGGCCGGCGCTTAGGATCAGCCCGTGATCGCTGACGTGCAGTGTGTGGTGCTGGACTGCTCCGAGCCGACGGAACTCGCCCAGTTCTACCAGGCGTTGCTCGGTGGGGCTGTCAATCAGGAGGATCGGCGATGGGCCCTGGGTGACGGCTGGGCGACCTTGCACACGCCGTCCGGACTCGTCCTGGCCTTCCAGCAGGTAGCTGACTACACGCCGCCGCAGTGGCCCGACTCGACCCGGCCTCAGCAGTTCCATCTTGACTTCGGTGTCGCGGACCTGGACCAAGCCCAGGAACAGGTGCTGGCCTCTGGGGCGAGGCTGCTGGACGAGGGTTCCGGGGAACGGAGCTGGCGGGTCTATGCCGATCCGGCAGGGCATCCATTCTGCCTGGTGCGGCACTGAAGACAGGGAACCGGCTGCGGTCGCGCCAGCGCACGATCATGAGCGGAGCCAGACGAGGGAGGGCGGCGGCAGTCACGGTGCCGAGGTAGATATACCCGCGCTTGTTATACCGGGTGGCCACGGCTCTGAACTGCTTGAGCTTTCCGATGGCTCGTTCCACCGTGTTGCGATCTTTGTACCTTGCTTTGTCGAATCCCGGAGGCCGCCCGCCGCGGGAACCCCGGCGCAGGCGGGTGGCCTTGTGGTCCTTCTTCTCCGGGATCACGTGCCGGATACCGCGCTTGCGGAGGCAGGTGCGGATCTTCCGGTTGCTGTGTGCCTTGTCGGCGCCCACGCTGTCCGGGGTGCGGCGGGGGCGGCCGAGCCCCGCGCGGGAAACGCGGATTTTGTCCATGCCCGGCTGGAACTGGGTGCAGTCCGCCCGCTGCCCGGGCGTGATGAGCAGGGACAAGGGGCAGCAGCGGCCCCTCCGCAGCGACGTGAATCTTGGGTCAGTCCGCCGCGGGAGCGGCCGAGGGCCTCCCCTGGCGCACCGCCTCCTCCAACAGGAGTCGCAGGTTCCCGTACGCGCGCAGGTGAACTGATCTTCGAGGCGCCCCTTGAGGAACCCGGTGGCACAGGCGGCGGGTTCGTGGGTGCTCCGGCGACGTGCTGGTGGGCGCGCACGACGGTGGAGTCGACGTTGATGTTCCAGTCGATATCGTCCTCGGCGTCGGCGACGGCTTGGACATGCTGGAGGAGTCTGTCCTAGGTGCCGGCTGACCACAGCAAGTGCCGCTTGTGGACGGTTTTCCACGGGCCGAAGCGCTCGGGAAGTTCCCGCCACTGCACCCCGGCGCTGAGCCGGTGAATGATTCCGTTGATCACCTGCCGGTGGTCCCGCCCCGGCCGCACCGGCTGTTGCTCACCGGGAGCAGCGGCTCCAACACCGCCCACTCGTCGTCAGTCAGATCCCCCCTGCTGAGCATGATCAGAACAACAAGCTACCTGGTCGAAGAGACACGGCTAAGAGCCTGGCCCTCAGGACAGTTCACCAGAGACATGAAGTGCGTCAAACACCATCTGGTCGACTGCCGAGACCCGCGCAGCTGACACCGGTCTACGGCGCGGAGCAGCCCCGGCGCCATCGGTTCCGCGCCGGGGCTGCTCCGCGCCAAGGGGAGATACAGCGAGTTCAGTTCTCCTCCCGCTCCTTCAGCAGCTCGTCCGCGATCCGCGCCGCCCACTCCTCGATCGCGCCGAAGTCGCGGAAGTCGCCGCCCTTCCCGTTGCGCACGATCGCCCGGGCGATGCGTCCCTTGGCCCCTTCCTCCAGACAGCCGCCGAAGGTGACGTGGCCCCTGGCGTCGAGCCGGACCATGGCACGCCGTACGCCACGCACGGGCGGGATGTCCCGCTCGGAGGCCGAGGCGTCCAGCGGGCCGCTGCTGAAGAACCACAGCGGGCGCTTCGCCAGGTGGCGGCCGTGCCGGCTCAGGAACCGGCGGGCGTCGCGGTGCCAGCGGCCGGCGTACAGCCCGCCGCCGACCACCACGGCGCCGTACGGGCGCACGTCCGCGACGGACCCGGCAGGCAACAGGTCGGCGGTGAGCCCCTCCTTGCGCAGGACCTCGACCACGGCCTCGGCGATCTGCGCGGTCGATCCGTTCGTCGTCCCGTAGGCGACCAGCACGCTGATGGGCATGACGGTCCGCCTCCTCTCACTTCACAGGTGGCGCACCCAGGCCTCGGAGACACCGTGGTACGGCTGCTCGTCGGGCCGGATGTGCGAGTCGTCGAGCCGGTAGGAGAGCTTGTCGACGACCGCCACGACACCGTCGATCTGACGGGTCATGGAGACGGCGATCTCCGTCTCGCTCTTGCGTTCCATGTGGCCGGAGAGCGTGACGACGCCGTCCGTCACGGAGACGTCGATGGTGCTCGGCGCCAGCCACAGGGCACGGACCAGGACCTCGGCGACGACCTCGTCGCGGATGTCCGTGTCGGGCCGCAGGAAGACCTGGAGCACGTCGCGGCGGGTGACGATGCCGACGAGTCGGTGCTCCTCGTCCAGGACGGGCAGCCGCTCAATGCGGTGCTGGGCCATGGTCCGGGCGGCTTCGACGATGGTGTCGTCGGCGTGGACGGTGACGGGTGGCGTGGTCATCAGCCGGCCGGCGGTGCGGGCTGCGGCCTTCGCGGAGCGCCGTTTGGCGCTGCGTGTCAGGCCTGCGAACCGGAAGCGTTTCTTCGGCTCGTAGGGGTCGGGGGCTTCGGACTGGTGGGCCATCAGGTCCGTCTCGGAGACGACTCCGATGACCTGGTCGTCCTCGTCGACGACGGGCAGGCCGCTGATGCGGTGTTCGCCGAGCAGGCGTGCCACCTCTTTGAACGGCGTTCCGTACGTGGCCCGGACGACCTCCGTGGTCATCACGGAGCCGACCTTGTTGTGCTTCATGGTGTTCCCTCCTCAGCGAAGTCGGCGCAGATACGGGTCCTGCGGCCTGGTGGGCAGCAGGCGGATGCGGGCATCGAGGACGGAGACTCCGCCCGGTGCCGCGAGTACGGGGTTGAAGTCGGCCTCGGCCAGTTGCGGCAGGTCGCTCGCCATGCGGGAGAGCCGCAGGAGGAGTTGTTCGAGGCCTTCGAGGTCGACGGGCCGACTGCCGTGCGCGCCGAAGAGGAGCGGGGCGCAGCGCGGGGCCGTGATCAGGTCGTGCACGTCGTGGTCGGTGAGCGGGGCGAGCCGGGCGGTGTGGTCGGCGAGGATCTCGGTGGCGGTGCCGCCGAGGCCGAACAGGACGAGCGGTCCGAAGACCTGGTCCTGGACGACGCCGGCGAACAGTTCGGTGCCGCGTTCGGCGAGCGGCTGTACGACCACGCCGGTCAGCAGTCCGGCGAAGCGGCTCTCCAAGTCCCGGTAGGCGGCGCGTACGTGGGCGTCGCCGCGCAGGTCGAGGTGGACGGCGTGCTGTTCGCTCTTGTGCAGCAGGCCCGGCCAGTGACCCTTCATGACGACCCGGCCGTCGGCGCCGCGCAGCCGGTCGGCGGCGAGGACCGCCTCGTCCTCGGTCTCCGCCCAGGCCCAGGCGAGCTGGGGAATGCTGTAGCAGCCGAGGAGTTCGGCGCACTGGCGCGGGCCGAGCCAGCCGCCGTCCGGGTGCGCGTCGAGGTAGGCCTCGACGACGGTGTGGGCGCGCGCGGTCTCGACTCCGTCGAGGTCGGGGATCGTCCCGGCGGGCCGGGCGAGCCAGGCCGCACGCTGGGCGGCGTGCGCCAACGCCCGTGCCGCCGCCTGTGGTTCGGCGTAGGCAGGGACGGTGCGACCGTCGGTGGTGGGCAACAGCTGGACGGGCAGGGCCTGTTCCAGCCGGACCACGGCAACCGGCTTGGGCCTGTGCCCCGTTGCCTGGGTCAGGGCCCGGACGAGGTCGTCGCCGGTCGCCTCGGCGACCGCGGTGGGGACCAGGGCCACGAGGACGGCATCGACGCCGGCGTGCCGCATGATCCGGTCCACGCAGTCCTTGAGCTGCTCCTCCGAGACGGCCGCGGTGGCGTCGATCGGGTTGCCGATCGCGGCACCCTCGGGGAGTACGGCGAGCAGGTCGTCGACGAGTTCGGGGGTGGGTGCCGGGAGGCTGAGCCCGGCCTCGGCGCAGGCGTCGGCCGCGAGGACCCCGGCTCCCCCGGCGTTGGTGACGATCACGACCCGGGAGCCGGCGGGCAGCGGCTGGGAGTGCAACAGGGCTGCAGATTCCAGGAGTTCGCCGACGGATCGGGTCGCGGTGATACCGGCCTGGGTGAACAGCGCGCCCCGGGTCATGGTGCGGGTGGCCGCGGCGGCGGTGTGCGAGGCGGCGGCGCGACGGCCCGCGTCGGTGCGGCCCGCGTCGACGGTCAGGACAGGCATCCGGCGGGTCACACGCCGCGCGGTGCGAGAGAACGCCCGCGGGTTGCCGAAGGACTCCAGGTGCAGCAGGGCCAGGTCGGTGGTGCCGTCGCTCTCCCACCACTGGAGCATGTCGTTGCCGCTGACGTCGAACTTGTCGCCCAGGGAGACGAAGGTCGAGACGCCGATACCGAGCCGGGACAGCCCGTCGAGCAGGGCGATGCCGACGCCGCCGGACTGCACGGCGACACCTGCCACGCCGGGGCGGGGGTGGGCGGCGGCGAAGGTCGCGTCGAGGCTCAGTTCCGGCTCGGTGTTGGAGACACCGAGGCAGTTGGGACCCACCAGCCGCATGCCATACGTCCGGCAGGCCGCCGTCAGCGCCTTGGCCTGGGCCGGGTCAAGACCCGCGGTGACGACGAGGAGGGCGCGCGCGCCTGCCTTGCCGCACTCCTCGGCGGTGGCCGGGACGGCGGCGGCGGGGACGGCGACGACCACGAGGTCGGGCGTCCTGGGCAGGGCGCTCACGGACGGGTAGCTGGGCACGCCGAGGATCGAGGTCGCGGCGGGGTTCACCGCGAAGAGGCGCCGGGTGAAGCCGCCCGCCTTCAGATGGTGCAGGAGCGCCCGGCCCACGGAACCGGCCCTGCGCCCCGCGCCGACGACCGCAACCGCGTCCGGGCGCAGCAGCGGTACGAGACTGGCGACGTCGGCGGCCCGGCCCCGCGCCTCGGTGGCCGACAGGTAGTTCTCGTCCTCGCCGAGCTCGATGGTGCAGCGCATCTCGGGGCCCTCGAAGCGGCGGGCGGTGCGCAGGCCGAGGTCGGCGAAGAGCCGCAGGATCTCGCGGTTCTCGCTGAGCGCGTCGGCCGTGAACGTGGTGACGCCCTCGGCACGCGCGGCGGAGACCAGGTGCTCGACCAGGAGGGTGCCGATACCCCGGTGGTGCAGTCCGTCGGCGACCGCGATGGAGATGTCGGCCGCCGTCCCGGCGCCACCGGTGTCGTACTCGGCGAGCCCGATCACCCGGCCCTGAGTCTCGGCCAGCAGAGCCCGGTATCCGGGGTGCGGGCGGCAGGCCCGGTCGGCCGCCATCCCGGCGGACCGGCGGCTCACTCCGAAGAACCGCAGCCGCAGGTTCTCCGGCGACATCTCCTCGTAGAGCCCCTCCAGCTGGGCGTGGTCACCGGCCTCGACGGGACGGATGCACACGGTGGTGCCGTCCGCGAGCAGGGCATGGACCGTGGGCCGGCTGAGTGCGTAGTCCGTCATCGCGGATCCCCTCCAGGATTCTTTGGCACTTCGAGCCTCCCGCGGAACGGAGAGAGGCCCCATGGGCTGCCTGGGGGCGGACCATGGGGCCGATCGGCCCTCAGGAACCCGCCCCACAGGCCCACCGCACGGGGCCTCTCTCGGTCGCGCTCAGTCGTCGGCGACCAGTGCCGTCAGGTCGAGGAGGCGGTTGGTGTAGCCCCACTCGTTGTCGTACCAGCCGAAGACCTTGGCCAGGGTGCCGTGGGCCTGGGTCAGGGCCGGGTCGAAGATGCAGGAGGAGGGGTCGCCGATGACATCGCGGGAGACGATCGGGGCCTTGGAGACGCGGAGGATGCCGTTGAGCGGGCCTGCGGCGGCCTCGTCGAAGACCGCGTTGATCTCCTCGGACGTCACCTCGCGGCGCAGCACCACCGCGAGGTCGGTGAGCGAGCCGTCCTCGACGGGCACGCGGACCGCGATGCCGTCCAGGGCGCCGGCCAGCTCCGGCAGCACCAGGCCGACGGCACGCGCGGCGCCGGTGCTGGTGGGGATGATGCTCAGGGCCGCCGAGCGGGCCCGGCGCAGGTCCTTGTGCGGGCCGTCGAGCAGGGACTGGTCGTTGGTGTAGCCGTGGATGGTGGTCATCATGCCGCGCTCGATGCCGAAGGCGTCGTGCAGCACCTTGACCATCGGGGCGACGCAGTTGGTGGTGCAGGAGGCGGCCGAGACGATCCGGTCCTGCCTGCGGTCGTACGTCGAGTCGTTGACGCCCATGACGATGGTGGCGTCCGCGTTCTTGCCGGGTGCGGACAGCAGCACGGTGTGGGCGCCCGCCTTCAGGTGCAGGGCGGCGGAGTCGCGGTCGCGGAAGCGGCCGGTGGACTCGACGACGATGCTCGCGCCGTAGTCGGACCAGTGCAGGGCGGCCGGGTCGCGTTCGGCGCTGACCTCGATGCGCGTGCCGTCGACGGTGATCGAGCTGTCGTCGTGGCTGACCTCGCGTCCGATGCGGCCGAACGTGGAGTCGTACTCGAGGAGGTGGGCGAGGGTGGCGGGCGAGGTGATGTCGTTGATCGCGGCCACCTCGACGTCCTGGGTGCCCGCCTCGGCGCGGTCGAGGGCGGCGCGCAGGTAGGTGCGGCCTATCCGGCCGAAGCCGTTGATGCCGACGCGTACGGTCATGACGGTGAACTCCTTTGCGGCGCAGGGGATTTACGGGAGCGGGTCAGGCGTTCCAGGTCCAGTCGGCGACCTCGGGCAGGTCGGTGCCGTGTTCGCGGATCCAGGCGTGGTGGCGGGTGCGGGCGTCGGCCATGGTCTGGCGTACGGCGGCGGCGCGTACGGCGAGGCCGGGGACGCGGTCGATGACGTCCATGACGAGGCGGTAGCGGTCGAGGTCGTTGCGGACGACCATGTCGAAGGGTGTGGTCGTGGTGCCGGACTCCTTGTAGCCGCGTACGTGCAGGTTGGCGTGGCCGGTGCGGCGGTAGGCCAGGCGGTGGATGAGCCACGGGTAGCCGTGGTACGCGAAGATGACCGGCTTGTCGGCGGTGAACAGTCCGTCGTACTCGAAGTCGCTCATGCCGTGCGGGTGTTCGTCGCGGGGCATGAGCCGCGTCATGTCCACCACGTTCACGACGCGGACGGCGAGCTGGGGCAGATGGCGGCGCAGCAACTGGGCGGCGGCCAGGACCTCCAGGGTCGGGACGTCACCGGCGCAGGCGAGGACGACGTCGGGTTCGCCGCCGTTCTCGGTGCCCGCCCACTCCCAGATCCCGGCACCGCGCGCGCAGTGGGCACGGGCCTGGTCCATGGAGAGCCAGTCGAAGCAGGGCTGCTTGCCGGCGACGACCACGTTGACGTAGTCGCGGCTGCGCAGCACGTGATCGGCCACGGAGAGCAGGGTGTTGGCGTCCGGCGGGAGGTAGACCCGCACGACCTCGGGGCTCTTGTTGAGGACGTGGTCGACGAAGCCGGGGTCCTGGTGCGAGAAGCCGTTGTGGTCCTGGCGCCACACATGCGACGTGAGCAGGTAGTTGAGGGAGGCGATGGGTGCCCGCCACGCCAACTCCCGTGATGTCTTCAGCCACTTGATGTGCTGGTTGACCATCGAGTCGACGATGTGCACGAACGCCTCGTAGCAGGAGAACAGTCCGTGCCTGCCGGTCAGGAGGTAGCCCTCCAGCCAGCCCTGGCAGGTGTGTTCGGACAGGATCTCCATCACGCGGCCGTGCCGGTCCAGGTGTTCGTCGACCGGCAGGTGCTCGGCCTGCCAGGCCTTGCCGCTGGCGTTGAAGACGGCCTGCAACCGGTTGGAGGCGGTCTCGTCCGGGCCCACGAGGCGGAAGTCACGGCTCGCCGAGGTGTCGTGCATGACCCTTTCCAGCAGGTCACCGAGGATGCGGGTGGGCTCGTGCAGGGTCGTGCCCGGCTTGTCGACGGGGACCGCGAACTGGTCCAGGGACGGGACCGGCAGATCGCGGACGAGGAGACCGCCGTTGGCGTACGGGCTGGAGCCCAGGCGCTTGGCGCCCTCGGGCACACAGGCCAGGACGTCCGCGACGGGCCGGCCCTCGGCGCCGAAGAGCTTCTCCGGGTGGTAGGAGCGCAGCCACGCCTCCAACTGCCGTAGATGCTCCGGGTTTTCACGCACCTCCGACAACGGCACCTGGTGCGCACGCCAGGTGCCCTCCACCGGGACGCCGTCGACCTCGGCAGGACCGGTCCAGCCCTTCGGGGTGCGCAGCACGATCATCGGCCAGTGCACCCGCTCACTCACGCCGTCCTCGCGGGCGGACTGCTGCATCACGGCGATCCGGTCCAGCGCGTCATCGAACGCGGCGGCCATGGCCTTGTGCACCTGGAGCGGGTCGTCGCCGGTCACATGGATCGGCTCGTGACCGTAGCCGCGCAGCAGCTCGTCGAGCTCGGACTCGGGGAGGCGGGACAGCACCGTCGGGTTGGCGATCTTGTAGCCGTTGAGGTGCAGGATCGGCAGGACCGCGCCGTCATGGACCGGGTCGAGGAACTTGTTCGAGTGCCAGGCGGCGGCCAGCGGACCGGTCTCCGCCTCACCGTCGCCGATCACGCAGGCGACGAGGAGGTCCGGGTTGTCGAAGGCGGCGCCGTAGGCGTGCGCGAGCGAGTAGCCGAGCTCACCGCCCTCGTGGATCGAGCCGGGTGTCTCCGGCGCCACATGGCTGGGCACACCGCCGGGGAAGGAGAACTGCTTGAACAGCCGCTCCATGCCCGCCCCGTCACGCGAGACGTCCGGGTAGGTGTCGCTGTAGCTGCCCTCCAGCCAGGAGTTGGCGAGCACGGACGGGCCGCCGTGACCCGGGCCCCACACGCACAGCGCGTCCAGCCCGCGTGCCTTGATCACCCGGTTGAGGTGGGTGTAGACGAGGTTGAGGCCGGGCGAGGTACCCCAGTGCCCGAGCAGCCGCGGCTTGATGTGCTCCGGCTTCAGAGGTTCGGTGAGCAGGGCGTTCGCCATCAGGTAGATCTGGCCCGCCGCAAGATAGTTGGCGGCCCGCCAATGGGCGTCCAGGCTGCGCAGTTCCTCGTCGGAGAGCTCGGAAGGTACGGAAAGTCCGGTCGCGTCGGATTGTTCGGCCTTGTCCATCGGGGGCTCCGGGAGTCATCGGCGTGGACAAGGGCGGGAGAAACGGCAGGGCAGGCAAAGGACTGCGGGGCTGCCGCGCCGGCCGTACATGGGACAACTGCGTTGCTTACGAGTCGGGTTGGTGACCCGCCGCGGCGCTGAGAGCACCGGGCGTCCGCCGCGCGATCTGCGGACCTGCGTCCCCGATCACGCGACGGGTCTCCGAGCGGCCGGTCACCCCATTCACGTGTGCTCGGGCACGATGACGACCGGGCAGGCGGAGTGGTGCAGCACCCCATGTGCCACCCGGCCCAGTTGGAGGCCGTAGTGTCCGGAACGGCGCTTGGCTCCGACGATCAGGAGGTCGGCGTCTCGGGAAGCGTCCACGAGGACGGTCCGGGTGGGGCCTTCGACCGTTCGGCGGTGTGCCGCGACGTCGGCGGGAGCGTCCTGGAGGGCCGTTTCCAGCGCCTCCACCGCCTGCTGCTCGTGCAGCCGGGCGGGTTCGCCGGACATCAGGGGATGGTCGGTGGTCTCGTGGGCGGGCCACCGCCAGGCGCGTACGGCGTCCACCGGCACCCCGCGGCGTC
>Ga0307511_10002579_pt1 | contig 18932 bp, 19 predicted proteins | sample 13_EM_MG_FD_200266 | JGI IMG/M metagenome (GOLD analysis project Ga0307511, IMG submission 200266) | Populus trichocarpa ectomycorrhiza microbial communities from riparian zone in the Pacific Northwest, United States - 13_EM | ecosystem: Host-associated > Plants > Roots > Unclassified | place... | reverse complement strand
GGAAATGACCAGCTCAGAGCGTTAGATCGGCGATCTCGTCACAGAAGCCAAACACTCGACCTACGCATTGCGATGCACAGACGGACAGTGCCCGATTTGCCGAGATTCCAAGGTCACCCGAAACAAGAAACCCCAGGTCAGATGCCTGACCTGGGGTTCACCTCAGAGCCGCCTTCGGGATTCGAACCCGAGACCTACGCATTACGAGACCACGAGTGATCGTGTTGCCCGGTGTCCCGCCGTGCTGCGTAGTGACGTTGCGGCTGATCAGAGCACCTGCAACGGGTTGACCCCTACCGCCCGATGCTGCACCGTCCAAAGGCGTCCGGCCACCGGCCGGCCACCACGAGCGCTATGGCCACGAGCATTGCCGCCTCCACCTGCTCGCCACACCGGTTGTGGCAGACCTACAGGTCCCGGAGGATTCACGCTCCGGCGCGCGGCCTACGAACCCGGTAGAGAGCGGCATCAGCGGCAGTTCACCGGACGTCGACGTAGTCGGTGACCTGGGCGCTTCTGAGGTAGTGGTTTCCGGTCTGGCGGTTGAAGGCGACGGCCCAGGTGCCGTCCTGTTTCGCGGTGACCATGCCGATGAGGTGGCCGTGCTTGTCGGTGTCCAGGTCGGCGACGAAGTGGTACGTGGAGGAGCCGCGGGGACGGAAGTAGAGGGCGGGTGATTCGCCACTGAGCGGCTTCCAGGTGGTGCCGTTCTTGTACTGGAGCGTGCCGGCGAACCGGATCGGCTGATTCTTGCGGACCGGGTCGGGGGTGGCGTGGAAGCCGGTGATGCGGGTGGCGTAGCGGACCAGGTGAACGGGCTTGGTGGTGTTGGTCGCCAGGTCGGGGTTGCCGTCGAAGCGGGCGCGCCAGTAGGCGTTGGTGTTCGTCGTGGTGAGGGTGCGGGCGAAGTCCTCCTCGAAGTTGGGCTTGTTGTAGCGGATCTTGACGGGGATGGTGGTGGCGTTCTTCCAGCCGCTCTTGCCGTCCTTGGAGTACTGCAGGGTGACGGTGGGCTTGGTGGGCCAGTGCGCACGTGCGTCTTCGTAGTAGACGTAGCCGGACACATGCAGGGACGAGTCGTCGTTGAGCTGCGCGCTCGTCTCGATGTGGGTGGTGTAGGCGACGTGGAGACTGAAGGGTTCGGTGGCGACTTGTTGGAAGGGCATGTAGGAGGTGCCGGCCACGAGTTGGGCTGTCGGTGCGGCGTTCTCGGAGGAGACGTGCAGTGTGTAGGTGCCCTGGCTGTCGGTGGTGGTCTGACCGGCGACGACGTTCGAGTCGGTACCGAAGAGCCCGATGCTGGTGTGCGGCAGCGGCTGCCAGCCAGAGGTGGTCTGGATCTCCGCGCGGCCGGTGACGGTGCCGGTGGCGCCCTGCTTCAGGTTCAGGGTGTGCGTGCTCGCGGTGAAGCGGACGGGTGCCTGGGTGGTGTGCAGGTACTGCTTGGGGGTCGACAGGTCGATCGCGCCCGGGTAGTTGACGGAGGCCTCGGGTGCGGCGGTCAGGTCGACGGACGTCTGCACAGGGACGAACGCGGCGGTGAAACGGCCGTCGGCCGTGGTGGTCGCGCTCACCCGGCCCCACCCGGTCTCGATGTCGACGGGTACGTCGGCAGCTGGGGTGGAGGTGTTCGGGTGGCGGGGGTCCGTGGCAAGGGCGGTTCCGCTGACGGAGACCTGCTGGTGGAGGTAGTCCGGCACGGTGGGGGTGGCAGTCAGGTCGGGGATCGTGACGAGGGTCTGGTACCGCAGCGTGTGTGGGGAGAGGGCGCCGGTGACGGTGGCGCCGGAGGCGTCCTCGATGTCGACGGTCACCCGGTAGTCGCCGAGGTCGGCCAGATGGACCGGCGCCCGCCAGGTGCCTGACGTGGCGTCCTGTCCGGTGTACTGGGTGAAGTCCTCGGTCGATCCGGCTTCCGGGTCCCCGGCCGGTTCGTCCAGCGGATAGAAGTGCGCCGTGATGTGAGTGAGGGGATGGTCGGAGTGCGCGGTCACGAAGATCAACCCCGGCTCGTACCAGCCGTCCGCGTCGGACAGGACGGGGCCGCCGGTGGCGTTGTCCGCCTGGGCCGGAGAAAGGCCCGTGAACAAGGTGGCGGACAGGGCGGTCGCCGTGGCTGCCGCCAAGAAGGTACTGCGTCTCAAGATGGTCCCCTCAGGGAATCGGCCCGCTGTGAGCGTGAGCATGAGGATCGAGAACTTTAGTGACGTGCTCTGACGGGGCGGTACTTGGGAGCGCTGTGGGGGCGGTTTGGTGACTGACGACTCCTCAGTACCGGACGCTCGCCCAGGGTGTCCCTGGGCGAGCGCCTGAACGCCCCTTACAGGTCAGCCGAGTTGGCTGACAACAGCGTTGTCGCCCTTCGCAGCCGCGTCGGCAGGCGGCAGGGCGGTGTCATAGATGTGGATGTCACTGACCTTGCCGTTGGCGTACTCGCCGTAGGTGCCCTGGTAGAGGCGGCGGCCGATCTGGACGGGACCGGCGGCGTTCCAGGAGGTGCCGCTGTAGGTCTTGGTACCGGACTGGCGGCCGTTGACGTAGAGGGTGAGTTGGTTGGTGGAGGCGTCGTAGACGCCGACCAGGTGGGCCCATTGGCCGATGGTTGGGGTGCCGCCGTAGACGGCCGTGAAGGACGTACTGGTGGTGTCGTCGTTGTGGCGGCTGAAGGCCCAGGCCTGTTTGGCGGAGGAGTAGTACAGCTGGAGTCCGTTGGCGTTGCCCGCGCTGTCGGACTGCGAGACGAAGGTCGAGTTGGCCGTGAGAGCGGCGGGGTTGACCCACGCCGAGACGGTGAAGCTCTTGGACGTGTCGACGGCCGGCCCGCTCGTGGCGGCGTATCCGGTGGTGCCCGTGAGGTTGAGGACCTTGCCGTGGGTGGTGGACATCGACTACGGCTACACCCAGCAGGGCAACCTCGACGGCATCGGCGGTTTCATCACCGCGGCCAACACCCCCGACTACCTGGACACCGCCGTCCACGACCCCTTCGGCCGGGTCCTGCAGACCAACTACGGGACCACCGGCAAGGAACTGGCGACCTTCGCCCAGTACGACGCCACCACCGGCCGGATCACCCAGACGTCCAGCATGCTGCAGACGTCCACCACTGCCCTGGACGTGGCCAACTACCGCTACAACCAGGCCGGCGAGATCACCGCGATCGACGACCTGCAGAACAACACCACCCACGACACCCAGTGCTACACCTACGACTCCTTCCAGCGCCTGACCGCAGCCTGGACGGACACCGCAGGCATCACCAACTCCTCCAGCGCCCCGGTCGGGAGCGTCGGCGGCTGCAACACCGGCTCCGTACAGACCACCACCACGGCCCCCGTCACAACCAGTACGGTCGGCGGCCCGGCACCGTACTGGCAGACGTACACCTACGACCTGCTCGGCGACCGCACCGGCATGGTCAACCACGACACCACCGGCACCGCGGTCAACAACACCACGCAGTCCACCGCCTACACCGGCACCGACGGCACCACCAGCGCGACCTTGCCCGACCAGTCCGGCACCACGACCAGCAGCAACCCGACCACCGGCACCGCCACCTGGACACCTACCTACACCGATCCGGCGTACAGCAACAAGAACGCCGGCGACACCATGACCCGCAAGGTGTCCACCACCGGGCCCGTCAACACCGGCTTCACCCTCTCCGGCGGCGGCAAACTCTGCATCGACGACGCAAGCGCCTCCACCACCCCCGGCGCCGTGGTCCGCACCTACACCTGCAACGCCTCCGCCGCCCAGAACTGGACGATCGGCACCGACGGCACCATCAAGGTCCTCGGCACCATGTGCCTGGACACCACCGGCAACGCCACCACCGCCGGCACCCTCCTGGTCCTCGACACCTGCAACAGCGACGCCACCCAGAAGTGGAAGGCCACCAGCACCGGCACCCTGGTCAGCAACGCCAACAGCACGATGTGCGTGACCGACCCCGGCGCCAGCGCCACCATCCGCACCCAGCTCACCCTCGCCACCTGCGGCAGCGCCGGCCAGACCTGGAACACCGCCGGCACCGGAGCCCTCCCGTCCGGCCAGACCCAGACCCTCACCTACGACGCCGAGGGCCGCACCGCCACCGTCGCCACCGGCTCGGGCACACACACCAACACCAGCAAGTACCTCTACGACGCCGGCGGCAACCTGCTGGAACAGACCAGCGCCGTCGACGGCACCGACAAGACCCGCATCCTGTACCTCTTCGGCGGCACCGAACAGATCACCCTGAACGTCTCCGCCAAAACCTGGACCGGCCTGCGCAACATCACCGGCCCGGACGGCACCACCATCACCCGCTCCAGCAGCGGCACCGTCACCTACCAGGTCGCCAACGCCCAGGGCACAGCCACCACGGCCATCGATGCCAGCACCCTGGCGGTCACCCGCCGCTACTACGACCCCTACGGCAACTCCCGCGGCACCAAGCCCACTTCATGGGTCGCCGCCGACGAGAACCACGGCTACCTCGGCCAGCCCACCGACGCCACCACCGGCCTCGACCTCCTCGGCGCCCGCAACTACGACCCAGCCCAGGGCCGATTCCTCACCCCCGACCCGATCTTCCAGTCCGGCGACCCCAACCAGATGGGCGGCTACACCTACGCCGCCGACAACCCCGCCAGCACCAGCGACCCCACGGGATTCGACCCGGGCGGCACCCAGGGCACCTGCCTCTACGACATTTCACTGCCCTGCCCGAAGAAGACTTCCGGCAGCACCGACAACTCCAACGGCGGTAGCGATTCCAACGGCTCCGACTCCGGCGGAGGTGGCGGTTGCCAGGGCTTCGTAGGCTGCCTCGGACACTATGTGGACAAGGCCGCGCCGTACGTCGCGACCGCCGTAGTGGTGACCGTCGTAGTCATCGGCGTCGGGGCCTGCACCGTTGAGTCGGGCGGCATCCTTGCTCCCGGCTGCGCCGAAGCCGGCGCGACCGCTGCCGTCGCTGCCTGCGGCGCCTTCACAGGCGACTGCGGACCAGGCGGGGGTGGTGATCCGGCCGGTGAGGACGCCGCCGAGGACACGCCACGCACGGGCGACGCCGCAGTCAAGGCCGGAGCCGGCGCCAAGGCGCTCGACGAAGCAAGCTCAGACGTCGCCGACATGGCCGACCTCAAGAGGGCAAACGCCCAGGAACACGCCAAGGAAGCGGACGCAGAGGCGGCTCGGCCCAGCAAGCCCGAAACCGGGGAAGCAGGGACCAAGTCTGCGCCACACGGTGACGTCCCAAGTGCTCGTGGAGCTGGTGGCAAGCGGCCGCCTGTTGTGGATGTGGACAGCGCGCCACCCAGATGGTCGCAGGCGGAAAGGCTGGCCCAAGCGGAGCGGAGGCTTCCTTCCTTCGCTGTATTTAATCGAAGTGCTGCTACTTCGGGTCGTACATACGTTGCCGCGCTCAATACGGAGACGGGCGACATCGCCTTGGCATCATCAGGAGGAGGGCCCGGATGCATTGCCTACTGCGCGGAGGGCAATGCGTTGATAGCTCTTGGCGGCGATCCAAGCAAAGTAATATTCACCAAGGCCTATCAGGTCAGGAGCGTCAACAGTACGTTGACCGCCATCCCAAAGGAGGTCTGCGTAAGTTGCCAGATCGACTATCCCGATAGGTCAATCTTCCTCCCGGGCGTTGTTGGCGCACCGGGCGGGATCTGGGGTGACTAGGATGGTGTCGTGAAACTCGTAGAACTTGAGATTGAGCGGCACGATTGGGCCAACCTGCGCTGCGGCTGCGGGTTGCCGGCCACACATGTTGCAGCGGACCTTAAGCAGTTGGTTGGCTCGACGGAGGAAGATGGATTTGACATCGAAAGTCTTGATGGTCATGTTCTGATGCCGTCGGTTCTGTTCGAGCCGTCCGTTCCGACCGTTTCCGTTGTTCTTGCCGCTCTCGCTGACCATGTTTCTTCATCGGCGAGGGATAAATGTCTTGACCTGCTCCTGTTGCTGGTCGCCGGCGAGGGGCAGGCCACTGAATCGTCGCTGGCTGGAAGAGATCTAGTTGACGAGTGCATCTCGGCCGCGAAATTCGGTATGTGGCTACTTTACTCCGAGATTTTTTCTGGACGTTCGGTTGATGCTTCCAGTAACGCCTATGAGGTGCTCAGCCTGATTGAGGATGATGCCGATCGGCTTGATCGTGTCCGAGTTACAGGAGGAGATTTCCTGAGATGGGATCTCCGATAGCCTGCAGGGCTATCTGTAGGGATACTGGGCCCCGGATTCACTACGACCTTGCCTTAACAGCAGGAACCCCCCGTGTGGTGACGCCTGCGTGTTGTCGGCTGGCTACCATGGCCCCCTCATGGCTTGGTGGTTCCTACGCAAGCTCCGCGCAGCCCCACCCGAATTGCCGAAATCATCCAGTCCGCCCCGGCCATTAACCGGCGGGTGGATGTCGCGTGGCTGTCCTCGGCGTCCGGCATCCCGGAGGCCGAACTCCGGTCGGTGGTATCAGGCACACCGCCCCTGGCTTCGCACCTCGACGGCCTCGCCCCCGCGCTCGGTTTCCACGCCGTCGACCTCTATGTGATTGCCGGCGTCCCGGTGCCGGGAACCCTCACACCCCGGGACCCGACCACGGCGTCCGCAGTCGCGGCTCTTGCCCGGATCACGATGGCACTGCCGTCGGGCCAGAGAATTCGCGTCCACCGGTTTGTCGATGAGCTGCCGTTGGAACTCGAAAGACGTCCTGCCGCTCTGCCGTTCATCTATGACCAGCACGAGGCGGGTTTCGGCGCGATGGTAGCCAGCCTGTTGCGCGGTAACCGGAACCTGCACTCCCTGACCGCTGTGGCCAAGCCCCTGGCCGCGCTGACTGAAGGTCAGGTGTACCTGGCAGCCTCCACGATAGGCGGCATCGGAAGGGGCCGTGTTCCGCTGTCCTCGGACCGGGTGGAGGCCTTCGCGACCGCTCTCGGCATCCCGGCCAGCGACCTCGCCGCCATCACCGGCGTCGAACTCCGCGAGCCATCATGGCCCGACGATCCGCTGGTGTCCGACATGGCAGGGCTGTTGTGGAACTGCCGACGGCTGACCACAGCCCAGGTCGGACTCGTGCGCGACGAAGCGCAATCGATGCTTGAAGCAGTGCCTGACGAGGCCCCTGACGAAGTCTGCAACCGTGTTCATCACCACCACGGCAGATGGTGGGACGTGCCGAGACGGTGAGGGCCGACGGTGAGGTTTCTCCTGGATCTTGGACTCTTCTGTCGTCTCGGTGAACGCCTGCCGCCCATGGCCAGCCACCAGCGCGGCCACCGAGGACGGCATGTGCCGTGAGCTGGCCTACGACGGTACCCGACCACGCTGGGGTGGTGGTCTGCGCGTTGCGCGGGTGGACCACCGTGTCCGTCCCAGCGTCGATTCCACGCTGCAACGATGCCTCCAACGCCACCATCGAGCCCCGTATTGAGGCTGTTGAGCGCAAGCAGTCGAAAGCGCAGCAACTGCTCTATGAGCGGATTATCGATCGCGCCCAAGGTGGAAACGCACCGACCGTGGAATTGTTTGGATGGCACAATCCTGCGGCCCCAAGCCCTCCTGTGACCGCGCAGCAGATCGAGATCCATGTGCACGCCCACTGCACGCTTGGCCACCAAATGGCCACCACACAGAACCCGACAGACCTGCACTGACCGGCAGCATGGAACAAAAAGCCAGGCCACAGCCCTACGAGCCGAAACGCCCACTGGCGGTCGATCTCAGACCTACGCATTGCGATGCGTAGGCCACAGGTGCCCGATTGGCCCGGATTCCAAGGTCAACCAAAACAAGAAACCCCAGGTCACGGCGAGTGAGTCCTGGGGTCCCTCAGAGCCGCCTTCGGGATTCGAACCCGAGACCTACGCATTACGAGACCGAGAGCAGTTCTGACAGGGGGGTTCAGCAACTGTCACGGAATGCCGATACGTGCAGGTCAGAGGCATACAGCGTTCCATCGAAGTACAGGCGCTGACAGCAGGTCCTAGGCAATCCGGCCACACATCGGCCACACCGAACAGCTCCTCGGCCAGCCCGTTTGCGGCTGGCCGAAGGAGGCGAACCCGAGTGCCGGGCAGTCGGCCCCGCGAGGCCGCCAACAGACAAAGAGGGCCGCGCGGCATCCGCCGCGTGGCCCTCGCCGTTGTTCAGCCCTGGCGCTAGTCCTCGGAGTCGTCACGATCGGCACGGGGGGCGGCAAGCCCGTTTAAAGCCTGTTCGAGACCGGCCGCACCCGCGGGGGTGATGTGGCGCCGGTCCATGTCGATCGTCAGCTCGTCGCCGGTCGCACGAACGACTGCAATCGCCCCTGTGTCGAGTTGAGTGCGGGTTACGCGGATCAACTGGTGCCCCCCTCATGGCATCACTGGCCATGACTCGAACATATGCCCGAGTCAAGAGCCCGAATCAGCCTACTCCGCAGTACACCCGAGGTCACGCACAAACTCCACGGAGTGACCAGAGCACCCACACATTTGTCAACGCCTAGGCGTCGTCGGTTAGTTCCGGCGGGAGATCGCCGGCCGCATACCTCTTGAGCAGAGCCTCGACCCTCGGCATGTCTTGAGCCCCCATGCCCGGCGCATGGACGACAACGACGGTCGCCTCGTCACCGCTCGCGCCGAGCGGGTCGCCGGCCACGGCCCCGCAGTACTGCATCGCCGCAGCAAGGCGCACTCTGCGCTCGTCACCCCCTATGGCTCTTGAGATGGCGCCGGCGACCCCCGGCAGCATGTGTATCGGCTGATCATGAGCGATCCGGTGCAGGGTGCTGTACCCGACTCTTGTCTGCGTCGCCGGGTCGACGGCGCGCTCGGCGAGCTTGCGGTACGAGAGGCCCGTCTCTTCCTTCGCCGTGCGCACGAGGTCCCCGAAGGGGGTGCCGTAAGGCCAACGCTCGTCCGTGTCGGTCTGCGACACGCTCTCACTCCACTCCGTTGCAGAATTCGAACACTTCTCATCTAAGCAGCCATCACCCGGAATCGCGGCGGTCAAAGTTCGTTGACGTGCGTCTCACCAGACTCTTACCGTTGCAGTGTTCGAATACTGCAACAGCAGGGGTCAAGCGCCACAGGCACTCTAGAGCCCCGACTGTTCGAAATGTGGGACAACGGGGGAAGAGTGATCGCGCACAGCGAAATCACAGGATCGACGGTTTCCGGGCATCCCGGTGCCGTTCGATACGCCCTCGCCCCGCAGCCACGGAGTGCGCCGAGCGCGCCAAGCCGCAGTGTGAGGAGAGATAAGCACGTGAGCCCTGTCGAGTTCGTTGGTCCGCCGCCGAAGCAGCGCAACACCAAGCACTCCCGGATCGCGAACAGCCTGCGCCAACACCCCAAAGAGTGGGGGGTAGTCCGTACCCCGGCCACCTCCGTACGGGCGGCATCCGCCGCTCAGGCCATCCGTAGCGCGCGGCTGCCGGCGTACGAGCCGGCCGGTTCTTATGAGGCGGTCGCCCGGACGGTCGTGCAGAAGAACGGAGACGTCGAACACCGCGTCTACGCGCGTTATGTCGGGGGCGAGCAGTGACTGCCACCCCGCCAACTACGGTGACTCCCACGGGCGTTGTCGTTGCACAGCCCGGCCTCGACCGCGAGCAGTGGCTCACGGTCCGGCGTACGGGCATCGGTGGCTCGGAAGTCGCCGCCGTCCTCGGGATGGACAAGCACACGTCGCCGCTTGAGGTCTACCTCGACAAGACCGGCGAGTTGCCGCTCGACCGCCCGCGGAACCCGGACCTCGAAGAGGCCGCGTTCTGGGGACTGGCGCACGAGCCCACGATCGCCGGCGTCTTTGCCGAGCGGTCCGGCCTGCGCGTCGTCGAGGGCCCCGGCACCCTCGCCCACATCCAGCGTCGTTGGATGCTCGCGAACGTCGACCGATTCGTGCTCGTCGAGGGCGAGTCGGCACCGTCCAGCCTGTTGGAGATCAAGACCCGGTCCGCGTTCCAGCTCGACGAGTGGCTGCTCGGTGTGCCCGACGGTCCAGCGCTGCAAACGCACTGGTACCTCGCCGTGACCGGCTACCGGCACGCGCACGTCGCCGCCCTGCTCGGCGGTAACCGGCTGCTGATTCACCGTGTCGAGCGCGACGAGGGACTCGTCGAGCACCTCGTCGCCCTGCTCGGGGAGTTCTGGCAGGGCGTGCTCGACCACCGGCCGCCCGCGGTCGACGGCTCCGAGGCGACCGAGGAACTGCTCGGCCACCTCTACGACGTCCAGGCCGACGCCGTGACGGTCGCCGACCCCGCCGAGGTCCTGCCGCTGCTGGAACGCCGGCGCGAACTCAAGGCACGCGAGGAACGGACCGCCGACGAACTACGCGACGTAGACAACCAGTTGAAGGCGATCGCCGGCGACGCCGAGATCGTCAAGACACAGGGCACCGTCGCGTTCACCTGGAAACAGAACGGCCCACTCGCCACGAAGCGGTTCACCGCCGCACGCCCCGACCTCGCCACGAAGTACACGCACCGCGTCGAAGCGCTCGACACGAAGAGCCTCGCCGCCGAGCACCCCGACGAGTACCGGGCCCACCGTGCCCGACGCCTCGTTGTGCCCAAGGAGCCTGCCGCAGCGTGAGCACCAACCTTGCCGAGCGCGTCGCCACCAAGCGCACCGGCCGTACTGCCACCCCTGCCCGCCGTCCCGCCCAGCAGCCCACCCTCGTGCAGTTCGTGCAGCAGATGCGCCCAGAGATCGAGCGCGCGCTGCCCGCCCACGTCGGAGGCGCCGACCGTATCGCCCGTATCGCACTGACCGAGTTGCGCAGGGTCGAGCACCTCGCCGAGTGCACGCAAGAGTCGTTCGCCGGCGCCCTGATGACCTGCTCGGCCCTCGGCCTCGAACCCGGCGGAGTGTCCGGCGAGGCGTACCTGCTGCCGTTCTGGAACAAGAAGGTCCGGGCGTACGAGGTACAACTCGTCATCGGCTATCAGGGCATGATCAAGCTGTTTTGGCAGCACCCGCTCGCCGCCGGCCTCGACACGCACACCGTGTTCGAGGGCGACGAGTTCGCGTACGAGTACGGCCTCGCCCCGGTCCTCAAGCACAAGCCGGCGCGCGGCAGTTACAAGGGAGCACCCTCGCACTACTACGCCGTGGCCCGCCTCGCGAACGGCGGGAACGCGTTCCTCGTGCTGGACGTCGACGACGTCGAGGCGATCCGAAAGCGCAGCAAGGCCAAGGACTTCGGCCCGTGGTCGACGGACTACGACGCCATGGCCCGCAAGACGTGCGTACGCCAGTTGTTCAAGCTGCTGCCGAAGTCCGCCGAGCTCGCCCGCGCGGTGGCGCACGACGAGACCGTGCGCCGCGATCCCTCGCCCGAGGGCCTCGACACCCCCGGCGACTACATCGAGGGCGAAGTCGTCCGGCCGCCTGCCGCGCAGGTCGACGAGCAGTCCTCGGTCGAGGACGTGCCCGAGCAGTTCGCCGGCTGGCCCGAGGCCGCCGAGCCGGCGACCGCCGAGGCTGCCTCGCAGTGATCCGCCGGCCGGCCACCGCTTACCGGTGCCGGCATTGGGACGGGACGGGGCGCCGCTACTGCGGCACCCCGGGCGCCCGCCGCTATCTGACCGGCTACCGCTGCCCCCTGCACACTCCCGCGGCCCTCGCCGGCCGCCCCGAACCCGGCGCCCCGCCGCCCGACCACCAGGAAGGAAGCAACGCCCGTGACGTGGCTCAAGGTTGACGACTCCAGCCACATGCACCCGAAGTTCGTCGCCGCGGGCAACGCCGCGTTGGGCTTGTGGTTGCGCTGCGGCGCGTACTCCGCGCAGCACCTCACCGAGGGGCACGTGCCGGGCATGGTGGCCAAGCAGTACGGGACCGCCCCGCAGGCTCGAAAGCTCGTGACGGTCGGGTTGTGGCACTCGCACGGGCACGGCTGTGAGCGCTGCCCGCAGCCAGCCGCGGGCGACTACGTCGTGCACGACTTCTTCGAGGGCGGGCGCAACGCCACCCGGGCGCAGGTCGAGGCCGCCCGTTCGGCCGCCGCGGAGCGCAAGGCCAAGAGCCGTGCGAATCAGACGCGAATCGTCGAGGAATCGTCCGCGGATCGTGAGCGAAACGCACACGGACCGACGCCGAATGCCGATCGAAACTCACCCCCGTTTCCGAAGGGAAGCGCAGGTCACGGCACCGGGTCGCAGCGTGACGCGGTCGAGGCTGTCACAGCCCCCCAAGCCAACACCAAGCCTTCTCCCTCCACTTCCTTCGGAAGTGGAGGACAACAAGCTAGCCCCGACGGTCCGCGGATCGCCGAGCCTGTACGGCCGCTCGTCGACGCCATGACCGCCGCCGGAATGGTCGTCTCGTGGGAGCTCGCCCCCGCCGAGTGGGTCCTGCTGCAAGCCCTGATCGAACGCTGCGGCGTGCAGGTCCTCGTCGACCACGCCGGCGGAGCGTGGCAGGCCGCCCGCTCCCGCGTGCGCAGCGCCCGGTACTTCCTCGCCGGCTGGCGCTCTCTGCCCTCGATGCCAGCCCACACGCCGGACGCCGGACGCGGCCCCAACGTCGTTGCCCTGCACGGCTCGCGCCCCTCGACCACCGATCAGCGCGTGCGCGACGGCCTCGACCTCGCCGCCCGACTCCGTGAACAGGAGGCCACCCCATGACCCCGGCCGACGCCGCCGAACTGCTCACCCTGTGCGCCGCGTTCGACCGCCGCACCATCGGTGAATCCGACGCCCGCGCATGGGCCTACGCCCTGCGCGACATCCCGCTCGACGACGACACCCGAGACGCCGTCGCCGACCACTACGGCCGCACCGAGGCATGGATCACCCCCGCCCATGTGCGGAAGATCCGCGCCGGCCTGCGCACGCAGCGGATCGAGACCGCCCACCCGGTCTACGACGGCCACCCCGACGAGTCCTCGGTCGAGTTCACCGAGCGCCGCCGCGCCCAGCTCGCCGCCGCGGCCGACGGCACCCTGCCCTCGCGCACCATCGGGCAGGCCCTCGACGCCGCCCCGTCACGGGCAGTGCTCGCCCTCGCCGCCGGCGTCGGGCGCAGCGTCGACGACGAGCCGCGCCCGTACGTCGCGCCGGAGACCCGCGCCGCCATCCGCAAGACGCTGCCCGGCCGCCGCGCCGCGCTCGTCGAGCTCGCCGTCGCCTGCCCGAACGAGCAGTGCCGCGCCGCCGTCCGCCGCCTGTGCAAGTCCTCGCGCGGCGTCGAACTGCGTACCGGCGTTCACGGTGCCCGGCGGGACGCCTACGCGACCACCTACGCCACGTGCCCGGAGTGCGGCGCCGGCCCCAGCGAGCCGTGCACCTCGGCCGAGCCGCACCCCGCCCGTATCCGTGCCGTACGGGAGGTCGAGGCCGCATGAGCCGTCGCCGCCACCACGCCCGCGAGACCACCCAGAACACCGAGGAGTACCGGGCAACGGCCACGTGGTCACACAACGGGCCGCCGGCGATCTGCCGGAACTCCGACAAGGCCCGCGTTCGTCGCCGCGCCGTCGAGTGGGCCGACCAGGGCGCGCACGTCCTCGTCGAGCGCCGCCGCCGCGGCCAGTGGCGCCACCTCGACACCCTCGACGGGCCGGCCCTGCGCCGAACCGCGGTCGAGCAGGAAGCGGCCGAACGGTACGACCGCGTCGAGACCCAACTCGCCGAGGAGACCGCCGCGTTCTGCGAGCGCGTCCTCGACGAGCACACCGAGGACGAGCAGCACTACCTCGCCCGCCTCATGGCCACCCCGCCCGCCCCGCGCGAAGTCCGCGCCCGACACACCGCCGGAGGACTCCGCCGATGACCCCGAACGCCGCCCGAGCAGCCCTCGCCGCGCACCTGACGGACACGCTCGAACTGCCGCCGCACCGCGCCACGATCACCGCATCCGAGCTGCTCGACCGCCTCACCGCCGAGGGATGGGAGATCAACACCACCCCGGCCGCGCGACCGGTCGCGCCTCGCGCGCGGGAGACCTCGCGCGCTCGGCGCCTCGTCGCTCGCCTGCTTCCTCACCGCGCACGCCCGAACGGAGACACCGCCCAATGAACACCCGTACCCGTATCGACTCTCGCCGAGGCCGGACCGTCGCCCGCGAGGCCGAGCGCGACGCCCGTCGCGACCGCTTCCGCCTCACCCTCGCTCGCGCCGACCGAGGCGTGCTCATGCCCGAGGACTGCGCGCAGCTTCGCGCCGACGTCGAGGCCGAGGTCGCCGAGGCCGACACCCACCGGCGCAGCGCCGGCGGACAGCAGACCGCGGCAATGCGGCTGCACAAGCGGATCGAGGCCGCCGAGGACTGCATCACGGAGACCGAGGCCGACCGCGACGCGCACGCCGAGCGACTCGCTACCGCGGCCAAGCTCGCCGGCGCCCTCGGCGACTACCTGCCCGGCGAGGGATGGCACCTCGCCGAAACGATCCGGCGCCTGTGCGAGGGCGAGATCACGCCCGAGCAGGCCCTCGACGACACCGCCCACTGACCACCCAAGGGAGCACCACCACAGATGACGTCCGCCGCCATTGCCCGCCGCGAGACTGTCAACGCCCTGCGCACCGTACGGGAGTTGTGGGCCGAGCTGCTGCTCGCCATCGAGAACCCGCCGGCCGACGCGTGGCCACCGCGGCAGCTCGCGCACAACCTGCGCGCCGGCGACGACGAGCCCCTCGTCGTCGAGGACCGCGCGCCCCTGGTGCTGCGCGAGCACCCCGCCCCGCTTAACCTCGACGCCCTCGACGCCGGCCTCGCCATCGAGCGCACGCTGTTCGACCTCGCCGACACCCTCGCCGCCGCCGTACAGCACGCCCCACTCGACGAACCCCGACGGTGGAACTACCGCAGCCCCACGAACCCCGGGAGCCGCGCGCACGGGCTGCACTTCGCGTGCGTGTGGGTCGAGGGGCGCGTGCTCGACGAGGACACCGAGGCCGAGCAGCAGTTCGACGACACCCTCGCCGCCCCGCTGTTCGCTCCCCTGCCCCCGCATCTGCTGCACGAGACACGGCGTACCGCGCGGATCGCCGAGGGCCGGCTGCTGCGCGCCCTCGGCCTCGACCAGCGCACCACCCCGCTACCGGATCACCCGTGCCCGTACTGCGCCGGCGAGCTCACCCTGCACACCGGCCCCGAGCAGGCCCCGACGGTGACCTGCTCGACCGGCCCCGGCTGCACGGCGCCCGTACCCGTCGACGAGCACGACCGGCGCGTATGGGGGTGGGCCGACTTGCTCGCCCTCGTCGCTGCTTTTTCCTCCGGCGAGCAGCCCGGGGAGGTAGAGCCGGCCGCGGCATAGGGGCCAACTCCCTTACCTCATTGGGTAGTTGCCATACATCGATCTGAACTGAGTTCACGAAATATCTTGTGAACTCAGTTCAGATCGTCTACCGTGAACCTCGTTCCGCCGGCCTCCACCCGGCACCCACCCACCACCAAGGGAGCAACCCCCATGGAGCTGATCACCTTCGCCGCCGGCCGCACCTCCACCCCCCACCTTGGCGGGCTCGTCGACGGCGCCCCGCGCACCATCTGCAACACCGTGGCGCGAGGTCTCGTCGTGGCGGCCGCGGCCGGCGGGCGCCTGTGCCAGTCCTGCGAGCGGGGCGCGGCCGTCCTGCGCTCGCACGTGCTGCGCCCCGAGGTACGGCTGCTCGCCACCGCGCGCAGCACCAAGGCTGTGGGGCACTATCTGATCGAGGGCACGTCGAGCGCGTACTGTGGCGTGACCGTTGGCGAGGGCGCCCCGGCGGGCGACCGCGTGTGCAAGGTGTGCGAGGCGCTGCGCGTGAAAGTGGCCGAGTTCGACCTCGCTTGGACAAGCAGCCTGTTCGGGTGCGACGTCGAGGCCGACGCCCCGTACGACTGCGACGCGTGCGAGTGGGTCGGGCGGTACGCGCAGGGCACGGCGCCGGCGCGGCAGGAGTGGGCCGCGCACGAGGAGACGTGCCAGGCGCCGGGCGCCGGGCAGCAGCTCGTCATCGAGGATGTCGTCGCCACGTGGCGCGAGGAGTGGCTCACCGAGGGACAGCAGACCATCGAGGGACTGCTCGACGAGCAAGGCGCCTTGTTCGTCTGACACCATCGGTCCGCCCCGGCCTCCCCGGGGCGGGCCCGTCGCAACTGGAGACAGAGACACCATGACCACCGACGAGCAGCAGATCGACGCCGACTCGCCCCGGGGGCGCCTACTGGCCGGCGTCGCCGCACTCGTTGACGTGTTCGAGGTCGAGGCAGCGGACGAGCGCGAGCGGGAAGTCGCGGAACGCGCCGCCCTGGTGAATGACGTCGCCGCGCAGCACGACCCCGCACGAACGGCTGCCGATCTCACGCTCGCCGAGGCCGGTCGCATCCGTCGGGCTTACAAGCTCGTCGAGGAAGCGACTCCACGCCTGATCATCGAGGCCAACGAGCGCGACGACATGGGCGCAACGGAGATCGCGAGCGTCCTCGGCTGCTCCACCTCGTACGCCTCGCGCATCCTGCGTGAGCGCAAGGCCGCCACGGAGGAGTGAGCAGACCCCCGCCGCTCCACACGGCGAGGGCCCTAACCAGGGACGAAAGCAACCTCCGCCCCGACTGCGCCCACCTTAACGACTCTCCAAATCGTCTCGGCTCTGCGGTTGCTCGACCCCCTCACCCTGCCCCCGCCATGCATCGCGCAGCCGGCGCAGCGCGGCAAGTGCCGCGATCGCCTTGTCGGAAATCGGGGGCACTTGATCAAGAACAAACATGACGAACCCAACGAGCGCAGCCACCGCCGCCGTTGACCATCCAACCGCTTCCATCCGAGCGGCTCGCCTTCCTTCTCAGGGCAGCCGACACGGAAGCGGGCAGCCTCGGGTCGACCACCAAGAACACTGGTGATCAGTCCGAGAACACCGCCCGACACGCGCTGAATCTCGATGCTCCACGGGGGCGTGGAGAGGGAGTGCGAGAGCGGTAGCTCACTTCGCCCCTCAGGAACAGGGGTAGGCCCCAACAGCGGGTAGGCGTCGGCGTCACCGTGTCAGTGCCTCTCCCCAAAGGATGCAGCAATCCGAACTAAGGAGGTTGCGCCGTTACCGCTCCGTGACCTAATGTCGGTGGTGCCTCCGGCGTGCCCGGAAACGAAGGTGCCTCAGGAGTCGAGCCGATCGGCCCCGCCGACAACACGAAGCAACTCCGTTAGGTCCAACTGGACTTGGTTGTACTTGTCTTCGTCGAACAGGTTGTCAGCGAAGGCTCGCAGGCTGCCGCTCATCTCCAACCCCAGCTCTTCGACTTCCTCAATGTGGGCCAATTGCACGCCCATCCAGACCTCGGCGTCGTTGGCGACGTGAAACCTGTCGTCCTTCATGGGGGTCATGGCCACCTCTTCCGCCGTGCGCACATCCAACTCGCCGAAGATCGTGACGAGATGACGGCGAACGGCCGCCCGATCGCCGCGCGATAGCTGCCAGGCATGCACGACGATGTCGCAGACGAACCGCCCCCGTTCCGAGGACTGAAGAAACGTGCCCGGATAGGATTTCTCAACCTTGGCGCGGTGCCAGTGGTACGACAGTTGAGCCCGCAGCTTGACCACCTCGACGCGCAGCGCCACCTGCGCGGCGGCACGTGCCTTCCCTATCTCCTGCCGATGGCTGACGTACGGCGCAAGGAAGTACGCGGCAGCAGCACCGGCAAGGGCACCGGTTCCGATCTTGATAACAAGATCCCAAAATGTGCTCACCAGGGCAGTATGCCGGTTGTCCGAGGGCTGTTACGCATCCGCTGGGGAGGTGGGCACCCTGGCCGAGCCGATCACCGAGCGGGATCACGAGCAGGTCCGCCGGTTGCACGCCGAGGGCAAGTCGCGTAACGCCATCGCCCGAGCCATCGGGCGCAGCGCAGCCACCGTAAGCAAGATCGCCGGCCAAGAGGGGCTCACGTTCAGCGGGGGTGCCCGCGTCGCCGCGGCCACCGAGGCACAACGAGCCGATGCTGCCGCGCGGCGCGAGCTGCTCGCCGACGAGTCTCTCGACGGCGCCCTGCGTCAGGTCGAGCGGGTCGGGGGCTCTGACTCCGCGCGGGATGCCCGCGACCATGCCACCGCCGCCCGCGCACTCACCGAGGTACACGCCCGAGTCTCCGAGCTCGCCCGCCAAACCGGTACCGGAAGCGCCGGCGGTTCGATGCTCGACCGCCTCGCCGACGCCCTGATCGGGCCGGCCGGAGGTGACCGTGAGGGGGTATGATGGCTGCGCCCCTCCCACTGTCCGACAAGCAACTGCGGTCAGTGCGCGAGTCGTTCACGTCCCGTATTTCGGTCTGGCACGGCAGTGTCCGGTCGGGCAAGACGATTGCGAGCCTGCTCGCATTCCTGCTGTCGATCCGCCGCGCCCCGGCAACCGGGTTGATCCTTCTGTGCGGCCGGTCGTTGCAGACGATCGAGCGCAACATCATCGAGCCCCTGCAAGATCCCGCGCTGTTCGGCTCGGACGTCGCCGCCGAGATGCGCCACACCCGCGGCGCCACCGTCGCGAGCATTCTCGGTCGTACGGTCCACCTGATCGGCGCCTCGGACGCACGGGCCGAGGGCCGACTGCGCGGTGCGACTGCCTGCCTGGCCTACATCGACGAGGCAACGCTCGTCCCTGAAGCGTTCTTCGTGCAGTTGCTCGCCCGGCTTTCAGTGCCCGGCGCGCGGCTGCTGTGCACCACCAACCCGGACAGTCCGCGGCACTGGCTGCGGGCCGGCTATCTCAACCGCGCCGGCGAACTCGACCTCGCGTCATGGCACTTCCGCCTCGCCGACAACCCCTCGCTTTCACCCGCGTACGTCGCCGCCTTGTCTGCGGAGTACACCGGCCTGTGGCGCCGACGGATGATCGACGGCGCATGGGTGGTCGCCGAGGGCGCGATTTTCGACATGTACGACGAGGCCGTACACGTCGTCGACGAGCTGCCCACGATGCGGCGGCACTGGGTCGGCCTCGACTACGGCACCACGAA
>Ga0307511_10002577_pt1 | contig 18934 bp, 6 predicted proteins | sample 13_EM_MG_FD_200266 | JGI IMG/M metagenome (GOLD analysis project Ga0307511, IMG submission 200266) | Populus trichocarpa ectomycorrhiza microbial communities from riparian zone in the Pacific Northwest, United States - 13_EM | ecosystem: Host-associated > Plants > Roots > Unclassified | place... | reverse complement strand
ATCTTTAACTGATGGGCTAAAAACCAACAGGTATGCAGCATATAAAGCAGCTTCCACCCGTTCCAACGTTGCGCTGGTGATGATCTCCCAGGAGGCAACGTGTGCAGCAAGGGCGGCCTCTAAGTCCTGAAGGTTACCAGTTTCTTCATGCCGGCTTTTCAAAAACAATCCAAGACAGTACAAACGTGCTGCTCGGTCAGGGTGATCCTCTGGTGTTGCCTCAACTGATCCCCCTAACCGGATTATGGACGCGTCCAAGTCCTGCAAATTACCAGTCCGTTTGTATCTATTCCCCAAATAGGCACCAAGATTGTACAACATTTTTGTTCGGACAGGGTGACCATCTGGTGTGACCTGCAATGCTGCGTCTGTTCTAGTAATGGCGGCCTCTAAGTCTGACAGATTTCCAGTTGGTTTATGCTCATATCGTCTGTTCAACAAGATGCCCAGATTGGTGAACATTTGTGCTCGATAAGGGACATCCTCTGGTGTTGCTTCTATTGCTTCCTCTAAACTGGCGATGGCAACCTCCAAGTCTGGTAGATTTCCAAGTCGTTCATATCGGCTACGCAAAATCATTCCAAGACTGTCTAAATAACTTGCTCGATCAGGGTGATTCTCTGGGGTTTCATCTACTGCTGCCTTTGATCGGGCGATGGCGGCCTCCAAGTCGTGTAAATTTCCAGTTCGTTGATATCTGTCTGCCAAAACCCCCCCAAGATTTCTCAACCAGTCCGCTCGATATGGGTGATATTGACTCGTATCTGTCGGTGCTGCGTCCACTGCTGTCTCTAATAGTGTGATGGCGGCCTCCAGGTCCTGCACATGTCCAAGTCGATCATATCTGTTGCTCAACAGAACCCCAAGGTTAGCCAACACTAGTGCTCGCGTAGGCTGGTCCTCTGGTGCTGCCTCGACTGCTGCCTCTAATCGGGCAATGGCGGCCTCTAAGTCCTGCACATGTCCAAGCCGGCCATACCGGGTGTTCAAATTGAGCCCAAGCGTGGCCAAAAGACTGGCTCGTTCCGGGTGGTTCTCTGGCGTTGCCTCCACTGCTTCCTCTGATCGGGTGATGGCGGCTTCCAAGTCCTGCAGATTTCCAGTTCGTCTGTATATCGTCCTCAAATGGTCCCCAAGATTGCTCGCCAATCCTGCTCGGGCTGGATGATCCTCTGGTGTTGCCTCTATTGCCTCCTCCAGTCGGGCGATGGCGGCTTCCAAGTCCTGCAAGTTTCCAGTTCGTTCATATAGGGTGCTCAAATGGTCCCCAAGACTGCTCGCCAATCCTGCTCGGGCTGGATGATCCTCTGGTGTTGCCTCTATTGACTCCTCCAGTCGGGCGATGGCGGCTCTGAAGTCCTGCAAATTTCCAGTTCGTTTATATAGGCTGCTCAAGTGGTTCCCAAGGTTGCTCAACCACCCTGCTCTGTCAGGGTGGCCCGCTGGTGTTGCTTCCACTCCTGCCTCTAAACGAGCGATGCTAGCTTCCAAGTCTGGTAGATTATCAGTTTGTTTATACCGGCTGCAAAAATATTCCCCAAGATAGGTCAACATTAGTGCTCGTGTAGGATGGCCGTCTGGTGTTGCCTCCAATGCTGTCTCCGATTGGTTGATAGCCGCCGCTAAGTCTGCCAGATTTCTAGTTTGTTCATATCGTCTGTAAAACGAGATACCCAGATTTTCGATCATTTGTGCTCGGCCAGGATTAACCTCTGGTGCTGCCTCTATTGCTGCCTCTGATCGTGCGATAGCGGTTTCCAAGTCCTGCCGAGTTCCAGTTCGTTCATACCGGCTTCTCCAATAGTTGCCAAGGCTGTTCAACCATCCTGGTCTATCAGGGTGACCCTCTGGTCCTGCTTCCACTCCTCCCTCTACACGGTCAATGGCTGCCTCCAAGTCCTGTAGATTTTCAGTGTGTTCATATCTCTCCCTCAAATGTCCTCCAAGACCTCCCAACCAGTTCGCTCGGTCAGGGTGATCCTCTGGTGTTGCTTCCAATCCTGCCTCGAGACGGGCAATGGCTGCCTCCAAGTCCTGTAGATTTCTAGTGTATTCATATCTGCTACTCCAACGACCCGCAAGATTTTTCATTAGACTCGCGAGGGAAGGGTGATCCGCTGGTGTTGCTTCCACTGCTGCCTCTAGTCGATGGATAGCGGCCTCCAAATCTTCCAGATTTCCAAGTTGGCGATACCGGTTGTCAAAATGAACTCCAAGATTGTTCAACCGCATCCCTCGGTCAGGATGATCCTCTGGGGTTTCCACCACTGCTGCCACTAAATGCGCAATGCTAGCTTCCAGGTCTGGTAGATTTCCAGTTTCGTGATATCGGCTACATAAATATCCCCCAAGATTGGCCAACATTGATCCTCGGGCAGGGTCACCCGGTGGTGTTGCTTCCACTTCTATCTGTAATCTCGTTATAGTGGCCTCTAAGTCATCCATCCTGAGATTCCGGTATCCTGAAACCATGAGCCTAAGCTGATTAAGTAGATGGTTAGGAAAAATACATACCGGCCGATATATAATTCCTTGTATCAGACGCAATACACTTGGTTCAGTGTGGCAGTGGCACTATGGCAGGTTTAGGCGTGAGGTCTAAATAACATTACTGGTTAGCTAGATATTGCTTCAACTTGAATTGCCTATAAATCTTACCTACCAGTTCTATAGGTTATACTCTGCGCATGCAATAACTGTATGATCTTAGTTGAGATTCGCGCGGTGGACCTGTGTTTTTGTTAACACTGGTTTTGGTGAATTGCCGTATCCTGCAGATGGAGATCACATTTTGTTGGCAATTATTAGCCGGGACGTGGCATCCACTTTATATCTTAGCCCCAGTACAGTGACATTACTGGTAAGCTGTGCTACTAAGGTCTCCGGGTTATGCAACATTGTCTATCTCTCTGCGCACAACAGATGAAATTAAATCAGATATGATTATGGTAGGAGTAAGATTGCACAAATTGCGCAAGGCTCCCTACGCTTTTGCAGGGTACTCCGTAGCTGTCGCTGCATTGCAGTTTTACATAAGCCTAAAGTGCAGAGCCTAAGCGAATACTCTACCGGGTTCTAGGTAGTTCTGTAGGCTGCTCTGTAGGCTGCCTGCTTTGGTTTGTAGGCATTTCCGCAGGCAGTTTTGCAGGCAGCTCTGTAGGCTGCGCTGGGGCTGCTCTGCAGTTCTGAAGGCAGTCCCGCAAGACACTTATTAAGAGACGAAGGATGCTGCGGTCCCGGAGATGCTATGTAGGCTCCTGCAATGTCAACAAATTCGGCCCCACACCATGAAAAAGGCATGAGCGGATGAGTTCTATTTAATTGCAGCACTTGAATATTTTATCTGAGTCAGCCACCGCTTAATTGTATGGGAATGGCCGAATTCCCGATTTGAAAGCCAGAGTTCCGGTCTAAGCCCCGGTTCCCAATGTTCCAGAAGAGTCTGCCTTGCAGCTGGTGGTATACGCTTAGCTGTACCAGTGTCATGTTTACTGATCTTTCCTCTGAATTGCCGACCGTAACCAGTACCAGTACCCGTCGTATGCTGTATGGGGCACACTACTCACAATTTGTTCTCATTTCCAAAGGGCATGCAAGTCGTCATCCAAACAGCCTGCACAGCAACTAGGTACGGAAGGTTAATTAAGGTGAATTTCCCCCACATACATTGTTCAATCGAACAAGCTAGATTGCCTCACAAATATACTTAAGAGGGCAGTACAGTGACGACGTGTAGTTGAGATGATTGGAGCCTCGTTCCTCTATCGGAGAAACTCTAGCGACGGCAGATTGTGCATGGAGATGCCGGATCTCGGATATCGGCAGGGAGCATGAGGCGTCCTTGGCAATACGCCTTGCATGCACGCGCGTTGCTTTTTCTTAGGCGACCCGCCGCATTGCTCAGCCCTTTTTTCTTTTTTTCTTTTTAGAAACTCATTACTCATATTCGGCCCCATATGGGGGGCCACCGGGAAACCCGGGTGGATTCAGGGGAGGACCAAGTTAATCTAGGCGGCCCGCGCTCTATGTACAATAATGCCGCTCTGAGAAAGGAGATAAGCAATCGCGGAACTAGAACAGGTGCATGTTTCTAACTGAGTGAGTCGTGTAAAATCGAAAAGAAAGCCTCGACAGCATCATATGCCTCCTCGTTCCTCCAATCTAGTGCATCTAATTCCACCCACGTTCCTTTAGACCCTATCAGGTCTCTTCTGTGATCTCCATATTTGGGGCAGTCGAAGGTGATGTGTTTGACCGTCCTCTATTGGATGTCCGCAAACGCATGCTGTCGGGTTCTGCCTTGCATTGCTCGGCCTTGCGAACTCGCACGAGGCATCTCCATCATCATACGGTTCATGCAGGAAGTAAAACCACACACCAGTACGTATACCCGCATACGAGTAATGAGTCTTGAAAAAATTAAAATACCGACTGATAGCACTGCAGCTAAGAGATCATACCAAAAAGTCCGGGACTAAGTTCAATTGTGAAATCGGGAAAACATCAAATCACAAATACCAACTCACGATCACAGCCCCACAGTCCGAATATGGATCCGTGAATTAGACCCTTGGTACGGCGTATTTCAGTCATATAAACCAAATAAATAAACAAATAAGCAGACTAAACACAACGGTGCATTGATACGCATACGGAGTACATATCCACCGAGAAAAAAATCAATTTTTCCGCCCCACCGTGGGGGACCGGTATTTAACCTTACCCTTACGGTAAGTGTCTTCATATATCGCTCGGTGTCCACGGTATGGTGCAAGCGCCAATCTGAGACTGGTGAGTTAGAGATGAAGGTGTTGGAGGCACATGCACGGAACTTCCGGATGTCAATAAGGTGCGAGGCTTATGAATCAAGTGATTACGACCTCTGAGGGTTCCCAAATCATACAGGCAACGCTATTCCCATTCCCTGACTATAGTAACGCCACCCCCCTATGGTAATATCTCTTCGGTCTTCAGTAGCATCACTACGTCCCGCCTCAACGTATCCCATGTCATGATCGGGCTTGGTCGTTGCGCTCATTACTCAGCGCATAAGTGGCTGGTACCGTTGGAGAGTTTATCCGCTATGACAAAACATGATCACTGGGTGCTAGGTTTGCCTAGACACCGTACGCTCATAGATACATACCCTTTGCAATTGAAGGGCTCTATTCCGGAGCTATTTCTGAAACTTCTTCCATTATTGCTTCCATAATCTCCTCCTTGCGATTGCGAAAATGTGGACAGAAACGCCGTCGAAGTACTCCCTACAGCACTTGGCTATCTCCACCTGTATTGTATGTCCAGGCGAATTGGTAATTATCATGCACCGGTGCGAAAACCAGTACGTACATCCCCAAGAATCTGATTACAACCCGTCGTCCTTAGGTTGACATGTGATGCGGCGAGATAATCATTATCACGTGATTGCATCCGTGATATCGACATGTATCTTTCGTAGTATGTATACGCTATATATCGTAAGTACAGCTTCTACTCTTCATACAATCACTTCGTCTTTATTGTATCCCTCGTGGTAAACAAGGCATTACTAGCTGTTAACCGGTTACATGATCGGACAGTATGAGTGAGAACAAAGTCGAACGTCGGAAAGAGGTCAAGTTCTGTAGCAGAAGGTAGGTAGATCTATGAGTACCAATCTACATTACCCACCCGACCGAGGGACCAGACTGAGGTGTCTATATCCGATTCTGTCAGATGCGATATGACTGGGTATACTGCCGAGAGCCTTTCATTGGCCTAACCTAATTAACTCGTGCAACTACCACTTCCGGAAACCGGTATTAGAAACTACACTAGCGTCTCCCAACCAGGCTACGCGTTCCCAAATCCGGTTGGAGCGTTCCTCTTTCGTACCTTGGCAACGCCGTTACCCCGGAACCTTCCCGATACGGCAGTCATGATCCGGTGCAGCCGTTGCCAAGGGGATACGACGTGAGCGGGGTTCGCTTATGGAGACGTACAATTGGTTGTAAAGGCGGGAATGAATTTACCGGGAGCCGTTGACGGGTCAGATCTGCCTGGTGAGCCAGTGAGAGAAGTACCTACAACCTACAAGGACCTGATTGCAACCAGAAGAGCATTATCCGGCACGAGATCGCCAGACTAAGAATCCGTGGCTTCTGAAATTGATTGATCATACAGTAACGGTACCGGTACATGGCATCATGAAGTCACGTCGTATTATCGGTCAGAGATCTACCGATGTAGATGCTAATGTGTTACCTGGCGCAAGTGTCTCATGTCCGGTTCGTCGGTACTCACTCGATCGCGACTCCGATAGCCTATGACCCGATGGCCAATTGCGGTGAAAGATGGTCGGAGAAAACCGACTCCTTTGCGCACTGGCACTATCGAGCTCTGTGCTCCTGGCTTGTGCACTACAGCCCACAAAACTTGTTATCGTACCATGTTCCAACAAGAATCTGGCATTATAACGTGCTCATAACGTTTTTTTTTTCCTAGGTCAGCTGGTGATATGCATCAGCGAGAAAGAAGTCAAGCTGTTGTCGATTGAGCAGGAGAGGAGTGTAAAGTGAAGTGCTGGTTGTTGCAGAGCGGGAGGATGGCTAGATGCGCAATGCCATCTCCATTCCGGCGATGCGCAGATGATGTGCTTTTGAGTTTGCAAATGTGGTCGTACAACTGGGTGCGACGTTCTAGAATAAACAATTGAGCGCAATGAGCTTTCTGTTCGCAGTACGGCGTCCAGGGATATCGATCGATATTAGCCTTTTGCAGTTGGAAGAAGGCAAGCAGCCGTCAATGCTCCATCGTCGAGACCCAGCCAACCGATAGGTGGGAAAATATTAGAACTCCTCCCTTCCCTGATCGGATCCGTTCTCTCCGACTTGCTCCTCTGACCAGCTTGCATCCTCCACGGATCAGCAGCTTCTCCACTGTCGCTCTACCACTCTGCGCTGTCGTTCCATCGTTTGCTCGGTGGAATTCGTCGACGCTCTTTGAGAGGTATAGTACACCTCCACTCCACCAGGCCGTCGTAGCTTCAATCGCAGCAAAGATGAAGGTACGTACCTGACACAATCTCCGGTTAGCATGCATGCGATCATCGGCAAGGTAGCTAACATTGTATGCTGTTGAAGTCCTCACTCTTCCCCACATTCCTTGTCGTCCTCACTGCCAGCAACATCCTTGCCGCTCCCACAGTAACGCCTCGAACGAGCAAGAAGCTCGTTTCGTTCACAGACGCCTTCAGTGAAAAGTTCCCCGTAAAGAGGAGCTCGTATGTCTGGACGTCGGGAAATGGCGGTGAGGACGGGTATTACCTTACGACAGAAACTGCGACCAATTCGTTGATTTCTTCCAATATCGAGACGGGAGAGACAGATACGCTGTTGCTGCTAAATGATGTCAAGGATCCGGCGGAGAATGTCTTGGAATATTGGGACTTTGAAATTCAGCCCTCCAGGTCGGTGTTTTTGGGATGCGGGTGTTTTTTTTTTGTTGGGACAATAGCTAACCTCTCGTGTGGCTTGTAGAGAGCATGTTCTCTTCTCTGCAAACTATACCAAAGGATACCGGTACTCGTTCAAAGCAGACTACTACATCCACAATCTGAAAACAAAAACAACCACCCCCCTCATCCCTGATCAGCGTGGCGACATCCAATACGCCGGGTGGTCTACTACCGGGGATAGAATTGCTTTCGTCCGGGGTAATGACCTGTTCATCTGGTCCTCTGGAAATGTAACTCGAATCACCCACGACGGGGGTGGGGATATATTCAATGCGGTCCCGGATTGGGTTTATGAAGAAGAAATTTATGAAGATACAAAAACGCTTTGGTGGAGTCCGGATGGAGAGTATCTTGCCTTCTTGAGAATGGATGAGACGGGGGTGCCGACGTATACTGTCCCTTACTATCAGGCAGGGCATAATGTTGCTCCTGCGTATCCACTGAACTTGGATATTAGGTATCCCAAGGTCGGAGAGACCAACCCCACCACAACCTTCCACCTGTTAAAGGTCGGTGAAGAGAAGGCTGTCAAAGTCGACTTCGCGAGCTTTGAACCCGAAGATCTCTTGATCACAGAGGTCGCCTGGGTCACAGATGACCACAGCCATGTGATCTTCCGCACCATGAACCGCGTACAAGACCTCGAAAAGCTCGTCCTCGTCGATGTCAGCGCGGGAGCAAAAACAAAGGTCGTCCGAGAGCGGGATGGAACTGACGGTTGGATCGACAATAATATCGCAATCACTTATATCCCAAACTCCGACCCCCCAGCGTACCTCGATCTGTCAGACCACTCTGGATACATGCACATCTACTTGTACTCCCGCGACGAGTCCTTCCCACCTAAGCCCCTCACCTCCGGAAACTGGGAAGTCACTTCGGTGTCTAAAATTGACACCAAGCGTGGAATCGTGTATTACATCTCCACTGAGAGAGACTCTACCGAGCGCCACCTCTACTCCGTCTCCCTCACCAACCCAGGAGCAAACAAGACCAACCTCGTAGACGTCAAAACCCCGGGATACTGGGGTGCTAGCTTCTCCACCGGTGGTGGATACTACCTTCTCAGTTATAACGGCCCCGATATCCCCTGGCAAAAACTCTATTCCATCTCCGCCGATGGCTCCAAACACACTCTCGTCCGCACTGTCCAGAACAATACCTCACTCAAATCCAAACTCGCAGATTACAAACTCCCACAATCCCGGTGGTCAAAGCTCAAATTGCCCTCTGGCATTGAGCTCAACGCACTAGAACGCCTCCCTGCGAACTTCAACTCAAAGAAAAAATACCCCGTCCTCTTCAACATCTACGGCGGCCCCGGGTCCCAGGAAACCGGAAAGCAATTCCGCACAGTCAGCTGGGATACATATGTCGGATCGGACCCAGAGTTGGAATACATCGTCCTCACCATCGATAACCGCGGCACTGGCTATAACGGCCGCGCATTCCGCTCGCCAATAACCCGGCAGCTGGGGAAACTCGAAACGCAGGACCAACTCTTCGCTGCGCAAGAATGGGCAAAGAAGGAATACGTCAATGAGAAACATATCGTCATGTGGGGGTGGTCCTATGGCGGGTACCTAACCTCCAAAGCCATCGAAGCCAACACCGCCGCAAATATCCTCTCAAGGGGACTCATCACCGCCCCAGTCTCCGACTGGCGATTCTACGATACTCTCTACACGGAGCGATACATGAAGACGCTCCAGGGCAATGCCGAAGGATACCGGACCTCCGCGGTGGTGGACGTTACGGGGTTCAAGACCGTCCGGGGCGGAGTCCTCGTGCAACATGGAACTGGGGATGATAATGTTCACTTTCAAAACAGTGCAGCACTGGTAGATACTTTGATGCGGCAGGGGGTGACGCCGGAGAAGTTGAGGGTGCAGTGGTTTACGGACTCGGATCATAGTATTCGCAGGGTGGGGCAGAGTGTGTTTTTGTATAGGCAGCTGACGGATGAGTTGTTTGAGGAGAAGAGGTGGAAGGAGGAGAAGAAGCATCAGTGGGATAAGAAGTAGGCGGGTAAATGGGTTGGAGTGTGGGGATTACTTTTTTTTTTTTGGTACATGGATTTACGCGTGCATTGTATATGTATGTATGAGGTCACGAGGACATGTATGGGTGGCACATTTATGTTTTTACTTGGGTTATATGGCTAAAATACGAAGTATTTATTTTATAGATTCATAATGAAATTCCGGAGGCTGCGAGGTTTGTGGCTGTGGCTGGGTGGAATTGATCTTCGGGGGGGAGTGGGCTTTTAGGGAGGAAGTGAGTTTTTGCTGTGACCATGTGCCACAGATCATCCCTTATCCTGCTATATTCTCGCCCCTCCGTACTTATATACTAGTTTATACACTTCTCAGCTATGCGTGTATGTTTGCAGTGACCTTGCGGGATATGGATATGAATGGTGCTTGTCTGGCGATTTCATCATCGAGTATTCCGTATACATATGTATGTAGGTACGTGTATCGTTTGTTTAAGGTACACCCCATGAGTCAGGATTATGAGTATGCAGGAAAATCATTACTATTCTGGAGGTTGGTTGTTACATATGTAATAAACTGGTGTGGTTTTATTTCTTTGTTTTTTTAAAAAAAAGAAAAAAAAAATGTACGGCATTCGGTCAAAGTGTTAATTCCGAGGTGAATCGGATATGGATGGATATTTCTTGTGCGAAGGTACAGTATATAGCTGGCTTGATATATAATAGCCACGTCTATTGGGCTCGTACGGGATAACATACACAGGTTCAAAATAACGCACGTTATGATGATGGAATTGATAAAATAACAAAATTGTGCATAGAAATAGTTGCGAGAGAATCGAAACCCAAGAAATCGTCAGTGCTAATCTTGAAATCACATTTCATAACCTCATTTCTCGACCTTGTCTCAAATCATCTTTACCTAAGCCGACAGTACCGCTGTTGTACCGGCATGGAACTAAGAGAAACTACAGTACATAGAATTCAAAAGGAATAATAGGCAAGTATATGAGGAAAGGACATCTCCTCCATTCAATCTCCCTCACGCCGTAACACCGGGTCCAACGCTACCCACTACAATGGGTCCCTCTTCCTTTGATCCATCAGCGGAGGCTTGCGTATGACTTTTTTGGTTCCCCGTTTTCTTCGCGCTGTAAGCGTCCAACAATCTTACCATGTTGTGGTTCCCTTCAAGTTCCGCTAAATTGCGAGGGTTCTGGCCAAGGTGATTCGTTAAGTCGGGGTTGGCACCGCGATTTAGGAGGAGCCTGACTGCCTCAAGGGTTTCCCAGGGAGATTTAAAGGCAACGGCAGTGGCTAGGGCAGTACCATATTTGCCATCAAATGTGTGATTGATATCTGCACTTCGACCCAGGAGTAACGAAACAATTTAAAGCGGTCCGCAGGCTGCAGCAATGCCTAGGGCGGTGCCATAATAGCCGCCAGATGTGAGATTGATGTCTGCACCTCGATCTAGGAGCAACGTAGCCATGTCCAGCATTCCCTCGCCTACGGCTGCATTCAAGGCAGTTCCATATGGGGCGTCCAATCTGAGATTGGCGTCTGCACCACAATCTAGAAGGAGAGCAGCATTTTCAAGAGTACCTGGATATGCTGCACCCCATAGGGCGGTGACTGAGTTGCAAACATCGTTGATGTCAAGGTCAGCTCCCCGTGCTAATATACACTTCATAATCCAAGTTGTCCCGTATCTACTAGCAAGATATAGCAGTGAATGACCCCAGCTATTCTTGATATTCATATTTGTACCTTCCGAATCCCAAAGCCAACTGACCAACTCCCCTAGGCCCCAAAGTGCAGCTGCAAAAGCAGGGCTCAGCGGCTCGGACGGTACCAAGATACAGAGATATAGATCCCCATATATCTCTGCCTCCTTAAGCCAACTTACCCACTGCACAAAATGGGTTGATGGACAATCGAAAGTGCCTAAAAATGTATTTAGAATAGGGATGTCAAGGGCATGGTTAGGATCTTGGGTGCTTTGTGATAATGCGATGTCCTGATAAGATTTACAATATCGGAACCAGTTGCGACCAGCATAGTCATAGAGAGGTGCGATTGGAGATCCATATCGCAGTGTCCATAGACAACCTTCCGAAACAAAACGTTGCGCGTCGATAGTGCTACAGCTATTCTTTCTCGTTTCAAGGTATTCTTGAACTGACAGGTGGGCAAACCGCATTACGTCTAGCTCATAGTCCAGGAGGATCAATCCTCCACACACATGAATGACCAATTCAACATCTAGTGATGAATCTGGCACAGTGTGGTCTAGTGGTGTAGAAGAGGGATCAACCTCTGTTGCAGCAACGAGTTCACGAGGATGGAGGGGTTTTCGAGAAACCAGCATCCATTTCAATGCGTGCATGGCCAATTCGAAGTCAGTCCCTGGCCTCGACTGTATTGAGCTCATGATCTCATCATATACACCGCTTAAATTCTTTGGAAGCTTCCCTAGTCGAGCACGAATGTCTGACTCAAGGCAAAGCTTACAGAGTTCGCGGAGTTGATAGTCGACCCAGAGAAACCTATATGTATCAAATCAGCAATTTTTGATATAGGAGTCAGAGGTCTGCTTTCATCAAGTTGGGGTCGACGTCATGGAAAAGAAATAATAATAATAAATTAACAAAATTAAAAAGCAGTCTTCTTACATTCCATGTGCATCCCTCAAGAGTACATCCTTAATGAGCTGCCTCAGTTCCAGGGAAATATTGCCTCGGAGGATCTTCTTTTGAAAACTCAAAGCAAGCTCCTTGGTCACATAATTCTCTATATCCTCTGCATTATCTCTGGCTTCGATTCGTACATGAAGTAAATCTTGCAGGCAATCTTCAAGGTCAAGGCTGTGGCGGCTAGCAATAAACACCTTTACCGGGTGTTTTGCATTATCCAGGATGGAACGCAGATCTTCGATGATCAAACCTCGAGTTTCTTCTGGACATTCATCCAATGCATCTAGAACAATTGCCGGGTGTTTGTAGTGTTTTAACAACTGTTCTAACAATTGAAGGCCGTCTTTGGTGCTGAGCTGCGGGCGAATGGGTCCTTCTGTTCTTTTTTGTATGCATCTAATGCTTCTGTATAAATTCCGGTATGAGTGGCTGGCGGACAGGCAAGTTGCTTTACTAGAGCAAGAAGGAATTTTTGCCTATCCCGGCGATCCGCTTCATCTCGCTTGCAATAGAAGAAGACAACTTTGTCGATGCCTGTATGCGATATATCTGCAAGGTACTCAATTGCTGCAGACCTAAGAAAAAATATGCTTGGATTAGAAATCTGTTTCCGAATCTACGACACGAAGAATTGGGACTCACACCAGTTTAGTTTTGCCGGCTCCGGCTGCAGAAAACAAATCATAATGTTAACTGGGCCGGGGCGGATGTAGGTTGGGTGGGGCACTCACGTATTCCATGGAGCCATAATAAGTTTGGCTTCTGGGATTGTTGCCAGTCCATGAACTCGCGTCTCTTGAATAGCCAGCTACCAGTCTGTTCCACGCAACCGTCACGAGCAAGATCATGATGACCTTTATAAGGGATAGTAGAAAACCATTTTAAAATGGTGATCCTTTCGTGTTCTAACCGCAGACATAATCAATATTGGCATCACCGAGAAGTCAGGGCGCAAGTACCTTTAATTTCCTCGTACATTGCTACTACTGTAGTGTCCATCGCGGTTACTGTAGCGTCCATTGCTGTAACTCTAGCGTCTATTCGGGATATGACTGGGAAGAAGTCCTGAAGAAGAGCCCTAAGTTTGAGAGAGTCCCCTAGAGAAAGAACTCATTAGAATTATTTGTATTTATAGGCTAACACCAAGTACCTGTATTCTGGATGCGTGCATGGGAGCTATCAGTGAAGAATGCATGTATCCATCAGCTCTACTCCTGGGACCAATATTATTGCAGAGTTCGAATGCTTACAGCACTTGTCGACAGCCGATGCGGCTGATTCCACATCCGACTCTGGGTCTGTTCTGACCCATTCAGCAATACGGCCCAGTCAGCAATGGGACGCTATTGCTGGTTGGGACGGCCCATTCACCAATCTGCATAATATTCTTCATACGAAACTATAGAATAATTAAGCCAGACATCACCAAACAAGTAGAAGTATGAAAAATATAACATAAATAAAATACGAGAAATAGAACCGCCCAGAGGTATGAAAAATATAACAAAAATGCTAGAAATCAAGTCCTTTTCCGCAACACTATAGAATGCAATGTACTATCTAAATCAGAGGCCCCCGGCAGAAGCTGAATGCGAAATAGAAGAAAGAGTTTCGTATGAAGTAATAATACTAGAATATTATGCAGGTTGGTGAATGGGCCGTCCCAACCAGCAATAGCGTCCCATTGCTGACTGGGCCGCATTGCTGAATGGGTCAGAACTGTCTTAAGAGCGACAGAGAGTGTTCACCAGTAGATGCAGTAACAGGGGTGCCTCTACGGAGTACCGTATGTACGGATATTCTACTAACCAATAGCTCATGACGAGCGAGTCCCCCATAAGAGCAGTCTCTGATCTACAATGCTTGAGGACCCTTTTTATTTATTTATTTATCTTTTTCTCAAAAAATCTGTAGTCGCATTCCCGCGGTCGAAGCCTGAAGACCGTAGAAGTTATTACCAGCGTGGTATTTGTTAGTAAACGGGTATGTGTCGGTAGGTCATGGGATATGGTGTATGGCGGAATTGCGGTCCTTCATTGGTGTAGAAAAGTACCTATTGTTTCCAAATTCCCCAGGGTCAGCGATGGCATTTTTTAACGTCTATTGCCGCCCGGTTTCCAGGTGTCTCCTCATACGTCCGCTCTGGGTGTGCTCACGAATACTGGGCTTTTCTTTTTTTTAAAAAAAACCTAATGTGCCACTGTATCTGCATTACCTATTAGTTCCTTTACCTGCTCCTGTAAATACAATCTCTCCCACTCTGTCTTCTAGAGTTCCTCTTCTAAGCTGTCCATCTTGCCATTAAGATCCTCACGTTCGTGATAGAAACCTCAGTCTTGAAGACAACCCTTTGCTCCCTCACAATCCTCACTCCTGTCCTACCCCAGAGTTTTCTCACTCACGGTACTACATCCTCATTCAAAAATTATTGAGAAGGAATTCTGCCACATCCTTCCAATCCTGGTCATTACCCGACGTATGTCCGTTTCTGCTCTTGCCGATCATTGCCTCATCGTCTACATCTAAATATTTTGGTAGGGTTCCGCTGCCTCTACCTCTGTGACCCTCCCGTGCAGCTGAGAGGGCGTCGGCTTAGGTATTGGTAATTGTTCTTGCTCGATGGTCGGTTCGTTGTCTAGGTACAGAGTAAGGAGTATGGAACCACCAATTGTTTGTATTGTAAATTATAAACTGTCTATGGATCTGACCGAACTTTAACCCTCAGTAGTAACTATAGTTCTGCTCGGATTATCACGAGATTTAGATATTTGTGATGCGCTCGCTATGCTGTATCGAATTCTGTCTCTACGACGTCGGAACCCGAGCTCGACCAAGTGGGCAACGATCATCGTACGTGCATGCCACCTCTGCGTATTATATAAGTATTTGACCTCAAACAGGGCACAATGGTATTATAAACACTGTGCATGAGTATGATTGGTGTTTAGAGTAAGCGCGCAGCTGACCAGGGCTTAGTTATATGGGATAACAGCAGAATGCACGTGTAGCTCGTGTAGCTGCTCCATGCGCGGCTGAATCTTCCAGGGATGTGCTACATACAACAAATGTCTTTATAATTGTGAACTTTTCCGAGTCCGGGTTTTGATAAGCATGTTACGCTTTGGTGTTAAGAAGACGAATGATCTCTGCTATTGTGAGACTGGTAATTCGGACGATATGATGGTGGTGGTCAATAATGTAAACCAAGCCTGTGTATGGTGGGGTTGTGAATGTGGCTAAACTACACCAACGCACACCAACTACCCTCTCATCCGTGATCTACCTGGTCAGATCTACCACCGGTGACCGAATTGCTTTCGCCCGAGGTAATGAGCCGTACATCTAATCCTCTGGGGAGGTAACTCGAATCGCACGGCGGCGGCGTGGATATATTAAACGCCGTCCCGGACTAGGATTATGGGGGGGGGGAATTTATAGGGATATTATAACACTTTGGCGGGCTCCCGATAAAGAGTATTTTGCCTTCTTGAGAATGAATGAGACGGGGGTGCCGACATATACTGTCCCTTACTATCAGGCAGATCCACTGAACTAGTATCCCGAAGGCCGGTGAGGAGAAGACTGTCAATGTTGTATTTGAGAGTTTAGAGCCAGGTGACCACAGCCAAGTAATCTTCTGCACCATGACCCACGTACAAGGCCTCGAGGTGTTCGTCCTCGTTGACGTCAATGCTGGAGGAAAAAACAAACGTCGTCCGAGAGCGGGATGGAACCGACGGTTGGATCGACAATTACCTCGCAATCACTTATATCCCAAACTGTAACCCCCCGGCGTACCTCGATCTGTCAGGCCACTCTGGATATATGCACATTTACTCCCGCGACGGGTCCTAGCTTCCCATCGAAGCCCCTCACCTCCGGAAACTGGAAAGTCACTTCGGTGTCTAAAATTGGCACAAAACGGGGAATCGTGTACTACATCTCCACTGAGAGAGAATCCACAGAGCGTCGCCTTTACTCCGCCTCCCTCACCAATCCAGGGGCAAACAAAGCCAACCTCGTGGACGTCAAAGCCGATATCCCTCTAGCAGAAACTCTACTCCATCTCCTAACACCCCCCCGTCCGCACCGCCCAAGACAACAGCACACTCAAAACCAAACTCGAAGACTTCAAACAAACTTTAAACCCCGAACTGGCGTAGAACTCAACGCACTAGAACGCCTCCCTGCGAACTTCAACTCAAAGAAAAATACCCCGTCCTCTTCAACATCTACGGCGGCCCGTCCCAAGAAACCGGAAAGCAATTCCGCACAGTCAGCTGGGATACATATGTCGGCTCGCACCCAGAGTTGGAATAAATGGTGGAATTGGGGATGATAATGTTCACTTTCAAAATAGTGCAGCGCTGGTAGTTACTCTGATGCGGCAGGGGGTGACGCCGGAGAAGTTGAGGGTGCAGTGACACACGGACCCGGACCATAGTATTAGCAGGGTGGGGCAGAGTGTGTTTTTGTATAGGCAGCTGACGGATGAGTTGTTTGAGGAGAAGAGGTGGAGGGAGGAGAAGAAGCATTAGTGGGAAAGGTGGGGTGATTAAATGTTTTTTTTTGGTATGTGAATTTCATGTATGGGAGTGTTTGGTTGGCATATTTATGTATTTGTTTCGGTAATATGACTAAAATTCAAAAGGTTTATTTCATTTTATAGATTCATATTAAAATCCCGGAGTGTGGCTGTACCCTATGTATTCATATTTGCAGTAGTAACCTTGCAGAATATGAATGAGGCTTATCTGGCAAGTTCTTGTTACTTGGTGCATACAACATTGAGTATTCCGTATACATACGCAGATTGCATATATTGTTTTGTTTACTTTACACCTCATGGAAGGGTATGGGTGAATCATTGCTATGATGAGGTACCACATCTCGGAGCCAGTAAGGTCCGCGATTATCCGGTTTCCCTCGATCATGACTGTCTGCACTGGTCCTATTCTGTGGGTTTGAACCCCCTTAGGTAAATATACGTACTGTGTTGGATGTACCCTGGCTCACGTAGCTATAAATACAGGGAAGTTATGTACCACGGGTGGTATAGAAACAGAGTGTTTCTCTCTCTCGCTCTCTTTTGTTCATGCAGAGCAATAGAACTACAGTACACAAGCCTATAGCGATCTCTAGATAGCTCCGCTGGATACACTCTCATATTACTTCTCTACCAACGTGCCTCCATTCATAACCCCGTAATCTTACATACTGATGTGTGAGTTACATTCCTAAGAGAATCAGATAGAGGTAGGGCTCCATAATGCAATTGATAAATAACAAAGAGAAGTTGTATTAGATAGAAATAATTGCGAGAAATTCAAAACAAAAACAAAATCTGGCCTTGAAATCAGATATCACAATTGCAACTTCGTTTCTCTACCTAGGTAGTTCTCAAATCGAAACCTCCAGTGTCGTCAGTACGGCTGCTGCATCACCCCACAGAAGATCTAAAGGAATAACAGGAAAGTGCATAAGGAAATGGCATCACTCCCATTCTACCTCCTCAAATAATAATACGCTAGCACAGCTGGACACACTTCAACCGGTTCCCTCGTCTGTTGATTCATCAGCGGAGGATTGCGCATGATTTGTTTGGTTCTCCGTTTTCCCCGCGCTGTAAGATTCCAACAACCTTACCTTGTCGTGGTATCCTCTAAGTTCCGCTAAATCGCGAGGCTTCTGGCCACGGCGGTTTGTTAAGTCGGGGTTGGCACCGCGATCTAGGAGTAGCCTGGCTACTTCAAGCGTTCCCCTGGCATGTCCAACGGCAGCGGCTAGGGCAGTACCATATTTGCCATCAAATGTGAGATTAATGTCTGCACCTCGATCCAGGAGTAACGAAACCATTTCAAGCTGTCGGTGGACTGCAGCCAAGCCAAAGGCAGTACCATATTTGCTATCAAATGTGAGATTGATATCTGCACCTCGATCTGGGAGTAACGAAGCCATTTCAAGCATTCCATCGGCTGCAGCCAAGCCTAGGGCGGTACCATATTCGCCATCAAATGTGAGATTGATATCTGCACCTCGATCCAGGAGTAACGAAACCATTTCAAGCTGTCTATTGGCTGTAGCCGCGCCTAGGGCGGTGCCATACATGCCCCTAGATGTGAGATTGATGTCTGCACCTCGATCCAGGAGTAACGAAACCATTTCAACCTGTCTATTGGCTGTAGCCGCGCCTAGGGCGGTGCTATACATGCCCCAAGATGTGAGATTGATGTCTGCACCTCGATCTAGGAGTAACGTAGCCATGTCTAGCTTTCCGTGGCCTGCGGCCCACTCTAAGGCGGTGTTACATGTAGGGTGGGCTTAGAGTGCAGCATTTTCTAGAATACGTGAATGCGCTGAACGATATAGGGCGGTGACTGTCGCTGAATGAAATAGGCCGATGTTTGAGTTGCAAATTTCGTTGATGTCAAGGCCAGATCCCCGTGCTAATATACACTTCATAATCCAAATTGTCCCGAATATACTAGCAAGATATAGCAGTGAATAACCCCTCTCATTCTTGATACTCATATCTGCACCTTCCGAATGCCAAAGCCAACTGACCAACTCCCCTAGGCCCGAAACTGCAGCCGCAAAAGCGGGCCTCAGCGGTTCAGACGGCACTGAGATACACAAAGAATGATCCTCATATATCTGTTTCTCCTTAAGCCAACTTACCCACTGCACAAAATGGGTTGATGGACAATCGAAAGTGCCTAAAAATGTATTTAGAATGGGGATGTCAAG
>Ga0307511_10002576_pt1 | contig 18935 bp, 8 predicted proteins | sample 13_EM_MG_FD_200266 | JGI IMG/M metagenome (GOLD analysis project Ga0307511, IMG submission 200266) | Populus trichocarpa ectomycorrhiza microbial communities from riparian zone in the Pacific Northwest, United States - 13_EM | ecosystem: Host-associated > Plants > Roots > Unclassified | place... | reverse complement strand
GGGGCGGTCCCATCGGGGAGGTTATATGCAAGTAGGTAGTAGTGGTATTAGGTTATTTATTATTGTTATTGAAAATGGGGGGCCCCGCCGGAGGTGGGGGGCGAAGCCTGTGTGGAGAGTGTGGAATAGAACTATTTATTTGTTCATTGTTAACAGTTGTTTCGGTCGCGAAAGTTTTTATTAATTATTGCATAGCATTGGCGAGTGGGTGAGCGGTGGAGCAGAGCGACCGTGGCTGCATAGTCACGGGAAAACGGGTTGCTGTTTAGTTATGGGCAGTAGGGGGTTATGATTCCCCCCCTACTGCCTGTCCAGGTGCCCATAGGCAAAAAGGTACTTTTCAGAGGATTTCCCCCATAGTACTTAGTATACGACGTGAAGTACCGGTGCCACCTGGACTGGTGCCACTGACCATGAGGCTCTTCTCTCGCTCCCCTCATACAACGGGGATAGCCAAGATAATTAAAACAGCGATAGTTTTAGTGCGGACTTATCAAATGTCCGGCGCTAGTAAGAACCTTGTCGGCCAAGCCACGCTAGTAACAGCATATATAAGGACCTAACCGAAGAATTTATCGGTCCTTTGTTTCTTGTCCCGTACATCAACGTGCAGGACGGAATACATCCACGGTCGCAACCCATAACACCGACAATCTTTCGGCTCTACCACTACGTGCAGCACTAAAAGGACGGTAGATTATTGGGATTCTTTTCACCCGGGGACGAGTTAATCAGTTATTGATCTGATCAGTGAGCAGGAATTTCTTCTAATCTTCTATCCTTCACACAGCTCACGGGTTTTTTCAGATGGCTCAGCCGGACTTTAATGTTATGAGGGCTTCAATGACGAATACTGCCAACGGCCTTAGAACAGCAGCGACGGAGCTGGACAACGCAAACACCGAAATGGTCAAAATTCAGAACATAGCAGCGGTCAATATGGTTAATCAACTCAACCAAATTCAAGAACAAATCCGTCGAATGGAGCAGAGAATCCTTCGACAGCTATCCCGATGGTGTGTAGACACAGTTCATTTATTTCAAGAATCGAACTGAATGCTGACTTTAAGATAGCGAAAAGAACAACCTCGCTCGACTATTCAATTCACGAGTTGCTCATGAGACGCATCAATTGGAACCGTTATACAACATGGACGATGAACTGATTGAGGATTTTCCTTTAACAAGCGCAGATATTAATGGCTTAGATGGTGAGTGAAGTCGTAAAGGCAATATGGGCATTAAACTCAAACTAAAGGATGTATGTTAGCTGCGAGTATTGAACGGTTCCTTCGAGAACTAGGATTGCCGGTCAACGGCAGACTAAATGACAAAAAGAAGAGGCTGCGTCGTCACATCGGGCTGATGGTGTTGTGAGCGTGAAGGGGAACATTCACTCATTGCTTTGTTGCATGGCGTTTATTCGGTTGGGTTTGTACATATACATCTACGGGCGTTTGGGTTGTGGAGCGGGGGAAGACGCTATACGTTCATCTCGATATCTATATCAAAAGGGTTATTCATTAACATTGTTTGAAAGGCTGTTTACTACGGAAGGAAGTGTCGGTTATACTAATTTTGGCAGGCCGTGAGGGTAGCCATGTTGTAGAGCGTAGTTGTTTCCCTAGATCTCAACTCAGGTGGAATGGCCGCTGGACACTGTGCTTGCATAACCCCACGAGTCTGCCGAAAACAGCTAGTATGTATCAGCTGAGTGGAAACCTAGTGGTGAGCGGAAACTAGGTGGTTGACTCCAACTTAAGACCAAGGTGAGGATAGGAACATGTTAAACCTCAGTTACCCTGAAAGTTTCCACATTTTATACCCAGTGGACAGGAATCTTTGCGTTAATAATTAAGATGTGAGTTTAGGAATTTAGCAACCAATTACAATTCTACTCACTTCTGAACATGTCACTAATTACATAGCACCTCTAGGCTCCATCACAGTAATCCTAAGTGTGCTTTTCTCAGTTGCTATAGCAGCGGTGAAGTGTCTTAGGAGGTGTTGGGCTGTTTGCAGTTGTATTGGAGAAAGCTTTGATGTGATGCTTGAGGGGTATTTGTGATTGAGGGTGTGTAACGTTATTGAGCTTGCTGGTAAGCGGAGTCCTGGCCAAATGAGTGCCATTCACCAAAAAGATTTGCAACCCCAAACAGTCAGGTGGTTTAATGATAGGAATGTGTCTCTAACACTGTTTAAAATATGCGAAGGGCGAGCATGTTAGAGCCATTTCTCAATATTGCTGAAAAAGATGGGCGGGCCAAGAGGTTCAGGGTAACACATAGTCTGATCTTCGGGTTCTTTTTTTAATTTAAAAAAACTCAGTACTCGTATGCACGTCCATCGGGGGCGTATGGCGAACCAGCTTGAACCCGGGCTGGATTCAAGGCACGTACAAGTTAATCTGCACTGCCGGTAGTGAGAGATAGAACCAGACCTATGGTCCCGCGGAAAGTACACCTTCCTCACCGAGATTCAGCTTAAATGGAATAATCTCCGGGCCCATCTCAAGGCAAACGCATGGCAATCGGATAAATGAATTGCCACACCCGAAGCTACCATGATAGGTCACATCCTCATTGAAATCATTGTAAAGCAATCATTCTATCCAACCAGACTATTATTCAATCTGATTCTTAGAATTTTTTCATATACCCAATTCTACAACCAGATAAACCAAGGTTAAGCAACCCACTTCAGATACCACTAAAATCTTCACATATTTAACAAGCCTATCTACTGTATAGACAGCTGTAACAGTGAGACCTCGAATTACATGCAGGCATAAGCCTGGAATAAGCCTGGCATATGCATTATTAATGCAGAAGCCTTGGCATGCTTCGTAAGTTGGGACCAATCAACGCCCCCACAAGTAAAGGTACTACCTACATGGGTGATGTGAATAGCATTGTAATTACAACTCGCCCTTACCGTAACTGGAGATGGGCCGTGCACATGCAGTATTTCTTTAGCTGTTTAAGATTTGAATACGTCAACTAGGCGCCCATCAAGCGTCGACACCGAAACTGCATAGTGCTAGAAACGGCATCCATAGGTAATCGAACGTCACAACTGCCACTTTGCGTAATTGAGGATTGATTGCATATCATGTGCAAGCCTTTTGTGTAAAATCGCATATCTACCATAATTGAGCTTTGTTAATGTATGATTCGTTGCAATTTCTCATTTTTGGCAATGCTCCACTAGTAAGAACACCCCCACTAAATCACACTCTCAGATTATGGGTGCAGAAAAGTTGCGATAAGAATTATTCGTATAGTGCGGTTTAGGTCTTGCAAGCCTGGCTTTCATATAGACAACCAAAGCCCACCGCCACCTCCATGATGTAGTGGTGTTACAACGTACTAGTACCGTAGAGACTCGATTTATTCGGTAGCGCGATCTCAGTTTTTTGGGCGGGGGGTTCCACATCTCTACGGTATAGCGACGATTGATATGTCAGGCCAGTCATTATCTAGCGTTGTACCCGTCATGATTTGCTTAGCTGGCAAGTCATGAGACATAAGGCATGACGACTTGGCTTGGACCTCAGGAATTGAAGATTTTCTGCTATATATGATAAGCAATTCACTCTGGTGCGATTGCCATCAGAAAAAATGGTCGGGTCAAAGTTAGCTTAGATTATCTCATTGATTGACTTAAGCATCAATCTCACCCTCGTTCTTGCTACTCATATAGAGCGCTGGGTACTAGCATGTAATCATAGCGGCATGGGACTATACATGGGGTTAGTCTGACTTAGTACGCGCAATAAGCCAATTGCGGCAGCAGTAGGGGTGTGCCCCCTTGGCCGAGTGGTTTGTACTTGGGCCTTGTGTTGTCTCTTTGGAGGAAAGCCCAAGTTCGAGTCACAGCCGCTATGTATTTCCTTTGTTGGAGTTAAGTGATTTACTCTTGATTACGGGTTATGTAATCCGCTGCGGATAGGACTCTGTGTAGCATACCACAAAGTTATCGTAGCGTAATAAATCTACAATTAACAGCCGCGCGACAGTAAGAACATATGGCTATGACGCAAGTGCAGTATCCATTACCATTGCCTAGCCTTACGTCACGCCTTATGAGCGTCATCATGACTTGCCCACTAAGCAGATCATGACGGGTAAAAGGCGACAGCGGTTGATGGGTCATGGGATGGACTGGATATGCGAGCGACTAGAGTATATTAGGACTAAGCGCGCTAAATACAGGTCTCTCACGTGCAAGGGAAATTCATCGTTGCCTTGTGCGTTTGAGCACTAATCGTGATACTAGTCTGGTTGCTGGCAGAGGCGGTGATACATGAGTCAGAACCAGTCTGGAACCCACAGACCATCAATCGCTGTACTCGTAATCTCATGACGTTTGTGAACTAGACTAGGTGGCTTGAGGGCATTTCTGTGTGGACAAGCACCCAGTCCAGTCCACAAACGTCATGAGATATGAGTAGCCTTGTACCCGTCATGATTTGCTTAGTGGGCAAGTCTCATAAGCGTGACGGGTACAAGTCTAGATCCCAACCCCCCGTTGTCTAGTCTGACTAACCCCGCGCCACATACTCCGTACTAGTACAGAGTACGATGTTAAGCTAACCTGCACGAGTTAAGCTTAAGTTTAAGCCAGCGCAGATCTCATGATTGTAGATTTATTACGCTACGGTAACTTTGTGGTAAGCTTCACAGAGTCCTGTCCGCAGCGGATTACATCTTGTACCCGTCATGATTTGCTTAGTGGGCAAGACTCATAAGCGTGACGCTAGAAAATGACTCCTGTGTCTAGTCTGACTAACCCCCTCGTCACATACTAGTACGATGTTAAGCTAGTCTGGTTGCATGTGTTAAGCTTAAGTCCAGACTATTCAGGCCAGCGCTCTCATGACGTTTGTGAACTGGACTGGCTTGCCCACAGAAATCCCTTGGTGCGTCAAGCCACCTAGTCTAGTTCACAAACGTCATGAGATTACGAGTATGACCAGACCTGCACGAGCACTGCACGGCCTAAACCGCACTACAACGATCTGAACTAAAATCCCTTCTAGATATCTCAAATGGTTTTTAATTCTATATCGCAACTTTTATACATTCATGACCTGAAAATGTGGTGTTCTACTAATGGAGCATTGCCAAAAATGAGAAATTGCAACGAGTCATACATTAGCAAATAATGCGATTTTACACAAGACGTTTTCACATGATATCCAAAGTAGCTGTCTAGCTGTGACGTTTGATAGGAAACTTTAACTCTAGTTGAAACTTTAAATTGATGAGATCACTAGTCTGGGAGATCAGATGCGTATGGATGGATGCGTAACATGTTTAGCCGACTAAGCCTTCCAGAGCTAGCTCTAGAGCCAAGCCCGACACTCTCACTAAAGTCCCTTAGTAATAATGCCCCGCAGAGCCTCTCAGCGACGATATACCATCAACTCGTTCCTCCCGACTTGTTCTCATCTTTCTGTTCCTCAAACACCTCCGAGCAAAAGAACCTACCTACACAAAACTTGCAACCAACACCTATTACTATCAAAACAACTATGTCGGCTCCTATTATCAAGATGAAGAATACTGTTGCTGGGTTTAAATCCAGAATCCCTGTTGTGTCTGGGCCCCATCGACCAGATTCTAACAAGCCCATCACCAGTGCAGCACTGGAAGGGCTGCCGGCGGGTAGTCTATCGATGAGAATGAAATCCAAAATCCCCATCCTGAAGAACCTATTGAACAACCCAATGCAGCAGACTCCGTCTTCTATGTCCCATATAGATGCGGGCAAGCTTGTTATCACTGGTGCGGGAGATCAAGAGCTCCAAACCCCCACTACCACTCCCGATAGCAATAAGAGAGCTCACGATCAACAAAACAGTGTGTTGGACACAAAGTCCCGCGCAGGTTTTCTCCGAGAAAGGATCCGGGGAATGAACCCAATCCAAAGCTCGCTTCCATCCTACAAATCAGTGGCTTCCACTGCAAACAAACCTCTCCTTAACGAGAATGTCAGACCAGCAAATAGTGCTGTCGTGATTCGTAAATTCTCTCCCCCAACCGGTCAATCTGTTCCTGTCACGGCGAACAAACCGGTCATGTCTCGTAAACTTTCTCCACCGACCGGTCTATCTGGTCAATCTATGCCTGTGATGCCAAACAAATCTGTCGTGACTCGTAAACTCTCCCTACCGACTGTGTCTGCAATAGAAAACAAACCGGTCGTGAACCGTCCACCTACCGGGCAATCTACGCCTGTCATAGCAAACAATTCGGTCGTGACCCGAAAACTCTCTCCACCGACTAGTCAATCTGTGTCCGCAGCGGCAAACAAGCCGGCCGTGAACCGTAAATACTCCCTACCAACCGGGCAATCTACGCCGGTCATGGCAAACATAATGGGCGTTACTCATAGCGTCTCTACATTGACCGGTTCCGGTCAATCTGTACCTGCAATGGCAAACAAACCGGTTGTGAGCCGTAAATTCTCTCCATCAACCGGTCAATCAACGCCTGTCATGGCAAAAATATTGGACGTTACTCCTAGCGTCTCTGCACTGGCTGGACCTGGTCAATCTGTGCCTGCAATAGCAAACAAACCAGTCGTGTCTCGTAAAGTCTCTCCACCGACCGGTCTATCTGCGCCTGTAGTAGCAAGAAAGTCGGTCGTGACTCGTAAAGTCTCTCCACCGACCAATCAATCTGTGCCTGTCATGGCAAACAAGCTGGTCGTGAACCGTAAATTCTCCCCACCAACCGGTCAGTCTAAGCCTGCAATGGCAAACGTTACTCCTAACGTCTCTACAACGACCGGTTCCCGGGAGTCTAAGCTTGCAATAGCAGACAAACTGGTTGTGGATCGTAAACCCACTCCACCGATTGGCCAATCTACGCCTATAATGGCAAATAAACCGGCTATGAGCCGTAAAATTTCACCTCCATCGAGCAAAAGTACGCTGAAATCTGTAAATACCGTGGTGGGGGGGCGTACTACGGCAAATACCCCACGCCCACCCGTACTTGCTCCCACCTCCAGAGTGCAAGAATTAAAGGCTGCCATTCGGCAAACCAAAGCCGCACGTCATCTCCGAAATATGCGGCCCCGTAATGCTCCTCTCCCTGGCGCTCCCCAGATTGCCCGAAAGAGGATTGTCCTACCAGGAGACTATGCACGCCCCAAGAGGACGGTAGGGAAGAGCAAGCTGAGAGAGTGTTCCATAGTGAAGAGCCTAACCTTGAACACAAAAACAAAGGCGAGGATGGAAAGAAAGCAGAAGTTGGCCCTGGGGCCAAAAGGAAGGGCAAAGACCTGGAAGGATACCAGGAATTTACCCTTCAGCGTCCGGGTTATCAAAAGGACTGCATATGCCGCTATGGACAATCTACCAAGGGGCAACCCTTTCCTATATGCAATCCATGGCGATGAAGAATAGGGTTTTTAGGGGGTAGATCATTAGGTTCAGCTATGGGGCGAACCTCTAAACCAGTCTCGGGCGTTCGAAAAGGTTCTTTTGGCGGATTGAGTTGGAAAAGGAGTTTTGGGCTGGGTTTTTATGTTGATTGTTTGATTGATTGGGTTTTTTGTCTTTTAGTACTAGTATGCATAAAAAGGAATGTTTTTTTGGCAGACATAAAATCTCCGTTGATACTCTGACTGCCAAATGTAGTGTGCCAAGAGTTCAACCACAATAGCGCTAGGTAACTAGGTAGCTGTGGCCAATGATCTAGCCTACCTAGTCTTAGTCTTGTGCCAAGATCCACCTAGATTGGTAGTGAAGTGGTTTAGGCAGAAGGTTTATATTCAAATACAATGAAACAAAACGTACTGCAGGCATGTAGAACACCAGACTATCTACATAAATCCTGTTGCCAGGACAATATTGCTTTGTCCCGTGCCAACCAGACTACCTTTCCCCCAACACCCATGATCCCCTAAGTTGACCCGGCACTTCAAGGCAAACTCAAGAAAGTGGTAACGAGGGTTCGGGGTATGTGTTCACGCATAGACTGACGTATTAAATATTTTTTTCAGCAAGTCGGTATCAATATCAAGCTCTGCCTATAAATTTGTGTTGAACCGTTAGCTATCGATTTGAGCAATTTAACACCCAATCTGTCAAAAATATTCATGTATTGTACACAACCCATGGCCAAAGCCGTCACTATACTCATAGTGTATAGGAGCACTGTTCCAGCAGCACCTCATGTCCGCTCCCTAAATTGCCAGCACAATATACCTATCAAGCGTAGTTCCCATTCCATATCGTCCTATCCAGTAGCAAGTCCGTGGCGCGCAAGAGGTACAATGTTTTTTCGAGACTGAGAAAGAAAAGAATGCGCAAGATATTAAAGAAAAAAAAAGGGGGGCAGCTTCCCAGCAAATATCCTGTCAACTGGAAAAATCTTCAAGCCCTGGCCTCTGGTCCCATCACTAACTTCCCTCTCCCCTCGTCATTCGCCCTTTTCATCCACCTGGGAACTGAAATAGAGAGTGACAAAGGAGAGAATTACCAGCAAGAAGAGAAAGGAATGGAAAGAGGCAAGGAAGATACATGATCCTAGATCAAGAGGTGCGAGTTCAGTCAAAAAATAGTGCAGTAATAAAAGAGGAAGAAAGTACAAAGAATATTCCATCACCGCAAGCTTCATGTATTAGGCAGCATTTATGCCCAAATCCCCCTCTTGTAAAGGGCGCGGGCAATCCTTGGGATAGACCTAGTCTTGGTTGCCTTGGTGTTCTCCCACAAGGTCAATCTCCCTGGGCCCCCACACACCTCCTTGGGGTTACCCTCACAGGCCATGTTGCAGTCAGCAGCAGGCATCGGCTTACCGAGGCTGATGTTATTTCCACAGTAGCATTGACCGCCATACTCAGTACCTGCATACTTGAAGCCCTTGCCCTGGCAATAACTGATGCAGCCAGCGTTAGTGACCTTCTCGCCCCACGAGCCTATCTTTGAGAGAGTGCGGGTTGGATTGACTCGATCAAAATAGCACCCTTTCGAAATCCAGTTTGCCGGAATTTTAGTTGGAGTTGGCACTGGTGTGGGTGTGGCCTTGATTGTGGTAGAATGTTTAATAGTTGAAGTGGCGAGAATCTTAGCGCTGGTAAGTGTAGGGGCAACAACTGGGGCTGGCTTCTTGGGCTTGGGAGCGTTGGTAAGTCCGTCAAGTCCCTCCTTGTAGACACTCAAACGTTGGCCATCTCCACAGATTTCACTGGCATCACCAGCACATGGCATTGCGCAAAGATAGTCACCCTTCCTGTCAGCAGCAATTGAGTCACCACAGTAGCACTCAGTAGAGTATTGCAGACCAACATAGCTGTAACCCTTAGAGACACATTTTTCGATACACATCTCAATGGTCATGTCATTATCGGCAGTGCGGAAGGGGAGAGTACGACTATCGAGCTTGTCAAGGGCACATCCATCATAAGACCATCCCTTGGCGGACATGTCAGAGTAAGCCTTCTTAGACTCCCCGATAACTGTCGTGGCACCACAATTAGTTTGCTGAGTAGCTTTGCCTGGTCCGGCTTGGATAGCATTGCAACCAGGGAGTTTGTCCATCCAACCACTCGTCTGCTCATCAACACGCGGTAGAATGTGGCAGTCATTTTGAATGTTTTTATCGAAGAAAGTGAAGTATGGGCACGCTTCGACAAGACCACTATCGGCATTACAGCCATCGACTGCCTGCTGTAGAATGCCAATATCCCATCCATTGACAAAGTCACCATGGAACCCGTATCCAGTTGGGTCACCAGTGGAAAGAAGGAAAGGGCTCTTGCCATTGACCCATTCGCCCTTAAGGGGACTGGTATCGAACAAGACTTCGTAGAATATGGAGATCAAGCGGCGTGGATGAGTTTCTGGGCATTTTCCTGTGTCGGTACCGTCAGGGTAGGCCATGTGGGACTTGTGGTCCGGGCTGTCCAAGTCCTTCCCATTCCAGCAGCTGGGGAAGAACACTTGCATACGAAGACCATTGGGGCAGTTCTTTGTAGGAAATCCACGAGTCTCTGGTCCAGGATTGTTGTAATCCAAACAAGCAAAGCTCACAGCCCGTTGTTCCTTGCTATCGGTGTAGGAGCGTAAAAATGGGTCTCCAGCGAGCATCCGGAATCCCTTGGGGAATGCATATAGCTTCTCATCAGGGGTTCCACGGCGCTGTAAGTAGTAGACGAGAGCTCCGCCCATTTGCTCTACTTCATGGAGGCTACCATTCTTTGCCTTGTAGAACAAATTCGGGGTCCAGTAATTGCTAAGGTCTTCCTTGACAGAGCAAGTTGAGCAGGTAGAACTGCGAGCCTGGTCGTAGTCCATTTCGAAGCCGAATCCGTTACCACCTATTCAATCCAACAGTCAGACACCACTGATTACACCGAAGCCACGGTTTGAAAGGTGTTAATACCCATGATAGTGTGCAAATGCCCTGATACTTTTCCGGGGTTGACAATGGGATCTGCCCTGCAATTCTCAAATCAGCCAGCTATCCTCCAAGCAGGGGGGATAATACAAACCTCTCGACAAGTACAGGCGAAGCGCATGGCAGCCTCCAGAAGGCGTCTGCCATGTTTGACAACAAGGCGACTACCAGAGCCGCACCAGTTGCCACAGACTTCATTTTGCGAGTAAGGTGAAGTTACTTCACGGTAATGGGTATAATAGCTGAGAATCAGGAGGTAGACCTGCTGACTTCCGTGTAAAGACGGGCCGAAAGTGAAGAGAACGGTAGTCCGGTAGTAGAATGGTATCCAAAGAAAAGAAGTATTTCTGCTAGAGAGCGTGGTATGCTTGAAGCACAGAGGGAACGGACGAAAAGTAACTATGGGGCCTACCCAAATTACAATGTGAACGAACTGGTGAAGAAAGATGGGATGTAGTGGGGTGTTATCGCTACTTTATACAATTGAAGGCAGCCATGGAAACAAACATGACCGGGTTGACACCACCCGCAGGGACCCTCCCCCCAAAAAAAAAATCCTTTCTTTATGCCCGATAGTCCAGAATACGATGCTACCTGCCATGCGAAAGTCTTGACCCATCCCAGACTACCGGAGTCTGTGAGTCCCCTCAAGATTCCAATTTACAATGCAGGCCCCCTCCTTGTGCTCCCCACTGGCTGCAATCCTTAATATGATGGGCGGGATCACCGGTGCGAGTACTATATACTTAGACCCAAGCGTAACATAAGAAGTAGAGTGAGAGAGGCATTGAGCTTCCCGGTCTTAGCACCAGCAACTCTACTAGCAAGGCAGCAAACAGTAGGAGGCAGGACTGTGGGTAGATGATATCCAGAGCCACATATTCAAGCGACAGGAATATGATGGGGCGGCAAAAGCAAAAATTACCAACCAAGTTGGAGGTTTTCCAGGTTTCTGGCAGAGATGAGTAAAAGCAAAGAGATGGCCGACACCGGCTGCTAACACAATGACAGATCTGACCCCTGGCATAGGCACTCAGTAGGAACACCACTGCATAAGGACAGTATAAGTAAGTACTCTACGCTATAGTCTTTTCAAACCACATACATATCGACTTTAACTACATATAGTAGTACTCAGAACATGGCTGCTGTCAGGGACAGTTGCCGTACCCCTGCGCATGCTGATCATTGACGCCGTACTCCTTGATCGCTGTAGCGTGGATGAGACATACACAATTGGAGCATCACACTGCCGTCCCCGAGTCGGAAAAAAATCTTCACCTTGGTAGGCGTCGCATTATATTTACCAAATCGCTCTTGCGCAACGGACGGATGTCGCAATTCTTTTTCTGTATTTGTTTCGCTTCATGGTTAGGCACCTCATTTGTAGAGATCAGGGCGCACAACTTAAGCTTGGGGCAAGTAGCCGGCTGTGTATGCATAAATCAAACTGTTTACTCTCATTCCACGTTAATTGCCTCTATGGCGGCAAGAATAGGTATTGCCACTCTGGTGCCTGTAAGCGCGGACAACTTATTTGGCACGATATGTATCGCAACTGTAGGTACATGTAAGAGCCAATGCATATGTCCCAAATAGAAACAATTTTTAATACAACCCCCAACACTCTTATGCAAATTTAGTCTCGGGGCCGCCTTAGACGTGCAAATAAGTTGAGAGGAATCGTAAGCACTCTATATTTACTCATTAGGTACCTATTGGCATGTCTCATTACCTCCCTGCGACCTGCTCTCTCAAACCATCAGCTCAGCCCGACGCCCATTCTCGTACTTATTGTAGGTACCAAGGCCCCCATTTTCACAGTCACCTGCGCCGCATCGGCCTGCAGTGTTCTTTCGAATGCGACAGGAAGAAAGGCCTCCGACTAATTGGGCAAGTGCAAGTGCAAGTGCTTAATCTGAGTGAGTAAAGTTTCCGTGCTTGCTGTGGAGGAATTGAGGTTCTGTGGACTAGGAATTTGAATGGTCAGTGACATATGGCTTTAACTTACCTGCAGCTGCATGCATTGTCCCTGCAACTTCCCTCGCCAAAACGCAGCAGCGCGTGTCTCGATCTGAAACAAAAGGTAACTGTAAATACCACCTGAGATAGGATCCCAGTGTCGAGTTCTGGTGGGTGAACAGCAGAGCTATCTCACCAATTGTGGTATCTTGTACACCATCTCATGACAAACGCCCCAAGGCTCTGTATGAGCTACCATAGGCGCAGTCTCTACCGAGCAAGACCTGGCCGCTGTTTTATCACTATATTCTCAGCTGTGCCGACTGGATCCGAAGGCCCATCATCCTGTCTATCTCATTATTTTGTAATTGCACTAACGTCAGCCGAAATGCGCTAGTCGCGCAGTAGCACAGATATTGAGTATACCATGATTATCAACTGATGTACCTCTTCTTAGTTTAACTCCCATCTGACTACCTAGAAAACCGGAGAGGGCAAGCCGGGTGCTTAAAGGGCCCGTTTGCTCGGAGCCTCAGCCTTCAGTTATGGCACTTGTAGAGACATTGAAGGTGCTCGAGAAGAGAAGTTTCCGGAGCCCACTAAGATATCGACAGGGGTAATGTTACACAGCCACCGACTTCCTAAAGTGGATGTACTCCCACGTGATATATCCCTAAATAGTTAATTCCAACTTATTATTTAAGTAATTTCGATGTGTTTCGCTAGTGATATAAGTTTATTTGATGTAAAAAACCTGCTTACACGGTGCAGGAAAACATTAGTGGATATTAATTAATGTCTTTATTCATTAGAATGCCGCCACCGTGGTTCCCATATTGTGGTGTAAATAACGCTGATTCTTCGGGTTCATAGATCATACCTTTGGAATTCAAAGCACCCTCGGGTATCATATTCCTTTTATCATGCTATCTCTGGAGATTGTATTTCTCCTAGTCGGTGTATGGCTAATTCATGTAGATAGATATATGGAGTTTATTAGCATGACAACAGAGTTAATCAAGGCCCTTGACTGTAAGTATGTTATCTGGCAATCATCAATTTTGATGGACCAGTAGGTAGTTTCTCCAGGCTCCTCGTCAGATACCAACGACAGTATTGACATGGCCGACATCGTTACGTCCTCACGTTCTCTTGGGAATGAGAATCACAAATTCGCTTTTGTCTGTATAATATTGATCGGTAAGGGTGGTTTAATCAAATCTCATGATCATGGCAGCAGTACGTAGATTGAGGAGATGCGGCGGCATAACAGGCTCGAGCTCGGACCTAGCGTGGTGGAGATTCTGGGCAACTCGATAATATCGATATCGTGTCAGTAGTCCAGTGGAAAGCTAATTGACCCTCCTGTAATTAGCGGTGATTCATCCTCCATCACAAATTTCCTTGCGATCGGCACGTCGAGAAGGTCGTGCAGCTATAGACATTATGGGATTCAACTTAAAAAACGGCTAAGGTTAAGAACGAGATAAGGTTTAACGCTTGTGATTGGTGATGTTTCGCATGAACTATTCTATAGGTATTACGGTTGTTATATTAACCACCGTGCATGTGGTGGTTCAAGTTCTGGCTGTTCTCGTGCCTAAATAAGAACGACTTATCACGTGCTGTGAGAAAGTTTAGAAGAGATCCCAGCCCGCATATTATATCTGATCTCCTTCTCACCTTATACTTGCGTAGGGCTTGTAATTAACTTAAAAAATATGTATCTACAAGTGATCTGGGTACGGTACGAGAACATGAAGGTCGAGATGGCCTCTGCGAATTGAAGAACCTTAAGCTAGCTTGCTCTGGAGTCCGTATTCTAATTCTCTCAGTCCAGTTGTTGCCTATAATTAATACAGTGCAGAATTTCACGAACTTTTCAATTATGTGATATCGATATACCTGTGCAGTATCGTTATACACGTGCTGATGCCCGGAACCCCGCGGCCGCTGAGCCAATCCTAGGACTAGCTAGAGACCTAAACGTGATGAAATGAAGGCTGGGATCAGCTCTAGCTCCCTATATATAGCTATAACTGACGGGTTTGAAAGGTTTTTAGTGAAATGAAAGGCCGGCCTAGAAATCTAGGCAGTGAAGGCCTAGGCCTATGTATAGCCAAGATGTACTATTTTGGAATTCAATGTAATTTCAAGGTAAAATACACCTGTACAAGGATTTACTGCGTGCCCTCAGGAACTTCAATCCTCTGTTAGAATGCTAGATTTAGCTAAGGTACCAAGCACAGCCCTGTCGCTCCGGATAAACATGTACAAGCATGGCTTCCTGGGTTCGATTGTATCACCATAGTGCTTCCAAAACTAGTTAAAAGAAAGAGAGGGACATTTGGCAACACCAGATATTGGTAATATGTATATGTATTTGAGGCCCCAAGTACGAAGGGTCGTGAAACCACTCAAGGTGTTCGTAGTCTCGTACCCTGAAAATGGTCACGGTTACTATGTAAGTGCTACCGTCAGCCGATGCATGCAGGCATGCAGACCATTGCATTGCGACTTAAGATTGGCATACAGGAACAAGTGCAGCGCTTGTACTGGACATATGTAGATGTGGCAAAGAAAGAATCGGCGCCAATCAGGAGTACCTCTCATGCAAGTTGTTGTGGACCTAGCCATTCCGATTTGCACGAAGGGGCGCCAAGATAAAGAATTTGGGACCTAACTCGAGGGTACAGCTCCACATGAACTACATGAATATATCAAGTCCGAAAATCTCCCCAACGTTCAGAACCTCCAGCTGGTCCATGATGATCTACGGAGCAAACTTCTATCACCAAAGGCATCGATATTCTCAAAGACTCTCGACCTGCAATTCGACCATCCTTAACTTCAACGAACGCCTAGAAAAGTTCCTAGACTGACCTCCACCTGTTATGTCCAATGACATGTTTGTGATCCACACACATGAGTGACAAGGCTCGGAGGCTTACATACAGGAGGCCTTGTCTGGTATATATGGAAATGCATATGGTGCACGTGGTGGACTAGGTACAAAGTATGGTACAGTCTCTTCTATTGGGTCCAGGATCCTTACTGAGGAGACCAGGGAGTACCGCACCTCCCTTACAAGGCATCCACTCTTATTGGATAAACCCCCTAGGCAGAAGCTTGCCCAGTATGGGTGATTCGACGGTACCGTACCGGTATGCATACGCTTATGGTTATAACTAGCCCTTGTTGAGTTAACATCTCCTTACCGACGCTTCCTTTACTCTCAACTAACCTTCATCATTATAGATATCACGGGGCCTTACTTTGCATAAGGTGGGCGCTGTTACGGCCGATCCTACGTATGCAAAAGAGCTCATGACCACCATGTATCTCGAACTCCTAATTGGCCTCGTCTAAGACTCCACCGTGAGAGTTTTGATGCCTTTTTATTTAGTTTAAGGATTTAATGTCTAACTTAACGTCTAGATCTCCATCAGCCACCTATTGCGCTCGATGCCAGTTAATCACAACGTAGAATGCAATTGGCCCCGCTTTCCCTGCAATAGTTTGCAATTGGAACTTGCGGCTTCCTCGATATAGTCAACACTTAGGGTTGCAAAATTTCACAGGCGCAAGGGGAGATCTTGAATTACTTATTCTAGAGTTGAGACAGCTTTCATAAGGCCGGATCGACCTGTAGCTCGAAATATCCGCGTACATGCTCTCGAGATCTCTCAACGTATAAAATTAACGGATCATGTGGCGATGTTTAACGCCCTAAGGGCCTGGTATTTTTGTGATGGAATTCGGCCGTGACCTCAGCTCACAATTTCACACTTGCCAATCGGGCTCATTTCGTCTCAGGCACCCTTTCTATCCGAATTCCGCTGCATCGACGGCTGTCTCAAGCACGGGTCACTACATAGCTCACCCTGTTCAAAACCTTGGTGGAGCACGCGTATTTAGACTGAAACGTATGGGATATGCATACTAATCTACTTTTGGTAGTCGGCGCTTTGGGCGCTAACGATTTTCCTTTTATGGTACAGGCCCTGGAAACAGTGCCAACAAGTCGAACTATCACATCTCGCAGACATTATTCGACATCACAATCAGCTTTTTGCGTGATGCAGCATAAGTGGAACTGCTATATTCCTAAATGACAAATTGGAATTATGGCAATGCCTTGCTCTGCGCTAAAGGGATGCTGTTCTCAAAGTTGAGCTCAAGTTTTGGGTCCGGGATCTAATTGCCTCTATGCTTGAGATTGCGCTACTGCACGTGCAGAAAAACAATTATTCGAATTTGGTGAAGTCCTTGTGGTTCTGTTTTATTACTTTGAGAGTACCGTTTTGAGCAGCTGTTCAGCTTGGAGTTCTACTGATATAGGAAAACCGGTTTTTTCAACCACTTGCAAAAATTACAAGTTGTAGTCATCCTCAAGCAAAGGTACTACTTCAATACGCAATTCCTCTCAAGTTGTTCTTGCCCTCACAGAATACCTCCCAGAAGATCACAGTTTGTCACAAGTCACATCTCTATGTATTATTGACTCACTCACTCATAATTAGATTTTAAGCAACAAATTATTTATTCGGGAATCTCGGAAACGTGTAGGAAGATCTTCAAAATGTTTGTTTCAAAACAGGCTGGATGGAGGGATCTCACAGAGGGGTTAACGTTTGCAGGAGGAGAAACCAGAATACTACATATAACTTGCAGTACAACCTTAATCACAGAGTTATGACCGTGTTTCCCCCACACCGCCGGTTACCATCAAGTTTCGTTTACATTCACGCCTCATGCAGAGAACCGTAATAGGCGTACGTGCGTGCCACGACCACGGAACCCAGTATCGCCTTCTAGATGCTGCCGAACAAATCCCTGCTGTCGAAGCTGAATATGTTGGAAGGTCAATGTTCGGACGCCTCAGACAAGTACACAACCAGACATCAAGCAGCATCCCTTGAGTGGCAGGACTAGAGCTGCTGCTGGTTACTGCGTGGCCACGCTGGGGAATATCGGATATCGCAATTATGATGAGACTCATGAACTACCGAAACAGAGAAAGAAAAAAAAGAAGGAAAGTTTAGGCTATTTATTCGATTCGGTATATCCCTTGCTTCAGCTGAGGTTTCGATTTCGGTTCGTGCAGGACATGTCAACGATATCGGTTGGACCTGTCGGGATTTAGAAATTTTCTGATCGTGATGATGGCGCCCGCAGAGCATTTCGGGGAACACTTACTGGAGTTTTCCTATTCCCGATTTCACAGACTAACTGGAACATCAATCTCCTCAATTATGTTCTGTACCTGAGACCTACAGCCAGCATTTTCGGAACTTATCCCAGTCGAGTCAGCAGCCACAAAACTAGGTACTGCAGTTATCTGGACTCGCAATCGAGGATACCTACAAACCTGCAAATATCCGCAAACAATAAGGTATCGAAAACACATATAACACATGAGAAAAGCACAAACGGACAGACAAACAAACAAAGAGGGTATTTGCATTTTCCGAGACGGATGATACATACATACCTACCGTTATGTAAGGAGGCAGGCAATTGTTTACATCAATCAGTTAAGCTTATCCCAACCATCTGTCTCATGTCATGACGACGCCTTACGCTGGTATTACCCGGACCTCCACGTCCCACAATTAAGAAGGTAGGTAAGTACTCCGTACTATACATGTACCTTACTTACCCCGCACTTTCTTCTCGCCAGGGCCCACGCTTCCTTGCTCCCCTTTCCCCCCCTTACTCTCCTACTCTAGATAGAGTTTCCATTCTCTACTTTTGTCCTGTTCGCTTAGCTATTCTTTTTAGGTGACACGGAACAACCCGAAATTTCCTTGTGCTTATGGTACTGAGTTCTCGCGAGGCTGTCAAAAGAAGTCTGACCATCTTACATACATACTGTACTAGGCCAAAAGTTCCCAGACATGTACTATGCAAGCATGTACTTGGTATACTGACTGGAGCTGTACTACCAGCCAAATTTCAATTGAATTCCAAAACCCCCCATACCACACGAGAAAGTCACAAGTTATGATTCCCAGATTCTCTTCTCATTTAGTACATCTGATTCTGATATCCTTTAAAGAGCGCACCTACCGTACCTATACCGTACCTAACATCACCAACCACAAAAACAAAAACCCACAAAAACAAAAACCCATAAACATAACATAACATACATATAAAGTCCGAGTCTTGAAATCATGTGACCATGTGACCATGTATCAAAAAAGAAACATGAACATGAAACCAGAACTAGCTTGATAAAATTTTGAAAATTTTGAAAAAAAAGTAATAGTAGTAACATGCACATGAAATATCTCTTTTTTTTCGTGGGGATATTAACTTCAACCAATCAACTAGACAGGACAGGGCGGGACAGGACAGGACAAGGTGAGGTGAGGGTAATATACTACGAATCGGGCCGGTGTATAGGGTAGTGTAGTTATATACCCCCAACGCGAAGGAGAAGCACCACCTAAAAAACTCACCAACCTTCTTGAAAAGCCACTACTTCCCCAATACACTCTTCCTCCTCCCTCCGCCACCCCTCAGCCCCCCCTTCCCCGGCGTAGCCTGACC
>Ga0307511_10002575_pt1 | contig 18942 bp, 18 predicted proteins | sample 13_EM_MG_FD_200266 | JGI IMG/M metagenome (GOLD analysis project Ga0307511, IMG submission 200266) | Populus trichocarpa ectomycorrhiza microbial communities from riparian zone in the Pacific Northwest, United States - 13_EM | ecosystem: Host-associated > Plants > Roots > Unclassified | place... | reverse complement strand
GGTGTCGGCTCCACCTATCGGCGCTGCTCGTGTCGTGACCCCAAAACCAAGAAGAGCCTGGGCTCCTCCTGCCCGCAGCTCAACCACCGCAGCCACGGCGGATGGTTCCACGTGGCGGCCGGTAACGGCGGGAACGGCTGCGCCTCGGTGCACCGCGAGAAGTTCAAGCCGCTGGGCGGCCCGGACGGCGGCGACGGCGGCCGTGGCGGCGACGTCGTGCTGGTCGTCGACCCCAGCGTGCACACCCTGCTGGACTTCCACTTCCGCCCGCACGCCAGCGCCACCAACGGCCGCCAGGGCCAGGGCTCCAACAAGGACGGGGCCCAGGGCGACGACCTCGAGTTGCGCGTGCCCGACGGCACCGTGGTGCTCAGCCCGAACGGCGAGGTGCTGGCCGACCTGGTCGGCGCCGGCACCCGGCTGGTCGCGGCCCAGGGCGGCCGCGGCGGCCTCGGCAACGCGGCGCTGGCCTCCAAGGCCCGCCGTGCCCCCGGCTTCGCGCTGCTCGGCGAGGAGGGCGAGGCCCGGGACCTCGTGCTGGAGCTGAAGTCGGTCGCCGACGTCGGCCTGGTCGGCTTCCCGTCCGCCGGCAAGTCCTCGCTGATCGCCGTGCTGTCCGCGGCCCGGCCCAAGATCGCCGACTACCCGTTCACCACGCTCATCCCCAACCTGGGCGTGGTCACCGCGGGCGACTCCGTCTTCACCATGGCCGACGTGCCCGGCCTGATCCCCGGCGCCAGCGAGGGCAAGGGCCTCGGCCTGGACTTCCTGCGGCACATCGAGCGCTGCGCGGTGCTGGTGCACGTGGTGGACTGCGCCACCTTCGAGCCCGACCGCGACCCGCTGTCCGACATCGACGCGCTCGAGAACGAGCTGGCCCGCTACACGCCGTCGCTCGGCGGCGAGCTGGCCGATCGGCCGCGCCTGGTCGTGCTGAACAAGACCGACGTGCCCGACGCCAAGGACCTCGCCGAGATGGTCCGCCCCGAGCTGGAGGCGCGCGGCCTGCCGGTGTTCGAGATCTCCACGGTGAGCCGGACCGGGCTGCGCGAGCTGAGCTTCGCCCTGGCCAAGGCCGTCGAGGAGCACCGCGCGGCGCAGCCGATCCTGGAGCCCACGCGCATCGTGCTGCGGCCGATGGCCGTCGACGACGCGGGCTTCAAGGTCGAGCCGGACCCGGAGAACGAGGGCGGCTTCGTGGTGCGCGGCAACCGGCCCGAGCGCTGGATCCGGCAGACCCAGTTCTCCAACGACGAGGCCGTCGGCTACCTCGCCGACCGGCTGGCCCGGCTCGGCGTCGAGGAGGCGCTGGCCAAGGCCGGCGCGGTGCCGGGCTGCCCGGTCACCATCGGCGATGTGACGTTCGACTGGGAACCGTCCACGCCGGCCGGCATCGCGGTACTGATGACGGGTCGTGGCACCGACATCCGGTTGGAGACCAGCGACCGGGTCGGCGCGGCCGAGCGCAAGGCGGCCCGCAAGGCCCGGCGGACCCCGGGCGAGTGGACGGCCGCCGACACAGAAGACGATTTCGACGAGGAGTAGGGCGTGTCGCAGGCCCGCCAGGCGGTCGCCGCCGCGAAGCGGATCGTGGTCAAGGTCGGATCGTCGTCGCTGACCACCGCGATCGGGGGTCTGGATCCGAGCCGGCTGGACGCGCTGGTCGACGCTCTCGCCGCGCGGTCGGCGGCGGGCAGCCAGGTGGTGCTGGTGTCCTCCGGCGCCATCGCCGCCGGCCTGGCCCCGCTCGGCATCGTCAAGCGCCCCAAGGATCTCGCCACCCAGCAGGCCGCCGCCAGCGTCGGGCAGCTGGAGCTGGTGCACGCCTACGCGGCGTCGTTCGCCCGCTACCAGCTGACCGTCGGCCAACTGCTGCTCACCGCCGACGACGTCGTGCGCCGCTCCCACTACCGCAACGCGCAGCGCACCTTCTCCCGGCTGCTGGCCCTCGGCGTGGTACCCGTGGTCAACGAGAACGACACCGTGGCCACCGAGGAAATCCGCTTCGGCGACAACGACCGTCTTGCCGCCCTCGTGGCCCACCTGGTCGGCGCCGACGCCCTCGTGCTCCTGTCCGATGTGGACGCCCTCTACGACGGCGACCCCCGTAGGGGCGGTGCGCGCCGCATCACCGAGGTTGTCGACGAGTCCGACCTGGCCGACGTCATCGCCGGCACCACCGGGGCCTCCGGCGTCGGCACCGGCGGCATGGCCTCCAAGCTTGCCGCCGCCCGCCTGGCCTCTTCCGCCGGCGTGCCCGTGCTGCTGGCCTCCGCTGCCGCCGCCGCTTCCGCGTTGACCACCGCCGACGTCGGCACCGCTTTCGCCGCCACCGGCTCCCGGCTGTCCGCCCGCCGCTTCTGGCTCGCCCACGCCGCCGACTCCGCCGGCCGCCTCACTCTCGACGACGGTGCCGTCACTGCCGTCGTCACCCGTCGCCGCTCACTACTCGCCGCCGGCATCGCCGGCATCCACGGCACCTTCGACGCCGGCGACGTCGTCGACCTCACCGACCTCGCCGGCAAGGTGGTCGCCCGCGGCGTAGTCGCCTTCGACGCCGTCGAACTCCCCGCCATGATCGGCCGCTCCAGCGAACACCTGGCCCCCGAGCAACGCCGCGAAGTAGTGCACGCCGACGACCTGGTGCCGTTCCCCAACCGGAGCTAGCGCCGCCTGTGCCGGATCCGATTCCGCCTTCGTCCGCTGGCGCTGCCCGAGAAGTGAAAACCGCACCCGCCACGGGGATCGCCCGTGACGGGTGCGGCGGTCTGGCCGCAGGCGCTGGATCAGTGCCTGGTGATCGAGAAGCCGGTGCCGTCGGAGCTGATCGCGCCCGGGATCCAGGTGTTGGTGCCCCGGTCGTCGGCGTTCAGCGCGGACGGGTTGGTGGCCTTCAGCGTCTTGCCGTCGAACTTCACGCCGGTGAAGGTGAAGGCGTTGCCGCTGACCGAGGGGTACGAGTCGGTCGGCGACTCGATGATGGCCTCGGCCGAGTAGTGCTTGGCGCTGCTCAGCGACTTGGTGGTGGTCTTGGTCCAGCCCTTGGTGGTGTCGCTGATGGTCAGCGTGTAGCTGTTGCCCGAGCGGGTCACGGTGGCGGTGAAGTGGTCGCCGGCGCTGACCGCGTTGCTGTAGTACACCGGCGGGTTCGGGTACATCTCGTACCAGGCCTGGTAGACCGGGCGGCCGCTGGAGCAGTCGGTGGCGACACCGGTCTGCTCGACGGTGGACGAACCGTCACCGTCGATGCCGATCCACGGTGCGACCAGGTCGTTGCTGGACTTGCACGTCGCGGACGGCTCGGTCCAGCTGCCGGTCGCGGTGGTCCAGCTGCCGAAGCTGGCGTAGCCGCCCCAGTTGCCGCCGGAGAAGTTGCTGCCCGCGCCGTGGCCGAAGCTGATGTGCGGGCCGAAGCCGGCGGGGGCAGTGGCGGCGACGGCCGTGCCGGCCAGGCTGGCGCTGGCCAGCGCGGCCGCGACCAGGGCACGGGTGAGACGAGTGGCGCGCATTTCCGATCCTTTCACCGGCGCCTCCCACTCGCTGATCGGCGATGCGGGAGGGCCTTGCAGGGGTGGTGGAGGGACAGGCGTTAATTCTCGGAATTCCGCCGGGGAACTGATCAGATTCCCCGGCGGAACCCGTACCGATCTTTCAGTGCGTGATCGCGCCGCGGTAGCTACTTTCGGGGGGTTCCGGGTGGCGATAAATCCGTTTGCTCCCCTTTGCGTCAGGTCAGCAGCAGCACCGCGTAAGCGGCGAGCCAGTGCTCGACCATGTAGTCCGTTCCGCTGGTCAGATCCAGTTCCGGGAGTGCGTGCGCGGCCGTCGCGACGTGCATGTCGGCCAGGCGGACGTCCGTCGGCGGAAGGGCTGCGGCCAGTCGGAGCAGGCACCAGGCCCGGCTCAGGTTCAATCCGTGCAGATGTGCGATCTGGCCGTCCGAGTCATCGGAAACGATGGCTGGCGTGAACAGTCCGCTGTTCGCGAGGTCCGGCAGGAATCGATCGAACCAATGGGTGAACTCGGTTGGGCTGAACAGGTTTGACATCAGTTCCGCCTCGCAGAGCGCCGGCGACAGGAAATCGGCGCCGCCCGGCTCCCGGTGGGCCTGATAGTCGATGTCATTGTCGAACCAGCGGTGCGCCGCGTCGGAGATGGCGGTCAGCAGTGCCGGCTCGCCTTGGTCGGTCAGCGCGCGGGCGTGCGGCAGCGCCCGGGACAGCCCGAACGCGCTGTTGAAGTGCGCACCCTGCCGGTCCGGGTATGTCGCCTTCGGCAGCCAGCTCACGAACGCGTCCGTGATCGTCTCGGTCAGCGGCGTCAGGTTCGCCGCCCACCGCCGGGCGTCCGGATCGTCCCAGGTGGACAGCTCGTGGTGCAGCATGTGCAACCAGCCCCACGCGTAGGGCCGTGCGTGCTTGCTGAACTCGTTGAAGCTTCGTGTCTCCACCGCGATGTTCTCGGCGGTCAGGTGCTCGTCGAGCACCGCTCGGATCTCGGTCGCCGGCACCTGGTCGGACGCCGTGCGCAGCAGACGCACGACCGCCCAGTGCATCTCCACGCACGAGTGCCAGTCGAGGCAGCCGTAGAACGCCGGATAGACGTCCTTCGGCCGGTTCGGCAGGTCGCCCGGGCCCGACATGAGGTGGCTGATGTGGTTGGGAAACTCCCGGCGCAGGTTGACCAGGATGATCTTCGCGAATTGTTCGGCCCGGGCCCGCAGCAGCGCCTGCCGGTCGGCCTTCCCCAGAGTGCTCAAGACTCTCCTCCGTGATGAGCGGATTGTGATGAGATCGCTCCCGGGGGTCCCTCGCGTTACACGCGACGGCCGAGCGGCCATGGATCGACCGGCGGCACGCTTCTAGTTTGTGACGGCGAGCGCGAAGGGCAGCACCGCCGGGGCACCTCCCTCCCGGAGCAGGCGGGCGGCGAGGGTCATCGTCCAGCCGCTGTCCACCAGGTCGTCCACAAGCAACACGGGACCGTCAAAGGGGTTGTCGCTGTTGGCGATCCACTCGGGTGCGTGCAGGCCCTGCCACAGGCCGGCCAGTCGCTGGGCGCTGTTGCTGCGTCGGGTGCCCTCGCCGCGTGAGGCGATCTCGCCGAGGTAGGTGAGCCGCCCGATCGAGGCCAGCCGCTCGCCGAGGCTGGCGACGAGCTTCGGCCGCCGGCGGGAAGCGATCGTCACGACTCCCGACGGGCGCTGTCCCCACTTCCAGGTCGCGAGGACCTGCACGCAGGCCTTGAAGACGTCGTCCGGCACCGGCTGGTCGGGCGTGGTCTCGGCCAGCAGGTCACGCAGGCGGTTGCCCCAGCCGATGTCGGTGAGCCGGCCCAGCGCCCGGCCCTCCTCGGCCTGCTGCCCGGCCGGGATCTTGCCGGACAGCGGCACGCCCAGCCCGGACATGCCGCTCGGCCACATCTTGCGCGGCGCGATCTCCACGCCGGGCCGGCTCAGCCGGTCCTGCGCGGCCGTCGCCGCCTGCCCGGACACCTCGACGCTCCAACGCTGGCCCGTGCAGTTGTCGCACCGCCCACACGGAGCGGCCGCCGGATCGTCCAGCTGCCGCAGCAGGAACTCCATCCGGCAGCCGTCGGTGGCCTGGTAGCCGAGCATTGCCTGCTGCTCGGCCCGCCGCGCTTCGCCGAGCCGGCCGTAGCGCTCCTCGTCGTACTGCCACGGCTCGCCAGTCGACACCCAGCCGCCGCGCACCCGGTGCACCGCGCCGTCCACGTCCAGCACCTTCAGCACAACCTCGAGCCGGCTGCGGGACAGCTCCACCCTCGGCTCCAGCGCGGCCGTCGACAGTGGACGGTCGCTGTCCGCCAACGCGTCCAGCACCTGGCGCACCACGTGCTCCGGCGGGAATGCCAGCGACGCGAAGTACTGCCAGATCTCCCGGTCCTCCCGCCCCGGCAGCAGCAGCACCTCGGCCCGCCGCACGCCGCGGCCGGCGCGGCCGATCTGCTGGTAGTAGGCGATCGGCGACTGCGGCGCGCCCAGGTGCACCACGAAACCCAGGTCCGGCTTGTCGAACCCCATGCCCAGCGCCGAGGTGGCCACCAGAGCCTTGACCCGGTTGGCCAACAGGTCCGCCTCGGCGCGCTCGCGTTCGGCCGGGTCGGTCTTGCCGGAGTAGGCCGCCACCTCGAACCCGCGCTCACGCAGGAACGACGCCACGTCCTCGGCCGCCGACACCGTCAGCGTGTAGATGATGCCGGAACCGGGGAGCTCGGTCAGCTTCTCCGCCAGCCAGCCCAGCCGCGCCGCCGGGTTCGGCAGCGTGACCACGGCCAGGTGCAGGCTCTCCCGGTCCAGCGGGCCGCGCAGCACCAGGGTCTGGGCGCCGCCGATGCCCAGCTGGTCGGCGACGTCCCGGACCACGCGGTCGTTCGCGGTCGCGGTCGTGGCCAACACCGGCACGCCCTCCGGCAGCTCACCCAGGAGCGTGCGGAGCCGCCGGTAGTCGGGGCGGAAGTCGTGGCCCCAGTCGGAGATGCAGTGCGCCTCGTCCACCACCAGCAGGCCCGCGCTCGCGGTCAGGCTCGGCAGCACGTTGTCGCGGAAGTCCGGGTTGTTCAACCGTTCCGGGCTCACCAGCAGCACGTCCACGCCGCCGGCGGTGACGGCGTCCTGGACCTCCTGCCACTCGCCGAGATTGGCGGAGTTGATCGTCGCCGCGCGCACCCCCGCGCGGGCCGCCGCCTCCACCTGGTTGCGCATCAGGGCCAGCAGCGGCGAGACGATCACCGTCGGCCCCTCGCCAAGGGAGCGCAGCAGCGCCGTCGCGATGAAGTACACGGCCGACTTGCCCCACCCCGTGCGCTGCACGACCAGCGCACGCCGGCGCTGCGACACCAGCGCGCTGATCGCCGTCCACTGGTCGTCGCGGAGTCTCGCCTCCGGGCCGGCCAGGGCCCGGAGGTGGTCCTCTGCCTGCTCGCGCAGGGCGTGGTCGTCCATGACCACATGCCTACACCACGAATCCGGCCGTGCCTCGGCCGCCCGAGGTCGACGGCCATATTTCCGGTTGAGCGAGATTGTTCTACAATCCTACAGGTGACCGACGAGCTGCGGGACCAGGTCCACGACGCCGCCAGGCGGGCGCGAGTCGCCGCCAAGATCCTCGCGACCGCCAACACCCAGAGCAAGAACGCCGTGCTGCTGGCGATGGCCGACGCGCTACAGGCCAGCGCCGCCGACATCATCGTCGCCAACGGGCGCGACCTGGCCGCGGGCCGGGCGGCCGACATCGGCGACGCCCTGCTGGACCGGCTCGCCCTGAACGACAAGCGCATCGCCGGCATCGCCGACGGCCTGCGCTCGGTCGCCGGCCTGCCGGACCCGGTCGGCGACGTGCGCCGCGGCTCGACCCTGCCCAACGGCCTTGAGCTGCGCCAGGTGCAGGTGCCACTCGGCGTCGTCGGCATCGTCTACGAGGCCCGCCCGAACGTCACGGTCGACGCCGCCGGCCTCACGCTCAAGGCCGGCAACGCCGTGCTGCTCCGCGGTTCCTCCAACGCCGAGCAGTCCAACACCGCGTTGGTCAAGGTGCTTCGCGAAGTGTTGGCGGACAACGACTTCCCGGCCGACGCCGTCCAGCTGCTGCCGTGCCACGACCGCGCCTCCGTGCGCCACCTCATCACCGCCCGCGGCCTGGTCGACCTGGTCATTCCGCGTGGCGGCGCCGGCCTGATCGCCGCGGTCGTGCAGCAGGCGACCGTGCCGACGATCGAGACCGGCGTGGGCAACTGCCACGTCTACGTGGACCGCGGCGCCGATCTCGAGATGGCGCGCCGGATCCTGATCAACTCCAAGACCCGCCGGCCGAGCGTGTGCAACGCCGCCGAGACCGTCCTGGTGCACCAGGACGTCGCTGAGCGGTTCGTGCCCGAGGCAGTGCGCCAGCTCAAGGAGCACGGCGTCACCGTGCACGGCGACAAGCGTGCCGCCGAGCTGGCCGACGTGGTGCCGGCTGTCGACGCCGACTGGGACACCGAATACCTCTCCCTGGACATCGCCATGCGGGTCGTCGACTCGCTGGACGAGGCCGTCGACCACATCGGTGAGCACGGCAGCGGCCACACCGAGGCGATCGTCTCCGACGACGTGCGCGCGGCGCGGGAGTTCGTGGCCCGGGTGGACGCGGCCGCCGTCATGGTGAACGCCGCGACCTCCTTCACCGACGGCGGCGAGATGGGCCTGGGCGCGGAGATCGGCATCTCCACCCAGAAGCTGCACGCCCGCGGCCCGATGGGGCTGGCCGAGCTGACCTCGACGAAGTGGGTGGTGTGGGGCGACGGTCACGTCCGCGCCTCCTCCTGACACCGCCGGTACGTTCACGGGCGTGACTTCAGAAGCGCCCGAACACCGCAGACGTGACGCATCCGCTACCAAGGCCGCCTTGCTGCGCGCGGCCCAGGAGCTGTTCACCGAACGCGGCTACGAGCGGACGACCGTCCGCGACATCGCCGACCGGGCGAGCGTGAACCAGGCGCTGCTGTTCCGCTACTACGGCAGCAAGGAAGACCTGTTCCACGTCGTGCTGGCCACCGAGAGCCGGGAGCTGGTCTCCGAGTCGCCGGCCGAGCAGGTGCTGGCCAAGACCCTGGCCAGGATCCTCAGCCCGGACCGCGCCGAGGCGCAGGAGAGCGTGTGGCTGGCGGCGCTGCGCTCCAGCAACCACGACAGCGCCGCCGACGCCATCCGCAAGCAGCTCAGCCAGGACTACCTCCGGGTGCTGGGCTCGCTGACCGACGCCGAGGACGCGGACCTGCGGGTCGACCTGGTGCTGGCCTGGCTGGTCGGGCTGGGCACGCTGCGTTCGGTCGTGCGCAAGGAACCGCTGGCCGGCGCCGATCCCGAGGCCGTCGCGCGGCTGATGCTGAAGGCCGCGGCCGTGCTGCTCGAACGGGTCGACACCGATCCGGCTGGTTGACGCGCGGTAGCGGGATGCTTATCGTCTGAGATGTAAGCGGAAGCTTACATCTCAGTTCGGCTATGGGGAGCCTGACATGACGACTGTCGACCGCGGTGCCTGCCCTTACCCCTTCAGCGAGGCCCAGCGGCTGGATCTCGACCCGGAGTACGGTCGGCTGCGCGACAACGGCGAACTGGCCCGGGTGCGGATGCCGTACGGCGGCGAGGCCTGGATGGCCACCAGCTACGAGGACGTCAAGACCGTGCTGGGCGACCTGCGGTTCAGCCGCGCCGCCACGCTCGGCGCCGACGTGCCCCGGACCTTTCCCTTGATCCAGACCGAAACCAACCTGCTGGTCATGGACCCGCCGGACCACAGCCGGCTGCGCAAGCTGGTCGCCAAGGCGTTCACCATGCGGCGCATCGAGATGCTGCGGCCGCGGGCCCAGGAGGTCGTGGACGGCCTGCTCGACGACATCGAGGCCCAGGGCCCGCCCGCCGACCTGGTCGAGGGCCTGGCCCTGCCGCTGCCGATCACCATGATCTGCGAGCTGCTCGGCGTGCCCTACGAGGACCGCGACAAGTTCCGCGCCTGGTCGGACGCGGCGCTCTCGCTCACCGCCTTCACCGTGGACGAGATCCAGCAGGGCCGGGACGGGCTGAAGGCGTACCTGACGACCCTGGTCGCCAAGCACCGCGAGGAGCCCAGCGACGCGCTGCTCGGCGAGCTGGTGCGGGCCCGTGACGAGGACGACCGCCTGACCGAGGACGAGCTGGTCCAGTTCGGCGTCACGCTGCTGGTCGCCGGCCACGAGACGACCGCCAACCAGACCGGCAACTTCCTCTACACGCTGCTCAGCCAGCCGCACCTGCTGCGCGAGCTGCAGGACGACCCCGACCTGCTGAACCCGGCCATCGAGGAGCTGCTGCGGATCACCCCGCTGGGCTCCAACGCGGGCTTCCCGCGCATCGCCACCGAGGACGTCGTGCTCAGCGGCACCCTGGTCAAGGCGGGCGAGGCCGTGATGACGGTGGGCGCGGCGGCCAACCGGGACGGCGACGTGTTCGACCACGCCGACGAGATCGACTTCCACCGGGAGAACAACCCGCACATCGCGTTCGGCCACGGCGTGCACCACTGCCTGGGCGCGCAGCTGGCCCGGCTGGAGCTCCAGGTGGCGGTCGGTAGCGTGCTGCGCAGGCTGCCCGGCGTGCGGTTCGCCGTGCCGGTCGAGGAGGTGCCGTTCAAGCAGGGGCGGCTCATCCGTGGCCTCCAGGCGCTGCCGGTCGCCTGGTGAGAGAAGATTGACGCGTTCCTGGACTGGCTGAGGAGGACAGCGTGACGGAAGACGGCCGCTGGCAGATTTCGATCGACTCGGGCACGTGCATCGGCTCCGGCGTGTGCGCCGGCACCTCGCCGAAGTACTTCAAGCTCGACGGCGGCTACGGGACCCCGGTCGCCGACGAGGTCGACGCCGACGACGAAGTGGTCACCGCCGCCGAGTCGTGCCCGATGGAGGCGATCCTGGTGCGCGAGGTCGGCACCGAAAAAGTGGTCGCCCCGCTGGACTGAGCGGTTCGGGGCGCCCGCTGCCGGCGGGCGCCCCGCACACTCGGTTCACGCCGGGCCCGCGAATAGCCGTTCCTCACACTTCGGCGCTCGCGCAGGCCGTTCGGGTGAGGGCTGCCTACGCTGGACCGTTATGACCGACAAGCGCCGGATCGGGGTCATGGGCGGCACCTTCGACCCGATCCATCACGGGCACCTCGTCGCGGCCAGCGAGGTCCAGGCCAAGTTCGAGCTGGACGAAGTCATCTTCGTGCCGACCGGGCAGCCCTGGCAGAAGACCGGCCGCGACGTCAGCGCCGCCGAGGACCGCTACCTGATGACCGTGATCGCGACGGCATCCAACCCCCGGTTCTCGGTCAGCCGCGTGGACATCGACCGCGGCGGCCCCACCTACACCGCCGACACGCTCACCGACCTGGCCGACCGGTATCCCGACGACGACCTGTTCTTCATCACCGGCGCGGACGCGCTGTCGCAGATCGTGTCCTGGAAGCGGGTCGACGAGCTGTTCACCCGGGCCCACTTCATCGGCGTCACCCGGCCGGGATTCCGGCTCGACGGCCACCACCTGCCGGAGGGCTCGGTGAGCCTGATCGAGGTGCCCGCGATGGCGATCTCGTCGACCGCCTGCCGGGCCCGCGTCTGCGTCGGCCAGCCGGTCTGGTATCTGGTGCCGGACGGGGTTGTGCAGTACATCACCAAGCGCGGTCTGTACCAGTGCTGACAGATCTGGGCCGAGCTGACGGAATCCCCCGATCCGGCGCCTGGACCGGGGGACCCGTACTCGTCAGTCCTGGCGCGCTATCGCGTACGCCCGACGGGACGAAGCGCGAGCGCGCCGAGAGACTTCCCGAGCATCCGCACACCTCCCTTCGGTTGGGCCACCCCTTGCGGCCGTGTGCCGATATCTGATCGCGACGGCCCCACCCAGGTCAACGGGTTTTTCGCGCGGCCGGGGACGGTACCCTTTGCACTCATCCGTAGGTAAAGAATCCAAGGAGTGACGTGGCAGCCACCGACGAGGCACGACGGCTGGCGCTGGTGGCCGCGGCAGCGGCCGCCGACAAGAAGGCGCACGACATCAAGGTGCTGGACGTCTCCGGCCAGCTGGTGATCACGGACTGCTTCGTGATCGCGTCGGCGCCCAACGAGCGTCAGGTCGGCGCCATCGTGGACGCCGTCGAGGAGAAGATGCGGGAGGCCGGCACCAAGCCGGTCCGCCGCGAGGGCGCCCGCGAGGGCCGCTGGGTGCTGCTCGACTTCGTCGATGTCGTGGTGCACGTCCAGCACACCGAGGAGCGCGTCTTCTACGGCCTGGAGCGGCTGTGGAAGGACTGCCCGGAGATCCCGTTCGACGACGGGGCCAGTGAGGACGGTTCATGACCCTGAGCAGAATCCTGCTGTGGCGGCACGGGCAGACCGAGCACAACGCCAGCGGCCACTGGCAGGGCCACCTGGACTCGCCGCTCACCGAGCGGGGCCGGGAGCAGGCGCGGGCCGCGACGCCCGCGCTGCTGGCCTACGAGCCGCACCTGGTGGTCGCCTCCGACCTGCGGCGGGCCACCGACACGGCGAAGATCCTGGTCGAGGCCAGCGGGCTGCCGCTGCGGCTGGACAAGCGGCTGCGGGAGACCGACATCGGCGACTGGCAGGGCCTGACCTCGGCGCAGGTGGACGCCGGCTACCCGGGCGGCATCAAGACCTGGCAGTCCGACCCCACGTGGTCGCCTCCCGGCGGGGAGTCCCGGGTCGAGGTGGCCACGCGGGCCCATGAGCTCGTCAACGAGCTGGACGAGGAGCAGGACGGCACCGTGCTGCTGTGCGCGCACGGGGGCCTGATCACCGCGCTGACCGCGCAGCTGCTGACCATGCCGGTGTCGCTCTGGCCGCAGCTGGGCGGGCTGAGCAACTGCCACTGGGCGGTGCTGGGGCGACGCCCCGGCGGCGACGGCCGCTGGCGGCTGCTCACGTACAACGCCGGCGCGTGAACCTGCTCGTCATCGGCGACTCGCTCAGTTTCCACGGGCCGGTCGGGCCGCTGGCCGCCGACGATCCGCGGCTGTGGCCGTCGGTGGCGGCCGGTGAACTGGACGGCGCTTCGGAGCTGATCGCCGGCTTCGGGTGGACCGCGCGGGACGCGTGGTGGGCCGTGACGGGGGATCCTCGGTTTTGGGCCGGGCTGGCCAAGGCCGACGTGCTGGTGCTGGCTGTGGGCGGCATGGACACCTTGCCGTCGCCGCTGCCGACGTACCTGCGGGAGGGGCTGCGGTACCTGCGGCCGGATTCGCTGCGGCGGCGGGTCCGGACCGCGTATCTGGCCGCCCAGCCACACCTTTCGCGGCTGCTCGGCGGCCGGCCGGTCGCGCTGCCGGCCGCGTTGACCGAGCGGTACCTGGACGACTGTGTGCGGGCCGTGCGGACATTGCGGCCGGGGCTGCCTGTAGTCGGCATGGTGCCGCCGGTGCACCGCGCCGCCGTCTACGGCTACGTGCACACCGGCCGGCCGGCTGGGGAGGCCGCCGTGCGTCGGTGGGCCCGGCGACACGACGTCCCGCTGCTCGACCTGCCGGGTCTGATCGGGGACCACGTCCGCGGCGGGCGCGGCAACCCGGACGGGATTCACTGGGGATTCGACGCGCACCGCGCCGTGGGGCAGGCGTTGGCGGACGTGGTCCGCCACCTGGACCACGTCAGCACGTAGGCTGGGCGGCCGTGTCCGTCGCAGTCGTCACCGACTCCACCGCGTACCTGCCGGAAGGCTTCGCCGACCGGCGCTCGGTGCGGGTGATCCCGCTGCATGTGCTGGTCGACGGGGTCGGACGGCTGGATGGCGTCGACTTCGGGCCGGTCGAGCTGGCCGGGGCGCTCAGCGACCGGCGGACCGTCACCACCTCCCGCGCCAACCCCGCCGAGCTGGCCGCCGAGTACCGCAAGGCCCTGGATGACGGGGCCGAGGCGGTTGTCGCCGTGCACCTGTCCGGGGAGCTGTCCGGCACGTGGAACGCGGCGTGGATGGCGGCCGAGGAGGTCGGGCCGGACCGGGTGCGGATCGTCGACTCTCGGTCGACCGCCATGGGCCTCGGGTTCGCCGTGCTGGCCGCCGCCGACGCCGCTGCCGCTGGGGCCTCCGCCGTCGAGGTCGAGCGCGCCGCCACCCGGGTCGCCGCGCGGGCCCGGACGTTCTTTTCCGTGGAGACGCTGGAGCATCTTCGGCGGGGCGGCCGGATCGGGGCCACCGCCGCCCTGCTCGGCACCGCGCTTTCGGTCAAGCCCCTGCTGCACGTCGAGGACGGCCGGATCGTGCCCCTGGAGAAGGTCCGCACCACCAGCCGCGCCATCGCCCGCCTCGTGGACCTGGCCGCCAACGCCGCCGGGCGGGGCCCTGTCGAGCTGGCCGTGCACCACCTCGCCGCCCCCGAACGGGCCGCCGAGCTGGCCGCCAAGCTGGAGTCCCGGCTCCCCCACTCGCCCGGCTGCCTGATTTCCGAGGTGGGCGCGGTGATCGGCGCCCACACCGGCCCCGGCGTGCTGGGCGTGGTCGTCGTCCCCGGCGGGCTGACCCCACCGGCCTGACCCACTTCCGGGGGCGATGATCCTCCCTGCCGAACCCAACCCTCCATCGTCCCACCGGCCTACCCCGCTCCACCCACCCGAAGATCGTTTACGGGTAGTTGTCCACAGACCCCGAGTTGTCCACATCTCGATCTTCACGCGCCGCCTCGGCCGGCCCCCGCGCCCTAGCGTCGGCGGCGTGCTCGATCGACTGCGCCCAGGCGCCTCCAACCACGCGGCACAGGTGCGCAAGCGCCTGGCTGAAGTGCTCGGCGGCGCCGTGCCCGAACCGCAGGACCCGCCCGAAGACCGGGCCGGTCCGTCGGTCGAGCGCTGGTTGCCCGGAGGCGCCCGAGTCCGCCGACCCCGAACGGTGGTGCTCGCCCTTGCCGGCGTGGCGGTGCTCGCCGCGTTGGCCGCTGCCCTGGGCATGTGGCTGAGCCGGCCTGTGCTGGAGCAGCCACCCGCCCTGCCCGTCCCCGCCACCCCAACCGCCGCGCACAGTGCGGGGGCGGGCAGAGCCGGGCCACCCGTCGGCGGCCCGATTGTCATCAGCGTGGTCGGCAAGGTCGCCCGGCCCGGCCTCGTCACGGTGCCCGACGGCGCCCGCGTGGCCGACGCGCTGCAGGCCGCCGGCGGCCCACTGCCCGATGCCGACCTCAGCCAGCTCAACCTGGCCCGCAAGCTCGCCGACGGCGAGCAGATCGCCGTCGGCGTGCCCCAACCCGCGTCCGCACCCGGGCAACAGCCGCCCGGCAAGGTCAACCTCAACACAGCCACCCAGGCCGAGATCGAGGGCCTGCCCGGCGTCGGCCCCACCATGGCGCAACGCATCCTCCAGTGGCGCACCAAGAACGGCCGCTTCCAGTCCGTCGACCAGCTCCGCGAGGTCGACGGCATCGGCCCCACCAGATTCGACCGCCTCAAGGACCTGGTGCGGACATGACCGCCACCCCGAGTTCTACTCGCTCCGGCGACGGCACGAGCAATGCTCGTATCGCTCCGGACTCGGCCGAGCGGAGCCGGCTGGGGCGCGCCGCCCGGTTCGCGAAGGTGCGCCGGCCACGTCTGGCGGTGGCCGCCCTGCCGGTCGCTCTTGTTTGCGGGCAACAGTTCTGGTGGGCGCTTGTCGTCGCCGGCGTGGCGGCGGTGATCGAAGTCGTCCGATACCTCAGGTCGCCACCGTTCATGCGCATGCGCCTCCCCTCCGACAAGGAGATGGGGCCGCCAGATGACTGACACACGGATGGTGCCGGTCGCCTTGGTGGTGTGGGCGGTCGCGACGGTGGGCCTGGCTTGGGGCTGGCAGTTCAGCTGGCTGCTCGGCGCTCTGGCCGTCGCAACGTCCTTTGTGGTCGCCTTCCGCTCGTTGCGCTGGCGTCCGCAGGCGGTGCTGGTGATCGCGCTCGGCTCGCTGGCCACGTGTTGGATCGCCACGGTGATCCACGCCTCGGCGACGCATCCACTGCGGCACGAGGCGGAGCGAGGCGCGATCGTCAAGTTGCGGGTCGCAGTGTCGGAACGGCCGAGACCCCTTCGCACGCAAGGATTCGGCAGCCGCCAGGGCGGCGCTGACCGAGTGCTCGTGCCGGCGGGCGACGTGGTCGTGCTGGCCCAGGCCAACGGCTGGGCCGATCTGCTGCCGGGCCAATGGCTCACCGTCACCGGGCGGGCGGCCTCGCCCAGGGGCGGCGACCTGACGGTCGCTGTGGTGCAGGCCAGGGGATCGCCGGCCGAGGTGACGCCGGCCCCGGTGTGGCAACAGGCCGCGGCGGCCCTGCGCAGCGGACTGCGACGAGCATCGGCAGTGCTGCCGGACGAGCAGGCAGGCCTGGTGCCGGGCCTGGTCGTGGGCGACACGGCGAAGCTGTCGCCGCGGGTGGCCGACGAGTTCAAGGTCGCCGGCATGACCCACCTGCTCGCGGTCAGCGGCGCCAACCTGGCGATCGTCGCCGGAGCGGTGCTGTTCACGATCCGGTTGCTGGGCATGGGACCGCGGATCGCGGGCGTGGGCGCCGGACTGGCGGTGATCGGGTTTGTCATCCTCGCCGGTCCGGAGCCGAGCGTGCTGCGTGCGGCCGTGATGGGCGGCCTGGCGCTGCTGGCCCTGGTGCTGGGCCGGGAGAGATCGCTGCTGCCGGCGCTGGCCTGGTCGGTGGTGGTGCTGGTGCCCATCGACCCGTCGCTCGGCCTGAACGCCGGCTTCGCGTTGTCGGTGCTGGCCACCGGCGCCCTGGTGCTGGTCGCGCCCCGCTGGGCGAGTTGGCTGCGGGGCAAGGGCGTGCCACCCGGCATCGCCGAAGCGTTGGCGGCGCCGTTGGCCGCTCACCTGGTCACCGCGCCGGTCGTCGCCGGCCTGTCCGGCGAGGTCAGCGTGGTCGCGGTGGTCGCCAACCTGGTCGCCGAGCCGATGGTCGCGCCGGCCACGGTGGTCGGCGTGCTGGCGACCGTGGCGACGCCCGTCAACCAGGGGCTGGGGGAGTTGCTGGTCCGGGTGACGAGCCCGGAGGCGTGGTGGCTCATCCACGTCGCGCGCTCCACGTCGTCGATGCCGCTGGCGACCGTGCGGTGGCCGAGCGGATTACTCGGCGCGGTGCTGTTGACGGCCGTGCTGCTCGTCGGCTGGGCAGTGCTGCGTTCGCGACGGCTGAGAGTCGTGGTGGCGGTGGTTGTGGTCGGCGCGGTGGTGGTGTTGATGCCGGCCCGGCTCGCCGGATCAGGTTGGCCGCCAACAGGGTGGGCGATGGTGAGTTGCGATGTGGGGCAGGGCGACGCGCATGTGGTGGCGACGTCCGAGCCGGGCCGGGTGGTGGTGATCGACACGGGCCCGGATCTCAGCTCCATCGTGGGCTGCCTGCGGCGGCTCGGTGTGGTCAGCATTCCGCTGGTGGTGCTCAGCCACCTGCACGCGGACCACGTCGGCGGATTGTCGTCAGTGCTCAGCGACTACCCGGTCGGCGCGGTCGGTGTCGGCCCGCTGCACGAGCCGGCGTGGGCGTGGGACCAGGTGCGGCGGCAGGCCGCGAACGCGGGGGTGAAGGTGGTGGACATCGTTGCGGGGCAACGGTTCGAGTTACCAGGAGTGAGCATGACCGTGATCGCGCCGAGGGCCGCGCCGCGTCATCTCGGGCCGAACGCGGACGGCACGCCGGTGAACGATGCGTCGCTGGTGCTGCGCGTCGACACGTCGGCCGGCCGGATCCTGTTCACCGGCGACGTCGAGCTGGAGGGACAGGCCAACCTGTTGGCCGGCAACGAGGATCTGTCGGCCGACGTGCTCAAGGTGCCGCACCACGGCAGTCGCTACTCGCTTCCGCGTTTCCTGGAGCGGGTGCATCCGCGGGTGGCGATGGTCAGCGTCGGAGCCGGCAATCCGTTCGGGCATCCCAGTCCGCTGATCGTGGACGCGTTGAAGCGGGAGGGGGCAGCGGTGCTGCGGACCGATGAGGATGGCGACGTGGCAGTCGTCGCGAGCCGGGACGGCCCACTGATCGCCCGGCGTGGGTCACCACGAGTCGTCCACTAATAGTGCCTTCGTGTGAACCCCGCTGCGGGGCCAACACAGGTAGGTCTCACACGGCAGATGCTCGCACCAACAAAGTGCCGACCTTGTTGCCAACCGGCGAGGGAATAATGGTGGTGGAGGCGGCGAAGCCCGTGGCGGTGAGCATCTGCTCCCACTGTTGCGCGGGGTAGTTCCACTTGTTGACGGTGCGGCTGGAGGTGACGCAGACTTCCATGGCTGGCAGGTGGGAGAAGACGAAGACGCCGCCGGGGCGCATCCGCTTGCGTACCAGGGGAAGCAGGATCACAGGGTCGGTGAACCACACCGCGCCGAAGATCGAGTACACGACGTCGAAGCTCTCCGCGGTGTCGGTGAGGAAGACGACAGCGTCGGCGGTGACGAACTCCAGGCCCAGCAGATGCCCCCACTCCGTAGTGGCTGTGCGGGTCCTGCTGGGCGCGAGGTCTACACCGGTGCAGATCGCGCCCAGGGTGCCCAGGTGCGCGAGGTTGGAGCCGGAACCCGAGCCCAGCTCCAGGACCCGCCGACCGGCCAGCTCGCCGAGCACGGACTCATTGGGGCCATGGTCGGGGTATTGGGTCCAGTTCAGCCAGGTGCTCGCGCCGGCGGCGTTGACCCGCCGTCGGGGACGAGCGTTGCTCGCGTAGCGTTCCCACGCCTCGGTGGCGCTCACCCGGGTCCTCTCAACAGTGGTGCCGCTGGTCTCGTGCCGTGCGATGGGCACGAGACCAGCGATCGTAGCGTCGGGCTACTTCTTGCCGCCGGGGCTGTCCGCGCAGCAGGCGTGGCACTGGTGGCAGTCGACCTCAATCGCGCCCCACAGCTCGGTGTCCAGCGGGAACCCTGCCGCGCGGATGGCGGCGATGGTCTGCTGGAGCACCATCGGCTGGCTGGCCCGCTCCTCGGGCAGGTGCGGCACGTGGTGCAGGTAGGTGCCCGCGTGCCGATGGCTGAAGTCGATGTAGCGGGGCGTGTCGAGCACGAAGGAGTGCACGCCCTTGTCCACCGCCGGCGTCGGGCCCATCGCGATGGTCGGGTTCTCCGCCGAGGTGACCAGGTAGGCCACGGTCTGACTGAAGGTCCGTTCGGCCAGCTTCCGATCCATGTCGTGGTCGCGCATGATCAGGCGGACCTCGCGCTCCCACACCTCTGAGGACACGCAGGTGCGGGGGTCTCGAAGTTCCACTGCGGCAACGGTCATGCCAGTACTCCCTTCGATTGCGGTGGACACGGGTGCCGGTGGCACCCGTGGCGTCGGTGCGGTGGGCACCGCGTCGTGTCGGGGTGGCCGACGCGGCGCCCACCGGCTAGATGGCCGCCGGCGTCGGCCAGAGCGTGGGGTGCAGGTCCAACGGGACCAGGAAGCCGATGGGC
>Ga0307511_10002574_pt1 | contig 18943 bp, 19 predicted proteins | sample 13_EM_MG_FD_200266 | JGI IMG/M metagenome (GOLD analysis project Ga0307511, IMG submission 200266) | Populus trichocarpa ectomycorrhiza microbial communities from riparian zone in the Pacific Northwest, United States - 13_EM | ecosystem: Host-associated > Plants > Roots > Unclassified | place... | reverse complement strand
GACTGCCTCCAAGGTATGCAATCGCGAAGGACATCAGTATGTATCTAATTTCTCTAATAGGTTTCCAAATTACGCACTCGCTCGGTGGTGGCACCGGTGCTGGGATGGGTACCCTCCTTATATCAAAAATCAGAGAAGAATACCCTGATCGCATGATGTGCACGTATTCCGTCGTTCCCAGTCCAAAGGTGTCGGACACCGTCGTGGAGGTAAGGTCTTCTACTGTACATAGTGATTCTCCTGTACTGATGTATCGGCAGCCTTATAATGCTACCCTTTCGGTTCACCAACTCGTAGAAAACTCCGACGAAACTTTCTGTATCGACAATGAGGCCCTCTATGACATTTGCTTCAGGACGCTTAAGCTCTCAACGCCTACATACGGAGACCTCAACCACCTCGTTTCCATCGTCATGTCGGGTATCACAACGTGTCTGCGGTTCCCCGGTCAACTCAACTCCGACCTGCGGAAACTTGCCGTCAACATGGGTATGTTGTAATTGCCTTTGTTGTTGTCTAATATATTAATTCCGTGATAGTCCCCTTCCCTCGTCTGCACTTCTTCATGACTGGTTTCGCTCCCTTGACCGCTCGTGGCAGCCAACAATACCGTGCCGTTACCGTCCCTGAGCTCACACAGCAAATGTTCGATGCTAAGAACATGATGGCTGCATCGGACCCTAGACACGGTCGTTACCTAACTGTAAGCACATTCACATCCTATCGAGCCATGGCTCCTGACTTCGTCACAGGTTGCTGCCGTATTCCGTGGTAAGGTCTCGATGAAGGAAGTCGAGGAGCAGATACAGAACATTCAGAGCAAGAACTCTGCCTATTTCGTCGAGTGGATCCCCAACAATGTCCTCTCCGCACAGTGTGATATTCCGCCTCGTGGCCTCAAGATGGCGGTCACTTTCCTTGGTAACTCTACTGCCATCCAAGAACTCTTCAGGCGTGTCAGTGAACAGTTCACGCTCATGTTCAAGCGCAAGGCCTTCTTGCATTGGTACACGCAGGAGGGCATGGATGAGATGGAGTTCACCGAAGCCGAGTCGAACATGCAGGACCTGATCGCGGAATACCAACAATACCAGGATGCAACGTATGTGCATACTTACTATTCCGGCTGATCAGTTTTCTGATTCCCATTAACAGTGTCGAGGAGGAAGGTGAATACGAAGAGGAGGTAGCTGGCGAGGAAGTAGAGTAGATACATCAAAGAGCACCATGCACTTCACGATTCAATTCTTACTTTCTTGATGACGACAAAACTTAGGTGTTCCTTATATTGATGTTTTTCCTCGTCCCGATGCCGCTTCGATTGCCTTTTTTAAAATTCACGCCCCATCAACGTTTTACCCTACTAGTAGCAGAGATATCACAAGATTTCATTTTGCTATCGGCAGGGCAGTGGCAGTACAAATCGGAAAACAGTATACCCAAATAATGTGTGCGGACACCTTGGGTCTTTGAGCGAAGAAACCTAGTTGGCAGCCGCTTCACATTTGCCCAAAGTTCAAACTGATCAACGTTTCAATGGTTTGTTCCTGTACATTCAAAACTGATATTTTCTATCATAGCAACCATCGATCAAATATTGACTGAATATCGTTTCCTGTCTGCTCAGTGCTGAGGCACACCGCTCATCTTTCTCGCCAGCTAGACTGATTGTCCTTGTACTCATTGCAGGACAGTATGCAATCATGGAGTCTTGCGTTCTCTAGACATGGCAATGTCAAAATCATGGTAAGTATGAAAATGACCTGCAGTGGCGGTCTCGTTCTCCCGCATATAAGGCTGCGAGCTCACCAATTGACTGTCGTGCCGTGAGTCCCCTCCGTTGTCTCAATGGGATCATTCCCTTAAAGTCACAATAGTATCTAGTATTAATTATTCTTGGCAGTTCTACTCTTGCACAGCCATCACCCGTGAAGTTATCGCCTACTTGGCACTAGTGAAGTTCTGGCTGATTTCAGTTTACATTGAGTTGCTCACTGTTACACAGATTAAACTCCTTCTTTTCCCCTGTCATCCTGACAGGACTCAGTTCCACTCTTCGCGTCTGTGAACTGTGCATCCATCTTGATCAAGCATTGAGTATATTTACTTTCGGCCATCGCTACAGACAGTGATCGTCACCCAACTATTGGATATATCCTTTATTACACTCCAAGTACTCGACGGACAGTGTAGCAATGGACTTGGATAATGACATCACTTGCTTGAAACAGGTAGCGTTGGCCCTCCATCCGCCGGGGACCCCGAACTCGTCCTATTTCTTATGGAACTCTTCAACAGCCTTTACGATCGAATCAGGCAAGCTGATTCATTGATCTGTCTTGAGGAGGCGATCGCCCTAGACCGTGAGGCATGTCCTTCGGGGAATCATGATCGCCCATCGTCCCTCTATAAGCTTGTACGTTGCCTCCTCGCTCGGTAGGGTTGTGTTTGGGCTCTGTTCCCCTGGCGATCCAGATAGGCCTTCGTCCTTGCGCGGTGCCTACTTGCACAGTTCCGGAAAGAGCATAGAACGGAAGGTTTAGAAGACGCGATTGCTCTGGGACGAGAAGCGTGGGAGCTATGTCCATCTGGCCATCCCGAATCTCCACAACCTCGCAGTGTGCCTCGCCAACCGCTTTGACAAAGATGGTCGGAGAGAGGACATGGGAGAGGCCATTACACTTGGCCGTGCTGCCATCGAACTTAGCTCTTTAGGTCATCCAGAGCGGCATTGCTTGCTCGACAAAACTGGCATCTTACCTTCATGCGCGCTACCTCAGATCAGAAACCTGCTAAATTAGACGCCATTCAGACCGCTCCTCATCTCCCCATTCTCTTGCGTTGCGCCTCACCGTCCGGTTTGATAAAGACAGTGGCCTGGATGAAAGACTCAGCAAATGTCCTGCCTTCTGGCGGTGATGAAATCCACTATTGCGCATCTTTCCTTCATGAAAACTGCTGGTTTGGATGAAGCCGTCATGTGCTTAAACAAATTGCATTAAATCTTTGACTATCTGGCGATCCCGATCAGTTATCGTTTCACCACTCCCTGCACTGTGCCTCGCCAACCAATTGATAAAGATGGTCATGCATAAAGATGCCACTACTTCTGGCCCGTCTTATTTGGAGGGCTTTCGCTCGTTTCACAATCTCGTATCATCCTTTCACACGAAATATGAAAGACACTGCTGATTTGGTGAAACCATCACACTTGCGCGGGATGTGTTAGATCTTCCACCACCGGGCCATCCTGATCGGTTATCATCCCTCCCATCCCTTGCGCTATATAGCTTGATCAAGATGGTCGTATGGGCGACATAGAAGAGGTCATCACGTTCGGTCGCGCTGCCCTCATGCTTCACCCCTGCTCATTCGGACTGGCACCTGTCTGTTAAAAGCTATCTCACTTACCTTCTAGTAAGCGGTACTGTAAAGTGGAGGAGATGATCACACTTGGCGGAACCATATTAGAACTTGACCGCAAGACCATCCCGAACCATCCTACTTACCCATGTCCCTCGAGAATGACATTGCGGAAATGACTGATAAGCCACGTACAGAGGTAGACCTGGACAAGGTCATCACGCTGGGGCAAGAAATTCTGGTCATGCGTCTTCCAGGCAATCCTTATCGCTCTGCGTCCCTCAGGAAGCTCATCAGCTGCATCGAGGAGCGCTTCTAGAAGCAGGATGTCATTTCTGATTTGGATGAGCTGTTCGTGCTGCATTAAAATATCTTAAAACTTCATCCTCAAGGCGATCAGGCGCGATCTTCGTCATTTAAATAAGGGGAAACTTCTAATGTGTAGGAAGCCACCATCTTCGAACCGGCTGGATTAAACCCCCGTCAGCGGGACGATGCAGACTCTCAAACTGGATTTCTTCATACCTTCGTGTGTTTTCTTGGTGATATAGATGTAGATAATACTGTCACAAACACCCTCCACAGGCAACAACATGACAGGTCAATACAGATGTCCAGTGTCTGAAACATACCTTCATTGGACCTATCTTTATGTCCCACAGACATTGGCAAGGCAGAAATCCTATTTACAACCAAGTAGGATCCAAATAAGTCCATTTTGGTATACTATTTACAGTGTAGCTAAACCATATTAGAGAGGTCAGTATTTACTGCAGAAAATGGGACTGACTATGGCTGAGTTAGTGTCAAATTGCTGAGTTCAGTAGTGTTGAAGAAATGAGCAGGAAAGGCCAGTGTCCCAAGTGCTGGTGGATTACTGTACCTGAAGTTTTCCACTATATATAGCACCGGTCTAATGTTCGCCCGGTTGTGTTAGGGAAATAAGGAAAGGAATAGTAAGAGAGTTTCCATGCAGTCGTGGTTGGGTTGCGATTCCTCCAAGGCCTAGTTATAGCTTCGGCCGAGACAGTGTGGTGGCGTCCTGTGCAAGTTATATACATACCCTACAGGAACCAAAAGGCCCACTAATCTCCTGGCATCGTGACATGAGTGCGTCTGTTCAATCGGACACACAGCATCCCCGACCAATAAGCTGCTATTTTTGGCGACAGTGAGTGCGACGTGGCATGGATTAATGGTTGTACCATCGACCAAAACGGTTTTCTATTGAGAACCAGAGTGTAGGATTCTACTGGATGTGCTCAGCACTTTCCTTCACGACTTCAAGCTTTCATGACGCACATTCCGTTACTACCGTGGGATGTTGCGAGGGCCAGCACAGGAAGAACGCGCTGGCAGGTGGTCATACCAGGGACATCAATGCCAAAGCAGGTCTTGCGACTGGGAAATGGTAGTATCATAGGCAGAGTGGACCTTTCGGGGGTCACCGGCCCAGACCAGGGTCAGGTGAAGATTGGGTGGAACAAACAAATGCAAATGGGACAGATCTTTGGAACTGGCTGCAACGATTAATTTTCTTCTCTTCTTTCCTCTCCACCGAAAACTACAAAAGCTTTCAGTGGAGGGAAAAGAAGACAATCCAACTACCATGTCTCTCCTCCGCCCCCACTTGTTCCGTTCCGGGAGTAATCTAGGTCGCACCAATGGTCAGCCTGCACCCCCCGTCACTTTTGCGCCTTTGCAATTCGGAAATCCAATCCAAGACGCAGTGTTGGAGCTGGGTGATGGTACTGCGTATCGCGGCATTAGCTTTGGTGCTGATGGCATCAGCGTCGCAGGTGAATGCGTTTTTCAGACTGGTTAGTCCTTTCTTGTCTTCGAGTCGTCGGTGATCGTCCATGTGTGTCAGGTATGGTCGGATACACCGAATCCATCACTGATCCATCATACGAGGGTCAAATTCTCGTTCTGACTTATCCTCTCATCGGAAACTATGGTGTCCCTGAGCGCCCAACTTCCGGGGACGACCTGCCGTCCGAGTTCGAATCGTCGCGCATCCACATTGCTGCACTGGTCGTCGGTTCTTATACGGATGATTACAGCCACTATCTGGCACATTCTTCCCTCGGCACATGGTTGAAGGAGAAGAATGTTCCAGCCATATACGGAATCGACACCCGTGCTCTCACCAAGAAAATTCGTGAGCAAGGCTCTATGCTAGCTAAAGTACTGGCGCGGAGGCCTGAGATTCCTCCGGGTCGTTTGCTTCATCTTCTTCCTGAATCACGGTCTGTGTCTCGCTCATCATCTCCGCCCTCACCCTCGTCGTGGCGAGACGAATACATTGATATCCCTTTCCATGATCCCAATGAGGACAACCTAGTGGCTATGGTGTCCCTCCAAAGTCCACGGGTTCATGCACCCACGGGGGCTCCCCGGAGACACCCATCTGGTCGTCTTCTGCGTGTTCTGGCAATTGATGTCGGGATGAAGTACAATCAAATCCGGTGCTTTACCAACCGCGGGGTGGAATTGAAAGTCGTTCCGTGGGACTACGATTTTCTCGCCGACCCTGAACCTTACGACGGACTCTTTGTTTCGAACGGACCTGGTGATCCCACGAAGCTTGATGTAACCATTGGGGGACTTAGACGAGCCCTTGAAAAAGCGGATCGCCCTATTTTTGGCATCTGCCTCGGACATCAGCTGCTCGCCCTCGCAGCTGGTGCAAAAACCTCGAAAATGAAGTACGGTAATCGTGGCCATAATATACCCAGCACGGACGCTTTGTCCGGCAGGTGCTACATTACCAGTCAAAATCACGGTTATCAGGTTGACACCGAATCTCTTCCATCCGGATGGAAGGAATTATTCCAAAATGCAAACGACGGCAGCAACGAAGGCATATACTGCGAGTCAAAGCCCTTCTTTTCTGTGCAGTTCCATCCCGAGTCCACACCTGGACCTCGCGATACTGAGTTTCTCTTTGATGTTTTTATTCAAAACGTCTCTGATTGCGTCTCTACTGGGGCGCTGGTACCTATATCCTTGCTAGAGAAAAGCACAGAAGACAATGACAAGCGTTCATCGCGTGTCAACGTCCAAAAAGTCCTTATATTGGGCTCGGGCGGTCTTTCTATTGGCCAGGCTGGTGAATTCGATTACTCGGGTTCGCAATCCATCAAGGCACTCAAGGAAGAGGGCATATATACCATCCTCGTCAATCCAAACATTGCTACCATTGCCACCTCAAAAGGTCTCGCAGACAAGGTGTATTTCTTACCTGTGACACCCGAATTTGTCCGCAAGATCATCAAATATGAGCAGCCCGACGGCATCTACGTTACTTTCGGAGGTCAAACGGCCCTCAATGTCGGTATTAAGCTCAAGGATGAGTTCGCCAGGCTTGGTGTCAAAGTACTTGGCACGCCGATTGAAACCATCATTACGACAGAAGACAGACAGCTGTTTGCTAAAGCCATGGAGAGCATTGGCGAGCGTTGCGCCCAGTCGAACACAGCGACTACTACTGAGGAAGCAATTGCCGCTGCTCGTGACATCGGGTTCCCAGTTATCGTGCGGGCTGCGTATGCCCTAGGTGGTCTAGGCTCTGGCTTCGCTCAGAATGAAATACAGTTGCGCGCTTTGTGTAGCAAGGCTTTTGCAACTAGCCCCCAAGTGCTGGTCGAAAGGAGCATGAAAGGGTGGAAGGAGATCGAGTATGAAGTCGTTCGCGATTGTCGTGACAACTGCATTACGGTTTGCAACATGGAGGTTTGTACCAATTCATCTATTGTGAGGGCGATGTCGTTGACAGATGAACAGAACTTTGACCCTCTTGGTATTCATACGGGTGATTCCATCGTAGTTGCGCCCTCTCAAACTCTATCGGATGCCGACTACAACATGCTTCGTACTACGGCGATTAATGTGGTCAGATACCTTGGCGTGGTTGGCGAATGCAATATTCAATATGCTTTGAATCCGTCCTCGAAGGAGTACTGCATTATCGAGGTCTGGCGATGTTGATGGTTGAAGACTTTATCATATTGACCGAACTTCAGGTCAATGCAAGGTTGTCGAGATCATCAGCTCTGGCTTCAAAGGCAACTGGTTACCCTCTGGCTTTCATCGCCGCGAAACTCGGTTTGGGCGTGCCTCTGAACGAGATCAAGAACTCCGTCACCAAAGTAACGAGCGCATGCTTCGAGCCAAGTTTGGACTATGTGGTCGTCAAAATCCCTCGTTGGGATCTCAAGAAGTTCAGTCGCGTCAGCCCACTCTTGAGCAGCAGCATGAAAAGTGTCGGCGAGGTCATGAGTATCGGCAGGACTTTCGAGGAGACCATCCAGAAAGCCATTCGCGCAATTGATGATCAGTTCCTTGGTTTCGCAAAGGTGCGTAAACATTGTTCGTCCGAGTAGCTAACAGTTAATACGAATGTTTATTCAGAACCAATACGTAGAGGACATTGATCAGGAACTTTGTAACCCGACGGACAAACGCATTTTTGCGATCGCTACGGCGTTCCATCTTGGATACTCTGTTGAGAAGATTTGGCAGATGTCAAACATCGACAAGTGGTTTTTGAAGAAGCTTCAGAATATCCATGAAATGGAGAAATTTTTGATGTACGCTAGACCAGTTTCTTCTTGGGTACCTCATCTCATACCTCGTTCTCGAATTCCTCAGGAAATGCACCATCTCGTCGATTGATGGCGATACGTTGCTACAGGCTAAGCAACTGGGTTTCTCGGATCGACTTCTGGCCACTTGTATGGGATCGACGGAGTTCGCTGTGCGCCGACTCCGCCAGGAAGTCTTCATTTCTCCCTTCGTTAAACAGATCGACACCGTGGCGGCCGAGTTCCCTGCATTCACTAACTATTTGTACACCACGTACAATGCGATCGAGCACGACATCTCGTTCGAGGATCGAGGTATCATGGTATTGGGTTCGGGTGTCTACCGCATTGGATCATCTGTTGAGTTTGATTGGTGCGCTGTCAGGGCCATCAGGACTCTTCGCGACCAAGGCCTTCCGACGATCATGGTCAACTATAACCCAGAAACTGTCAGTACAGATTATGACGAAGCTGACCGTCTGTACTTTGAAAACATCAGCCTGGAGACGATTCTCGATATCTACGAGACAGAACGGTCGAGGGGCGTAATATTGTCTATGGGTGGGCAGACACCAAACAACATCGCACTTCCACTATACCGCCAGAATGTGAAGATCTATGGAACGTCTCCGGAGATGATCGATACTGCTGAGAACAGGTTCAAGTTCTCGCGTCTACTAGACGAGATCGGTGTAGATCAGCCTCTGTGGAAGGAACTCACTAGTTTCACCGAGGCCTTGACCTTCTGTGACACTGTAGGCTACCCCGTACTTGTCCGCCCGTCGTACGTTCTCTCCGGTGCAGCGATGAACGTCGTCTCTACTGGCGACGACCTCTCGAACTACCTCACCCAAGCGACTGCTGTTTCACGCGACCATCCCGTCGTGATCTCCAAATACATCGAGCAGGCGAAAGAGATTGAGATGGATGCGGTGGCCAAGGATGGTCAGATGGTCATGCAGTTCATCTCGGAGCATGTCGAAAATGCTGGAGTACACTCTGGAGACGCTACGTTGATCCATCCTCCCCAAGACCTCGACCCGACCACCGTCCGGCAGATCGAGGAAGCCACTGCGAGGATCGCAAACGCACTGAATGTCACCGGTCCTTTCAATATACAGTTCATTGCCAAGAACAATGAAATCAAAGTCATTGAATGCAATCTGCGAGCGGCACGATCCTTCCCGTTCGTATCGAAGGTTACCGGTATTGATGCTATCGAAATGGCAACGAAAGTGATGCTTGGGATTCCTGTGGACTCCTTCCCAGACCCTGGTCTTCCGTCCGATTATGTCGGTGTCAAGGTCCCGCAGTTCAGCTTCAGCCGGCTGTCCGGCGCAGATCCTGTGCTTGGGGTGGAAATGGCTTCGACTGGCGAAGTGGCTTGCTTTGGACGCGACAAGTATGAAGCTTACCTGAAGGCATTGATCTCGACCGGAATCGTCCTCCCGAAGAAGAATATACTGTTTTCGGTTGGCAGTTATAGGGAAAAGCTGGAAATCCTTCCATCCGTGCAAAAACTCCATGCAGCTGGGTATACCATCTTTGCAACTGCAGGAACTGCAGACTTTTTGACAGAGCATAACGTGCCTTGCAAGGTAACGTGTCTTCTTGACCATCCCCTTTACAGTTGAACGTTACCTTGTGGTGCAGTATTTAGAGACGCTCCCAGAAGGCAGCGCTGACATCGAGAAGTCGGAGTATTCGCTCACTCAGCATCTAGCAAACAACTTGATCGACATGTATATCAACCTGCCTTCGAGAAACCATTATCGCCGCCCGGCCAGCTATGCTAGTAAAGGGTATCGCACGAGAAGGATGGCAGTTGATTTTGCCATCCCGCTGATTACGAACGTCAAATGCGCCAAAATCTTCGCCGAAGCACTGGTTCGCAAGCTACCCCTTGACATCTCCAACGTCGACTGTAAAAGTTCATACCCGACGCATACATTCCCGGGCCTCGTCAATGTATCCGCATTCGTACCCAAGCTTACTGCTGATAGCGGCGAGGACAACTTTGGCTATGCGACACAGGCATCGATTAGTGGCGGGTTCACGACGTCGCTTATTCTCCCCAACGGCCTCGACGAAGCGATCACGAACGATGCCTCTTTGAAGCTGGTGCAAGGTGTAGCGGAGAATCACGCCTATTGCAACTATGCCCTCAGCGTCGCAACGACTGACTCACACACCTTACCGCTGACGGACGAGGGCAAGGGAGAGGTCAAGGCTCTCTTCATATCCTTCCACGATGGAACGACTCCGCCTCAAATATCTGCGGTTGCAGCACACTTTGCTGCGTGGGTCAACGAAAAGATGATCATCACTGATGCGAGAGGTTCCAACCTCGCGTCCTTGCTCCTGCTTGCCAGCCTCCATAATCGCAGTATTCATATCACTGACGTCAGGAGAAAAGAAGATCTTCTTTTGATTTCCCTAAGCAAGGCAAGGAACCTGAAGGTTACCTGTGACGTGTCTGTGTATATGTTGTTCTTCACTCAAGAACAGTATCCCGAGTCGACGACGCTACCGCCAGCTGAAGAGCAGGACTTCTTCTGGAGCAAGATGGATGTCATCGATGCTTTTTCCGTGGGCACACTTCCTTATCACCTTGCAGCGGAACTTGAAAAAACACCCTCTGCGTGGTCCGGTGTTTCAGAAGCCCTTCCCTTACTTCTTTCGGCAGTTACTAGTCATCGTCTTACCCTTGAGGACATCAAAGTTCGCCTCCACGACAACCCCGTACGAATCTTTGGGCTGCCGGAACAAACCAATACGCATGTCGAAGTCGTCATCGGACGTCGATACCAATACGCCGCTCGGGAAGGCCACTGGTCTCCTCTGCACAAGCAATTCGTGACTGGTTCGCTCCATCGGGTTGTCATGCAAGGCAAAACCGTTTACTTGGACGGCGCATTGTCTGCGTTACCGAACGGCAAGGACGTTTCTGCCACGATTGTCCCCCATTCTTTAGTCGAAACTCGTCCGGTGGCCGCCCCCGCTGGGAAACCAGAACTTGTTCACCCACCTGCAAAGACGATTGACAGTTACCCTCCGCCAAGCCATTCCGCGGTGGTCTCCACGACGAGTGTGGGGATAAGCACAAACATTCCACACCATGCTATTCTTTCCCATGGTCCTCACCCAGCGTTTCATCGTCGGCACATACTCTCCGTCAAACAGTTTAGCCAAAAGGACCTGTATGACCTCTTCTCGTTGGCCCATGAGATGCGACTGCAGGTAGAGCGCAGTGGGGCGTTGGACGTTCTCAAGGGGAAGGTGCTATGTACTTTGTTCTACGAGCCTTCTACACGAACGAGCGCTTCGTTCGATGCCGCCATGAAACGCTGTGGTGGTGACGTCATCCAAATCAGTGCTGATTTTTCTTCGGTTCAGAAGGGAGAGACGCTCGCCGATACGGTTCGCACGGTTGCTTCCTACGCTGATGCAATCGTTGTGAGGCACCCTGATGTTGGGAGTGCTCAGCTGGCTGCGAAATTCTCCCCGGTCCCCGTGCTCAACGCTGGTGATGGGATAGGAGAACATCCGTCACAGGTTGGTTTGTCATTTTTCGTTAAAGATCTCTTTCTGAACGTCATTCCCGAAGGCATTACTGGATGTCTACACGATACGATCAGAGCTTGGAACAGTCAACGGCCGCACGATTACGATTCTGGGTGATTTGAAGAATGGACGTACCGTTCATAGCTTAGTGACACTTCTATGCCACTATTCCGTGCGCCTCAACTTTGTCTCCCCACCGTCGCTGGCAATGCCTGCAAGCGTGGTCGCAGTTGCCCGAAAGGCTGGGATTCCATTACAGCAGTTGGAGTCCTTGGAAGAGGTCCTGCCGGATACCGACGTTCTTTATGTTACTCGGGTCCAGAAAGAACGGTTCCAAAACGAGGCAGACTGGCAGCGAGTGAAGGATTCATACCGGGTGGACCACGCGCTGCTTTCCCGGGCGAAAGAGGACATGATAGTCATGCATCCTCTACCCAGAGTCAACGGCAAGTCTTATTTCCCGAGTTACGGACCTTTGATTGTTCATTTGTTATTTATTTCTTCCAGAAATCGATCCCGAAGTGGACTTTGATTCTCGTCGGGCGGTCTATTTCCGTCAGATGCGTTATGGACTTTTTGTATGTGGTATCCTTACTCTGCCCCATCAGGCTCTTAAAGATTTTTTCTTCAGATCCGGATGGCGCTATTATACAGTGTATTGGGATCATTCTAGATTTAAATGGGGAGAGTGATCCAAGGGAGTTCGGAACCATTTGAAGGAATTCTGTGATTGATTGATTCTATACCACTGCATAGATAGCGACTGCCTATGTCCATGTTATCGCCGTTCTACATGCGAAATGCCACTGCATCCCTGTTGGCGAGTCGGGCCAGAGACTACGCATCAACCGCATGAGATCATGACTCTACGAACTGTGGAGACTTGTCGTAGATTGGCATTGGCACCTGTCGGTCGATTAAAATGCTTCCGTCCCCCGGTTTTGATACACATTATCTGTTTCCTCAGTGCCTAAACCCGATAGATAAGTGTGGGCACTTGTACACTGACCCGACAGAAGAGAACGCTGGTTGCGTTATGTGGCCAAGTCTACGGCTCCCTATGGCCGAGTCCCACCCGACTCCAAGTTCCGAACCTTGTAATAATGCACACGAGATTTGGGTACTGTCAACGAGCGAACACGTCGCCCTGGCGATAGTACTTGTCATAAGGGAGTGGCTTCTCATGCCAATCAGGGGATGGGGCCTGCTCGGTGCTCAGGCCATGCCAGTTGAGAACTGTGATGCGTGCGCTTCCTCAGTTCTGAAAAGAAGTAAATGAGGGTGGTACCATATCTGGACAATACCGATGAAGTACTGGGCGATGGATAAGCACTACGCCGTCCTCGGAAGCCGGGAATTGCGAGTGAAAAAAGTTCAAGCATCTGCATCAGGAGGCGTCAGAGTCAGTGACAGCTCCCTAACCTGACAGAACACTTGAACAGCCCCGTCGGACAGTTGAATAGGAGCTCCCGTCATTTATTATTCATCGCGTTGCTGACCAGACAAGATACGGTGAAATGGCTATTTCTCGGTGTTTCGACTTGTTTTCTCCGGGAATCCGGTACTTCCTGATGAGTTACTACATAGACGTGCGACTTGTGTGCTTCAATAGACGAGCTCTTCAGCTGTGCCTGGTTGTACGTGAGAGATACGGAGTGGCGTCGAAAACCAGGCTAACAAAAGAGGTGTGCCTTGTGTACGTTGTGCTCTTTGCGGAGAGTCAATGTGGAACCGAATAACTCACCCTTGTCTGGTCCTGCCAAGTTTCCAGAATAGCCGGAATCAAATGGTCATGCATTTGAGACGGAATTGAACTCAATCCCGGGGGCTTCGAAGCTTATATATATATTCTATTATCTCCCCCGCGCATGCTTCCGTCCCACTAAACCTGTGGCCTCCAAAGTCGCCGCCCGGCAGCACCCTAGGAGCATTAATGGACCGCAGTGGTACGTCTCAGGTCCTTCCTCCCCCTCCGCCACGGCCAGCCCCTCCGCCAGTGAGTTCCACTGGTAGACCTGGGGAACCGCAGCGTCCCCCAACCAGCGGAGGCCCATCCGCGCTTGAGTCTGCTATACCTGGTGTGACCGAGTCGCGGTCACCAGAGCGTGCGCAGGTATCTAGAACGGAACGACCGCAAAGCGGACATGGCGGTGAAGGATCAGACAGGAATCCCATTGAATCCACAGAGGGTCACTCTGCCACCGCTCAGGCCAATCCCTTCGACTCCAGCGGGGACTCATCGACTCCTCTTGCTCACCGCGCTCCCCGCAGCAGAGAAGGACTTGCGCGCGTCTCTCGAAAGGGTACTACGATGTCTTTGCATCCGGGAGCGAACACTTCCGAAATCGACTGGATTGTTCCAGTGAATGAGAAACCGGTAGGCCCCTAGGCCTCGCTTGCAGACAAGGAGTTGCTCAATCGTGCGACCTAGAATCGAAAATCATGTTCAGAAAGGCTCGCACCAACTATGGAGGCCGCCAAACGAGAGAAGGATAAATATCAGCGAAGTGGTACTGAAAGAAAAAAATCGGAATCCGCAGAAGCCGACTGATGATGTTTTTATAGCTGCAATAATGGGGTACTCTGTCAATATCGCCATCGGTCTCCAGGTGTTACTGGGCGCTTTGACCACGGGAATTGCTGCTGCAGTTCAGTCTGGTAGACAGGTGCGCGCTTCATATCAATTTCACGTGGGATAAGTCGTTCCTTACACGCGATATGCACATGTAGGCACAGGTATCGACTTCGATACTGGGTTAGTACTATGCTTCTCGGCATTCTCGGTGCGAGCTAATACATTCTCATCTATTGAAGGGGGCATGTCGACCTTGGTCGCGTCCTACCTCGCTCGGACACGAGGCACGGGTGAGCCTGAGCTATCGATAAAACGTGCCAGTGACCTCGACCAGTTTCTGCGAGAATGCAGTGCGTTCGATATGGACCGCGGCCACGAGTACAGCACGAAGGACCTGGACCAACAGATAGATGGCTTTCGTCGGAGATTCGAAGAGCTCATCGGGAATACAAACGCGTAAGTGTCTAGCTAAGTGGTGACATGCAATGGTAATGACTGGGTGCTACTAGGGAGAAGAAGGCATCTCCCGTTTAAGTGCGGTCCTACAGCTTTATACCATTCAATTCCTACATACCAGTATCATGAACCCTTCCATTCGTTACTTTTGCACAAACCTTGCACGGATTTGCCATTCATCATGTACTCTAGCACGACGTTGTTCACTTCTTTACACCATTGCTACCCTTCTTTTCAAACTGCTAATCACACATAGTGTAGATAGACTTCCAGTGGTGTAATAAAACCGTTACTTAACATCACGTGCTTGCTGATGGGCCTGGTTTTGCGAAGTGCTTATAAAAGTTATGCGCCGCCACCAAAGATGGCGTCCGTGGAGCCGCCTCCCATTACTTCCTGCACCTCAACATAACATTCAGACAAGCTGGGCCACCGTGGTCTCACACTAAGCAGCCATGAAGACGAAAAACAAGCAGACAAAGTTTCCTGTGGTGAGAATCTCTGTCAACCAACTTATCTTGACGAGCTCCCTTTAAACAAAAGATGACCAATACGCATTCATATGCACCGTGATGCGCTTACACTCCACCGTGTTCCGATGTGTAACGAACCAAACCACATACGAATGTTGTAGGCTAGGATAAAGAAGATAATGCAAAAGGACGAAGAGGTAGGCAAAGTCGCGCAGGCAACGCCTATCGTGATATGTACGTATACTCTTTGTTTGCATGGATCCTGTATACGTGGGTTCTAAACGGGCCCTCCTCCGGCTGATATCCCCCTTTCTGGTGTTATTTCGTTCCCTGATGTCATTCTCGGGTACTTCAATTACCCCCCAACGCACCCTATGACCGGACACCCCCCGGATGACAAACGGGACCGCACGCTCGCACATCGGCTGTGTAGCAAAAGCCCTGGAACTGTTTTTGGCGATGATCGTGGAGGAGTCGAGCAAGGTGACCGTTCAGCGTGGTGCGAAAAAGGTCGAAGCGTATCACTTGTAAGTCTCTTTACCCTATGCTTCACTAAGTAATGCACGGACGCTGTGTATTATCCTGGCTGTCGACAGAAAGCACGCGGTGGAGACGACCGAAATGTTTGATTTCCTGAAGGAGATCGTCGAGACCGTCCCCGATCCGTCGGCAGGGGGCACGATCGATCTCGAAGCGGAAGCAGCAGGTGGAGAAGGGGCGAAGAAGAAAAGAGGGGGCAAGGCGAAGAAAAACGGTGCTGCGCCTGGGACGTCTGGCGAGCCGAAGAGGCGGCGGAAGAGAAAGGGCACGAACACAGAGGCTCCTGAGGGAGGTACTGAACAGGGCGCGACCGAGGCCGAAGGGGATGCTGCGATGGACGAAGATGAGGATAGGGAAGGTGGGGAGTCTCTGAGCAATCGTTATCGAAGTGGTCATGATGGTGATTGGCAGGATGATGACGATACACCGTATGTTCCGCGATGAATGACATACAGCAAACCCCCCTGGCGAACGAGCGTGTTTAAGATATCAGGGGTGTCTATACAGAGCCAGTGGTGGGTTACAGTACAATTTCGTTTGTGAAGACAACAATAATAATCCCGATGTACATATGAATCGGATGTTTGATCAGACGAGTTCTACCTCTCCTCTTGCAACGAGCTGTTCTACAACCGAGTAAGGGGTGAGGGAGATGTGACCCTTTTGCATGCTTAGGGCTGTCCCACTGCAAATCACGATTTCAGATTATAACATCTATTGCAGGACCATGGTGCACTGACTCTGGTAATCGCACAGGGGGACAGTCCTGTCGCGCGTGCACGAAGACGGCTCGCGTCTTGTCTGGTTCTGTGACTGATTAAACACGTAAGCTTGCGGAAAATGCAGAGACGGAGCCCCTTACTCATTGATGGAACGAACGGTGGTTCATCGTCTAGGGTCTGTTGGCTCTCTGGTAGACTCTGAAGAACGGCGTGATAGAAATGCTGGTCCGTTAATCTTGCGAATCTAAGAATGATTCAGTGACGCGAAAGAAAAAAAAAACAACGAAGGTGAAATACCTTCTTGCATGATCCACCTCACTTTGTGATAATCGCTGCTGGACCTCGGCGTTGGTCATTATGTACCGCGCATATTTTTCAATCTATCAACGAGTGGATGAGCGTACTGAGGACATTCGAACGGACAAGACGTGCCTTGAACAATCTCGTTCGAAGATAAGATCGGACGATGAACTTGACTCGCTCGATCTCGGTCTGTACGAGCATGATCCTGAAATGTTCCTCCTCCGAGGACGACGGATCGGAGCGCAACAACTGCACCGTCTCAGACTGTGGCGTCATCCATTCCATGTGTCGATCTACGACTCGATTCCAACGGTAACACACGCACAAGACGCAACTCGCGCTTACCTGACTCCGAATATGGTCCAGCAGCCTCGAGAGGAGGTCGTCCTCGGTCGGAAGGATGTCTTGTGCGTGCCGCTCGTTCATCCAGTGTCGGATCAGTTGCTGGAGGGGTGTTTCTGGGTCTTGTTCGTCTGAAACGGGTGGTGCGTCGCGTGGTCTTGGAACGCCGTCGTCGTCGCGGGGCGCATTGCGGAGGCGGTCTTCAAAAGCATGACCGCCTCCACGGGAGAGCCGGGTGAAGAAGTTGGGGTCATCTACGTCCATGGGAAAGAGTGTGGTTGGTGGATTTACACAAAGTGATGACCTGGGTCAAACCTGGGTTGCAAACAGCTCTAAGTGACGGAGTACGACTACTGACTCCTGAGTATTATACAGATACGAAAACATCACAAGGTTTAGACATATGTATTGCGTTCGTTCGTTCATGCAGCATCATTCTCTACCAGCTTTCCACAAATCACATACTTGTGGGAGAAGTGATCGATCCATCCTAACAAAACTCATTGAATGGAATACTCCAAGCGAATAGGACAACGCTCACCTTTCATATTCTCACTTTGTTCGCAAAGAAACAGCGTGAACTGGTGAAATCGAATGGTGGAAATGCTCGTTACTTACATTTCCTCCTGGTCCAGGTCTTCCAGCTTGTCCAGAGGCTGGTCAATTGGCGTCAACATTTCTGTCTCGGTGTAAGCAATTGAGCTGCGCAATAAACGGTTCCAAGGATTTCGTACCCAAATCAAACGACTGCTTTGCCATCCCTCTGGATGCATCTCTTCCTGCAAAGTTTCCATACATCCCGTCTAGATGTTGGTTGAACACGAAAGATTGGGCAAACGAAAATGAGCAATTCAGTCTTCTTACCAGGTCCATAGAAGTTGCGCCCCGCAGTGACGTCGAAGACGAGACCTTTAATAGCAAGCAGAATCCGACCATTGTCCTTGCCGTCGTACTTTGCGAGCGTCTTTGGGGTGTATGTCTGGTATAGGATTGCAGGCGGGTGAGACTTGGGCATCCATGAATACCCGTTCTTGAATTCGGTCGGGACGGTCTTGGGCGATAGGTCTGGAATGGGCGGGAAGGCGATGCGCTGGACAGAGTACAGAATGTAAACAAGGAGTGCGGTGTTGACGGGCGTTCCGAAATCGACTGAGAGGCCCATGGTGGTGCTTGACTGTGAAGCAGCCTCGGCAGTAATATAGGTTAGTAGAGTTGATTAGCTCATTTGCGTTTTACAAGTCCACGTTGGGGGTGGATTTGACACACAGCCAGATCATCTCGATCCTCAGAATTGCAGTCTTATGCTTCTGGTGATCCTGGCATTCACCCATCACCATGTCCCAGGTACCCTCTCCGTTGATCCCCGCACACTCGAAGATCTGAGTGTCAGGCGTATCCTTAGGCTGTGTGAATATGCACCCGGGCCCGCGTCTCTGGTTGGATTTTTCGAGGGTAGGGCATGCGCCCTGATGTGTCGGTGCGTCCCAGGACAAACTTGGAGAGGTCCGTGAAGTCCGCATATCCGTGTAAGGAACTAACACGACTTAGCTACGCAACTACGAAATATTTCCGATCTACGAAGCACTCGAGAGGGCCCGGGCGTTGGTGAGGACACCTACCGCGGACCTCGGGGTGAGTTATGATCGATACCGGGTAACTGGTATCGATCGTCCTGCGACCGGCAAGACCCACAAAGGGCAGGGCGGACGTATGTCATCTACGACGCACCGAAGCGGCCAGGTTAGATCCCGCACCCTATGTCCTGAGGCACGGCCCTCTCAGTGCTTTGACTTCTTGTATTTTAGCTTTGACATTCTCCTTGTACCTTAGATACATTGTCCACTCGGGCGTCGAGCCACTCGCGCTTTGACGTCAGTACTGTACTTATTATAGAAAGGTGGTGGTCTGCACAGGGAAGGTCTAGCCTAAGGAAGGGAGAAGGAGAGCTGTAGATAACCTCAGTATGCTGGCAAGCTACTATATTAGTATATACCTGTAGGTAACTACAAGGTATTAGTA
>Ga0307511_10002573_pt1 | contig 18948 bp, 12 predicted proteins | sample 13_EM_MG_FD_200266 | JGI IMG/M metagenome (GOLD analysis project Ga0307511, IMG submission 200266) | Populus trichocarpa ectomycorrhiza microbial communities from riparian zone in the Pacific Northwest, United States - 13_EM | ecosystem: Host-associated > Plants > Roots > Unclassified | place... | reverse complement strand
GGTAAGTTTGGGTTGATAATTGAGGGTAAATACTAATCATCATAAGTAGGACCCAGTGTAAACCAATCAGCCTCTAATTGCTCTCGTGCTCAGACCAATTTATTTGTGGAGTGGCGTAAATCATCTATCTAATACGAGTTTCCGATACAATATAAGCGATGGAAAATAAATCTGGAGGGGCATTAAATATACGAAATAGTACGAGATAGGAGAGGTATAAAGAAAAACATCAATGAGACACCAGATAACGATAAACCCAATGATTTGACAGCCTAGATGCCTCCAATCTCCCTTGTAAATCCTTTTTTCCCCATATCAGCATCAAACTCTTGATCTAAAAATGCCTTACCCAAACATTCGGTTCCTCATATAATCCGACCCCCACCTTCTCTACCCCGTCCTCCACCACCAACTTCCTCTTCGGAAAAACCCTCACCGGGACCAACCCCCCTGGTACCACTACTTCGTAGCTCTCCTCATCTCCCTCACCTATCCGCCCCATATCCACCTCCTTACCCCTCCCAACATACCGATAGGGATTAACACTCGGAACCTTAAAGCTCACCCCAGTCCACTTCTCCCAGTCCTCCACCGCACTCTCAATAATAGTACTCCTCCAACAAACTTTCACTATCTTCGCACCCATCTCAATATGTTTGCGTAGCCAGGGATCATATAAATCCTTTTGATCCATCAATTCTAGTTCCACCTCTTTTTGTCTATCCTCCCGGCCACATAGGATTTTTGTAGGTGGATCCTCCCCCCTCCTACACCGAATATACCTATCCATATCCACCCACACATTTCCCCCAGCCCCTTTCCTCGTCGGCCTCACTGGGACAACTAATGCCTCGAAACCCTGACTCTTAGCTATTGTCTTGAGTCCTTTTAGCATCTCTGTCGCGAGGTCTATCCCACCGAGTTTACTCGCACGGTAGTCGGGATCAATAGCTACGCTCAACGCCGATAAAGCGTTCGCTGGGCCGGGAGCTTTTTCAGGAGAACTCCCCATGGCTAATACTCTGTCCCAGCCTCGGTCTGGGAGAGTTGAGGGCTCATGGGGAGTCGGCCAGTGGAAGGGGATGGAGTTTGCTTCACCAATGACCTTTTCCCCTTGGGAGGAAGCGGTTGCCGAGCTCCCAGAGTGTAGTATGGCAGCTAATTGAAAGGGTGCCCACCGCTCATCAACCAAGATTTTCTCAAATATGGAATTGGCTTCGGTGGGGGCGTGGGTGAGGAAGTCAGGCCAGATACTTGTGACGGGGTGGGGGAAGTCTAGGAGGCTTTCGAGGAGGGGGAGGGGCGTATGGGAAAATGGTTGAATGGTGATATGCGAGGTGGAGGTGAGGGGGAGGGTGAGGTGGAAGGAGGGTTGGGAGGGATTGCTGGTGCCTGGGTTTGCGGGAGGCGTAGAGGTATATGTAGTAGAAAGAGTAGATGCTGCGACCCTAACCTGCCGGAAGGGGGTATATAAGCCCATTGTTAAGGTTCGTCGTGGGAGAATTGAGGCTTCACAGAGGAGGAGTTGGAGTTTCGGATAATTGAAGGCCGAGGCGCTCGGTGCTTGCTTGAACATCGCCTGGAAGCAATTCTCCTTCACAAAAAGGGGAACGTACTTCTTATATACAGCGTCCGACTGCCAATGGTACAACCGGTCAGCAAACCTGGCGGCCACATATGAGTACTGAGTATATACCTGACATGGTTACTAAATGGCTATAAACGGTCAAGTCTCAGAGTCACTGCTTTATTTTTACATCTTGCGTCTGACTTGAATATCAACGTGCTTTCCTTCATTTGCTCTGAATTTGACTGCCATTAAACCCACCTAGGCTAGCTGGCCAGCTGTACCGTTGGACGCTGTACCTCATTGTACATATTGCGTAGGTAGCTATTTACTATCGATGCCATCGGGGGCCGGCCGCGGCTGGTCCCATTGCTCGAACATACCAGTATCAAAAAATTCGTGCCGTCCGCTCGCCGGACCCGGCGGCCGAACGCCCCGCGTGGTGACTTGTGACACTTGCTACTGGGGGGGACTTCTCTGGCTTTCCAGCGTTAACATACTCCGACCAGTGTGTCCATCTTTTTTATAGTAAGATATTAATTGAAGCTGTGCATCCGCTATACTCCTCTTCCGGTAGAGAATTTAAAACACATAAACAAGCAGTTCGCGTTACGTGAGTTTTCGCCAATAAGACGGAAATATTGTTTGCATTTAACATGCTGCATGTTCGCATCCAATAATCAGTAACTCGTACGATTATCTACACAAAACTGCGAGCTTCGACAAAAATATTAAAATAGAACATAAAAAACCGTGAGATTTATTTTCTCATGTAATCCAACTCCCTCATTATTTCGTTAAGGGAAAACATACCACTTCCGTCTGTACCAAATTAGAAAGTTGAAGGAAAAGGCAGGTACATGCATATGGTGTTTTCCAAATTCCTATAGCGTCAACACAACAACCGGTCAGCTAACCTAAGTAGGTGGGCAAATGCCAATCAGACTAGGGCAAATGGACAGTTAGTGCATGCAAGATGTAGGTACAGTGCGTGGTGGGAAATTTACTACGCATCTCAGACATGCATGAGACATGCACGCCGATGCCCAGAATATGCAATTCGTATGCCACTCCATAGAACCTATATTTCAGGCTCAATAGCCCTCAGCAGGTGCCAATATAATCCCCCTAATGTGAAGCCCTTCTCCACAACCTGATGACCCTCAAAAGCTTCATTTTGGGAGGCTTATACAACCTTATGCCTTGTACATCATTCACGCTAGCAGGCTGGCCTGAGACTAAAAAAGAGAAAAAAAATAAGGGGCGTAGTAACTTTCCCCCAGGCACTGTAAATAGGAGAAACTGAAGCGGTGGCTTTGAGTTTTAGACGAGACTTGACCAGTTAGTAACCTTGTCAGGTTAGCTGTACCGTCTAACTACTATTGGTCAGCCACCGGCATTTGTCCATCCCTGCAGCCCCCCTCTAGCCACATCTCGTGATATATTATGACTATGGTGGTTCCGGCGATATTCACAAAACATGGTTACCCTCATACACCACCAAGCTCAATATCAAATACCCGCCTCTTCCAATATGGCCCCCGGACCGCCCCCCCCCTCATAGGGTGAATATTACGCGAGTGAACCCACGACTACGAGGAGGCCTTTTCCTAGCATTTATATCTATATTAAAACAGTTTCTAGGGCAAGAGCCTATGATACAGTAGAATTGCATGCACTCAAAACGAGACCACTCAAAGCTCAAAATGAGCTATTTTGGGAATTAAGTAATTTTCTTGATTTATGCTATCCTGAGCCCCCCCCACCCATCAACCCACTGCTATATCCGCTTCCCAAGCATCCTCATCTACCACTGAGAGGTCTCTGATAGCCCTGGGAGATCCAATACCCCCCCTTTGGGCTTCATGGGGCTTCCATCTGTGGGGTTTGCCAGCCTCCCCGGGGCCGTTTCTGCCCCCTCACAGCAACCACAGCAACACTATGCTCACGACTCTAACTCAGCGTCCAACTTAGCTGCCCTTAGCCTGGTTGGGCTGCCCTAGATTCTCTAATACCTAATCTAGCATTAGTGTAGGGCGTCTAGTTAGGTCCTAGCCTAGCTCCTAACTTCCCTCCCGGATTTCCGGGAGGCTCATCATGGTCCCCTCACTGGGACCGCATATGAGTACCGAGTTTTTTTTTTTTTAAAAAAAAATAGCTGCTAACTTAGCGTCTAACAACCAACCTAGTGTCCAACCCAGTGCTCTAAGTACCCTACGCCAATAGAGTTGAATTTGGGGGTGTATGAGGGTAACCGTGTTGTAGAGCGCCTTTGCTTCCATAGTCATAATATATCACGAGATGTGGCTAGAGGGTGATGCCGGTGGCTGACTAATAGTAGGTTGCCAATGGTAGTCCTCTGCCGAGACATGAGGTCGTCAGAGTTGGGGGTCGAACTTCATCTCATCCAAAATGAATTGAATACCAAACCGAGCCAACCTGCTCTGCTCTATAATCCAAAACTAGATTACACAAGATCATAATTGTCTATCACAAATATAAAACAAAATTTGAGCCCTGCGCTTCGCCAAAAGTATAGGCAATAAATAATCCTAGGTATCCCTCAAAGCCATAATAAGCTAGGTTTGAATCAGATGCTTCACCAAGCTCCGGTTAGACCTCAAGACTCCAACCCAACACATTTATATTGCTGTCTGCAGCTTAGATCCCACCTTCAACCACCTCGCCCACCACATAAACACCGCCGCGGATGTCATGAGGGCACCCAGATACAGCTTTGCCGCGGTCTCACCCCTTTTCCCACCCACTCCCGCTAGTGCTCCAGTAATTGGCGGCCCAGAGAGTGTCGCAAGCCCATACATAAAGAACATAACTCCTAATCTTGACCCCAAGACAGACATATTGTTTGTGAGACTAGCAACGCTAGCGGTTGGTAAAGCGATGATGGCACCAGAAAGGAAACCGTAAATGACTACGAAGGTGATTAGAGGGCCGATGGTAGAGATGGATAACCAACTAAACAGGGTGAGGGCGCAGAAGATGATGGATATTGCTTGGGTGGTGATGGGACAAAAGCTGTTTGATTAAGCGATTTCAGGTCAGTATAGATGGACAAAAATGACAAGGGGTACACCTGCAGCAGTTACAGGTATTTATAGAGCGTATGTGAAGGCTCACATATCTGCAAGTAGTCCTGCTAGGATTCTGCCAAATACCGCCCCAGAATTCATAATGCTGACCAAGTAGACCGTATCCAGACCATGCATATCGATCCCGACATCAATGGTGAACCGCTCAATGTAGAAAAACGGGCAGTATAACGCCATCGTCAGCCAGAAGGTCGAACATACAAACACTAGATAAGGCCAGTCACCCCAAGTAATGTACTTCAAGAACATCAGAGCACCCAACAATCTGGCCAGGAGTCCTTGGGGCTCATCATTTTTGACCGGCCTGTCAATAATATCCTCCCTCTGCTTGAGGATAAGCGAAGACAACATGAGGCCAATAAAGACGATCAAAGCGAGTACCCTCATCGACCAATGAAACCCAATATTAGCGACCAAACGGCGGAAGACAACTGGATACACCACGCCTCCCACACTCCCCCCCGCTGTAACCATACTGGTGGTGAGTGATCTCTTGCGCTTGAAGTAGCCCGCCACAATCGTTGCCGGAGGCACCAGTATCAGGCCCATGCCTAGGCCAGCCATTACGCCTTGACTGAGTAACACCTGGTAGTACACCTGGTTGCCATTGCCCTGCCCGAATTCCCCAGTGAGTGATGTGAGAAGCAAGGCTGCTGTAATGATGACTGTGCCAGACCACAACATGGGCCTTGAGTAGCCTAAATCGAAGAGCCGACCAAGCAATGCCCCAATGAACAATAGGAGGAACGTTTGTATCGACCCAATCCAGGATATAGCACTGCTTGAAGCTAATGGGGGTGTTTGCGATGAGTAGTAGGTTTGAAAGGTACCCCACATGTTGATCAGTCCCCTTGTTACACATTAGCACTCGCACCAAGTACTCATTGACTCCCATTCATGTGTCCAAACCAGGTATTGACTGTAGCCAGAAACCCACCCACAACCTGCAACCACGCCTCAAAACCGCCATCCGGGAATACGTGATCTCTCATTGCCTTCTCCCTGGTGCCGTTATCAATATTGCGAGTCGCAATTGTTGGTGCGAATGCGTGCAAGGACTGCGATCTACCCAATCCACCATCTTTCTCCACGCCGACGGTACCATCAGCAGCATTGGAATTGCGATCCATGTGAGGTGAGGCTGAACTTGTCGTTGAACTGACTATGGATCTGGAAGCTCAATTCCAAGCTCCTTGGGATCGTTAGTCTATAAATGTCTTAAGATCTTAGAATGTGTTAATGATACCTTCTCGAGCTTCACGAGGTCTCTTGTGAACAGTTGCATTTCCTAATGTACCGAGAGATCCATTAGAAAGATTCCTGCGCGATAATATTTCAACATATCCTCGGCCCCACGGTTCGGTAATACGGCAAGTTCGAACCCCCCACATAAACATAGGAATGTTGTCTAATAGACTAGTAATCGCGCTGCTAGTTAACTTCCCCACATATCCAACATTGCAGCATGCATGAAAATAAAGTGCTTTTGAAGCGGAAAGCGGCCTGAAAAGAACTCATGATCAATTGTGCTAGTTCACCCGGGAAACCCCCCCAAAGTTGCAATATAAACGAAGCAGCTTAACCGAACGGGTATCATGTGCCAATCAGACTACCTAGGGTAAGCCGGCAGCCTTCGGTAACCGAGTTCCTTCATCGGCTTTTATTACAGGGATATATCGTGCTATCTAGGCAGCATAGGTATACTCTGCTCCACATTGCGTTGCTAAACTGGAAGCCATACAAGGAATAGATATAGCAGCTTCTTTGAGCATGACCGTAAGGTGAATATAATACCATTCGTCCCCGCTTAGCAATTGAGCTCTGGCAGTTTGGATCTACCCGATATTCTGATGTTGAATTTCTGGGTAGAGAGTATTCCTTCGCTTTAGACTGATTATATCGCTTTTTTCCCACCTTGCAGATATAAAATATACCGAAGAGTAAGGGACTATCCCCATAGCTCCCACTCTATGGAAGCCTTGGGCTTGTTGTGTCTTTCCGTTGTTTCCAGGGCTGACGATTTGGAGGTAAGACTGCTATAGGTACTATAACTCAGGGTGCCACCCCAACCCCGGACCGTACCCCTATGCAAAACACGGTAGGGTGGGTCTGCAGAGTCGTCTCAGTGCTACACAGGGCGTTTATCTCAGTGAAGTGAGAACTGTATTCGAAGACCTGAAACGACGTCAGTGAGGAGTCTTGCTTCTGGTAACTTTTATACTCAATCGTAATCAAGGCGATATCGATAGCTCTTGTGCCCACATCGATGCTGGCACGAAGTCAGGCCAAAGTTGCTGTGAGATGTTCTTGGCAACGTCGACTTCCCGATGGGGCAGTGCACACCCAATACAGCAATTAGTATGTCATCCTAATAATTAGTCTCGTACCCCTAAAGTCTGACCTAGCCCCGAGTAAGTCCGACCAGTGACCTGTCGGGACTCACTAGCGGGGATCGGCAGTAATTGAATTCTCAGAACACGTAGCCTTTCTCTCTACTAATTACTAGTTGACCTCATGAGCTGAAGTGGCCATGGATAATTCAATACAAAAAACAAGGCGTAGTGACTGCTATGTACTGTATTGTCCCTCGTTACGATGACGGGGATGGGATTCCCAGAAAAAAAAATGAAGCCGGAAGTACTGAATTTGCTCAGCTAGCTGTGGAATAGATACATTTATAATGAATGGAGCCCTCGGACTCTAATATTGGTTCAGCTCGCTCTACTAGCCCCAAAAACAATCTTGTCCACGTGCTTCCAGAGCTCATGATGTGCCATGCTAAAGCCACTGCAAGGGCTTCTCTGATGGACTGCAGCAGATTTTACATTTATGGCCAGATAGCAGGGCCGGGAGTAGTGTAAGATATTGGCTGTTGTGATAACATGTCAGTAATCTAATTGTCAATGCACAGCGGGCTCAGGTGATACTCACGATTGGCCAATAGATGTTGATCAAGTTCCCTGGTTCGTTACCAGTGTAAACACCTGGGATGGAAACCTTAGGAGATGGTCTTCCGCTTCCACCATTCTGGACCTTAATTTGTGCGCAAGAGATATAGAACTGAGCACCACCAAAGCTGGAGGCAGAGTGGAGAGCAATATGTTCAATTCGGACAAGGTACTCTCCGTTCGGAAGACTGCTTGGGATAGTAAAAGTGAATGAATCGAGTGGAGGTAATATCGAAGTTGATGGCAGAGCTGGTAATGGAGGTGGCACCCTTCTGCCAGACGCGGAACCAGTTTGCACCTGAGCCGTCGTAGGAAGCAGCGGTTGAAGGAGCCTTTGCCATGTAGATGTTGAAGGAACCAGGGTGGAAGACAGCGATGTCAGACTCAAATCCCAACTATGTCAGAGTCCCATGTTAGTAATTTCCTGATATAAATCTCAAGAGTGCAGAAGCGGGGGAAGATAGGTTAATATTTACCGTAGATCCAGCATTCACGGTCAATGTGTCTGTGGTAGTTGCGCTGTTTTGGCCACCGACATTGCACCTAAAGTCAGTTGAGGTGACATCGGTCACAGGTGAGTTTGTATTGGTATTCTTGCGGATGTACTGGTACTCTGGATATGTCGTGCTACCAGAAATAGCCTTGTAGAAGCGGTCTGCTCAGATTGTCAGTACACCTTCAAAGTTTAAACAGAAGCCTAATTGGGGGATTGGTGGGAGCATACAATGAGCAGCGGCAGTATCTGCCAATGCTGCAGCAACAATGAGGGCGACGGCGAAGAGTTTCATTGTAAATAGTATGTTACTATATTGTCCAAGTATTCCGAGCTGAGGAATAGGTTGATCTGAAAGACTGAACAAAGAAGGTCTCCTCTTCTCTTTTATAGGCCCCCTCGAGCTCGGCCTGAAAGAGATTCGAAGCTGATCTCATCTCGCATCATCATGCCTCTTGAGCTCGATGATAGACCTTTGTTCTCCCCCACAAGAAACCTCTACTTATTTCTTTGCTTCATCGCTTGTCAGACCCAGCAGAGTCCGGAGTATAGGACCGAAATGTATTGATATTAAACCTAGATGCCAACCATGGCCAGGTGTCCGCTTGTCGTTCGCATGCTTGTCCGAGGTCTAGAACTCCTCGGCGTAAATCAGGCGGACAATAAGCATTATCATACAACTACTTGTAATATGCATGCAATTGTGTCTCTTGGACCTCAACCTACGAGGGGATTGTGTAACCAGACTAGCTTATAGTAACTTAGGCGGGGTAAATATCTCGGGCTAAATCGATCTACGGCGGATCTTCGGAATTAGCTACCGCAAGCCTACCGAACCGCGTGGCTCCCATGCATATGTCAACGGCATCCCAAATTCAGCACAATACTCGCTTGTACACTGCATGTTTCGTGCCTGGTTCGGAATATGTGGGTGTTTCTTCCGCTGCACGGACTGAATTGAACGTTAATGCCTGAGTTTCGCAAGTCCTTGTGGGGGTCATAGTATTTCTACCCATGCACGCAACCTACGTTGAAACCATCAAAATCAGGACTGGGGAGGGATTCCTTCATCATATGCTATGAGGTGATTCGTTGTTGAAAGAAATGAATCTACTGTCAGTGTGTTCGGATGAAGTAGGTGCGTGATCCTATTGGGTCAGCATGATTACATGTTCTTGAGGGATTGCAACCTCATGCAATATAAACCCTGTTCTTATCACCGGCTAATATTACCCCGTTTTAATACTTCTAGTGAGACCATAAGTGGTAGTTATAATAGACGACATAGAGTACACTCGGGCTCACTGACAGCGAATGCAAGGCAAATTCCGGGCCAATACCATAGATATTGGTATAATATAGTAGAGATGCTCATGGTCAGGAATTATATTAAGTTTAGAAGACACTGCGTGGGTTATATCCTAAAGATAGTGATCAATTTTGATGTAGAAGGCCGTTTTCAGGGCCACCCTAGGCGAGGCTAGCCCTGGGTACATTGTAAAGGATAGCACGATCCTATAAGCTAGTATGAAAAGTTCAGCCCTGACACCAATCTAGGTCTTAGGAAATGCAACAATGGAATGTTAATAAAGGGCAAAACACAAGGGCATTTCATTTCACTGTTTCATGTTGTATAGAAAGCTAAAACCCCAACTTGGATGTCTTTACAGCACTGTAGCGGTGCCAGAATGAAACACCAGGATTGGCCCCCATGAACTAATAGAGGAGGCGGTCGCAGGGACTGATAAGTAGTGCATTGCGGTGGACTACATAAGAGTGTTGGATCCAGACGAACCGGATGAAGGTTTTGAATGACTGATGATAGTGGGTATGTTCCCCCAAGGCATGCATACGGGGTATAAATTCATCTCCCCAGGATTGTGTATGCTGGATTTGCTCGCATTTGGGCGAACCTCACGTTTCTTATGCACTATATCACATGCAGAAGATGGAGCCAGCAATGAACAGAAGTTGCTGGTTTATTTCATATCTTCTAGTTATATCCGTGTGCACCTAGAGGTTTTCCAGGATGAGGACTACGACTGTGACTAAATTTTGTGTGATATGCATGCTATTCGAAGACATCTTCTCAGCAACATGGGATGGCCCTACAGACAGGCAAACCTTTATAATAGCATAACGTCGGGACCGCGACCTGTTATGCTATTATAGAGATTTTCCTGTAATCTGTCGGAAACGAAGTTCCCTCTGACTCAATCTATGTAGGATGCCTGGGTAAGGTGTTGGTTGAGTGAGCACCCCAGTCACAAATCCTAAAGATAACCCATCCATACTTAGGTCTAGACTTGGTGAAAGATATTATAGGCTACATTGAGACTAACGAGGTGGCGCTTGTGTTTAATGGCGACGGTCAAAATATGCGCAATAGATATAAATACATACATTCCGCTGCTCCCTTACCTCCGCTGCCCCTCCTAATGCCCCTGCTGCCTCTATTTCCCGATGGAGCTTAGAAAACGCTTCTTCAGTACCGACTGACCAGCGGGACGAGCCCCCCATCTGCTACTTGTGTAGGATAAATTGTTAGCACTTACTAGGTTTGGGACCGGCAAATAATCGCTATGCATGCAATTTAGAGAGGTATGCAATTATCAACATAGTGCCGAGCACGGATCCTATGCAATTTGAGAAGCTATGCATATATAGGATTATAGGGTTCTACTGTATCGTTTTTTTAGTTTTGGGTTCACACTCATTGACTCTTACGACGTAGTCTTGCCCCCTGTGGTGTAAGTTGTCTTCTCTCCTTGTATTACACGTAACTATAAACAATACACTAGTACATATGCGCATGCTATCTAAGTAGGTACCAAGGATCAATTCCAGATCCGTCTATAAGTCGTACGCGAGACTACCTCACACATTCCGCCCCTCCCTGTCTGAGGAGTCTGCATCCGGGTATCTACAATATGCATCCAACTCATTACTAATTAGGCTCTTCGTAATCTTGAGGCTCCTCACAGCTACTTCCAATTGGCTGCTCTCTGCGTCGAGCACTGCATCAGACAGGGCATCATGACGTCCGATTCCAGCACTCTTACCCTTACTCTTACCCTCCTCATCTAGGAAGTCCTCCCAGGCTTCATCCATCCCATCCTGGCTATACAAACTACTGCTCTCACTCCCACTCCTTTTCCTCACGGGCCCAAGACCAGGAGTCCCAAAAAGATAACCACCCAATGCCCCCGAAGCCTTTAGGTTTGCTAGGCTTACTGGTGTGTCTGGGGTAGGGTCCTCGATCTCAGCGATTAGGTCCTGGACGGCGGCTGCTTGGGCGGCGATCTTCCCGTAGTGTTGAGCTAGGTCAAGCTCGAGGGAGGTACGAATGGAGATGTCGACGAGGGAGCCGTGTAGGGTTGTAAGGAGGGAAGACTTCTGGCGGGGAGAGAGTTTGTAGGAAGTAGTGATGCGGCGGAGAAGAATGTGGATAGGGAAGGGTTTGGGCATTGAGGCGGGAGAACTTGTGGGTGCGGAAGGGCGGGATACGTCTACACTAGCGGGTGTGATAGCTTCTTGTGTTTGTATTTGTTGTGGCTGCTTGATGGTTGATGTAGTATCCTTGTCTTTTCTTTTGTGGTGCTTGTGTTGACGACTTGCTGGAGCCACAGCAGCAGGCTGACTGGTGAGTACTGCCAAGGCCTCAGAACCAGGCAGTTCTTGCGGATCGCCATGTCTCCTTTGATGTTGCTGACTAGTACTTCTATGCGGTTTATTCGAGGGTTTGACCCTAGACTTTGGATCCTCTAGATGCTCAGACTTCAGCTTCAGGGTATCCTCATTTTCCTTCCCCCTTCTTATTAATAACCTCTCAGATTTTTCTTTGTGGGTGCCCTTCTGAGGCTCAAAAGGCTCAGCCTCGACAGCCTCAGAGTGGCATTCGGTCTTTGTTTTCTCTCTATGCTTCCTGTCGTCCTTTCTATCTTTTCTTTCCCTCTCCTTATCTGTTCTATCTTCCCTTCCCCCCCCTTTATCTCTTCTATCTTTTCTTTCCACCTCTTTATCCTTCCTATCTTTCGTTTCTACAGCCCGGGCAGCGGCGGCCATAGCTCCCCTCGCTGCATCCTCTCTCAAAGCAGGATGCACATTCGGGTCTCCAGGGACCACCTGATAAGAGTTGATGTTGGGATGGACTGCATGATGGCGTGGCATCTCGCTGAGATTAAAACGTGGTGCGGAAACAAAGGGTGGTACTGGAACTGGGAATACGGCAGCTGTAGCCTGGTTGGCACCATAAGCTGGTGGGGCCCGGCCTACGACTGGTTTCGGAGCCTCTCGTCCAAGGGGCCGGGGCAGTTCGAGACTGGATGGAGGTGGGCCTTTCGTTGGCATAACTGTCAGTGTTTTGTAGTTGATATGGCTTACGTAGAGTTGAGTTAATTAGGAATGTGAGCCCTTAGCTTTATGATATCAGTAATTCGCCGAGAACACACAACAGATGTGAAGGTGGAGCCGAGATATATATATTGATCACGGTGAAAAGGAAATTTGGCTTGTGGCCATCATGTTTCAGACTTGGAGGGGACCAGGTAAGTGACTCTTATTATATATGACCTCCTGGAGAAAACCTGGCCCATGATACCTACCGTTCACGATAGCATCTGATGGTAGGTAGTAGTAACTAGGTGGTAGAAACTCAGATTATTCTACGCATTCCAGGATATTCTGTTCATATTCTCCTAACTTACCCAACCCTTGAATCTACTCGGGTTTCCAGGTGGCCCGTCATAAGCCCCCCGTTGGCGCTGCATATGAGAACTGAGCTTCTTTATTTATTAAAATGGAGTTAAATACCGAAACAAGGTAACCATATATCTAAGGGAATCAAAATTTAGGGTTGTGGTCAACCAAAACACCTAAACTAAAACCGAATTTACGCCTTCTATGGTATAGATTTACAAGAAAAGAGTGCTGCAACAATCTACGCTTCTGGTGAATTATTTGTCCCCATCCACCACTGTGACAGTACTACCTGTTCGGGTATCATATCTCAGGCCAGACTCAACCCACAGCTTCTCCACAGCATCTTTAGGAACTCGCCTACTGTTTTTTAGTACATGCTGTAACTGCCTCTGCCGCAGTCTCATTTGAACCAGGCTTGCTAAATCTAGCGCCCCCATGCGCTCAAAACCTGTCCTAGGATCTGAGTTAGGGCCACCAGCTGCAGTGCGTGCAGAAACCCAATTGGGGGTTAGAGATCTGTGCCTGTCCCCAGAACGCCTTTTTGCATGGAAGAAGTTATTTTGAGTAGCCTGTCGGGCTGTGGATGTAGGTGCGGATGTAGGTCTTGCTGGAGTAATGGGTGCGAAACTGGGTTGTATCGGGTCCTCATGCCGTTGAGGGTGTACTGGCAGCGAAAAGACCACTGGAACGGTCTCCGTTCTTGACCCGAATGTATACCTAGGGGTGTGCTTAGTGCCCTGAGGTGCATCCAGATCCATAGGCTCCGGCTCCAGCTCCGGCTCTTCATCTATAGTAACTGGAATCCCCGATGAGAAATATGACCCAAGCGTGACCCGTTTACGTTGCGGAGTCCACTCCATCCCCCCTCTTGGTGCGGCCCCTGGGCTAGTACCCCATATGGCTGGAATGGGTGTGGTATCAATACTTCTCTGAGTACCAGTAGACCACGGCGCTAAGAAGGGCACTGCGTTGGTTCGGGGGGTAACTAGATTCTGGGCGGTCTGCACATGGTCTATGGCAGTATTCCACCCCCTTCCAGGAGTGTTATTATCAGGACGTGCTACTGAATGCATGGGAGCAGTGGTCCATGAGGTTGTAGACTCAGGAGTACCGGTAAAGCTGTCTACGTTGTTTTGGAGTTGCTGTAGTTGCTGAAAATACTGTTGTCGAAGCAATTGCTTCCGCTCCTGTTCCGCAATATCACGCTGCAGTCGCTCCTGTTGTGCAATATTGCGCTGTAATCGCTCCTGTTCTGCAATATCGCGCTGTAATCGCTCCTGTTGCTGCTGTTGTAACAACCTCGCCCGCTCTGCTTCTTGTGGCTGCTGTTCCCGCCAGTTCCGTGACTGTTCCTGTTGAAACCATCTCTGATACTCTTCTTGCACTCTCTCTTCCCGTTGTTTCCGCCCTTCTAGTTCGCGAAGCGTTTGAACCCTCTCTTCCCGTTGTTTCCGCCCTTCTAGTTCGCGAAGCGTTTGAATCCTCTTTGCTGTCTCCTGGTTCCACCTTGACATATTTTCTCTTCGATTAATATCCGCAAGCCGGTCCAATAAAGCTTTTTCCTCGACGCTCTGTTGCTCAGCTACCCTTTTCATCTCACATTCTTCCCCAGTCCTGCGCTGGGCCTCCTCCCTCTCTCGTCGTTGCTGCTGCATCTGTCTAAGATTTTGCTCGTTTATTTCCCGTTGCTTCTCCCACCACGTGCTCTGAACTTGCGCAGTCTCTCTCCAAAGCTTATCAGCTCTGGCCTTCTCTTCCTGTTCACGTTCCTGCTTCTGCCTCAGTAAGTCTTTTGCTTTTAGTTCCGCTGATAGGTACCTCTTTTCCCAATCTTCTAGATCTGCATGAATAGGCAAAGGCACTTGTCGGTATTCGTAGATGGATGTATCCGGATCGACATCCATCTGTTCGGGCACAACACCATTACCCTCCTCAAGCTGAACGTTATTCCAGCTAGTGTTATAGAATTTTGTCTTGTGGGGCGAGAATGCATTTCCTAAGACCTTGGAAGGCCCTGCTTGCGTTGGAAGAAAGGGTTTGAAGCCAGGATTGAAGCCGCTTTTAGGGTGACTAGGTCTATAATATGGCGACTTTGGGCAGGTTTTCTGATGGACCAGGGGATACTTGGGCCACAATTCATTTGGAATTACCATTGGTGGCGCATCAGGGCCCAGTAGTGGAGTAAGGCCACAGCTGCAAACCTCGCCCTCCATAAGGTAGGTATCCTGATGCCCATGTGGAGGGTTCTGCTCGGCCCCATGTGGAGTGTTCTGCTGGTGCTCATGTGGAGTGTTCTGCGACACTGTAGCCGGCATTGCATTACCCTGAACTGGATCGGGCCTCCGGTTGCCTTCCATCGCCCTTCTGAGCAATCGTTGTTCGTAAGGAGTGAATAATCTATCTCCTGTTATACTGGGTCTAGTTGGAGTAGTACCCGCTGCCCCAGGACTTGCCAGGGTTTGTGCCTCCCCTGCTAAACCCGCTGCAGATGGAGGGTAAGGACCACCACCACCACCACCACCACTACCACTACCACTACCACTACCACTACCACCACCACTACCACCACCACTACCACCACCACTACCACTACCAGAGGGAGTACCTGCAGCTGGTGGTGACCTTGGACGTCTCGTGACCCAAGCTGAACCAAGCGTGTGAGGGAGGTCCCCGAGCCAGCTCTGTACATTTTGGGGGGGAGCTTGATCAGCTTGTTCAATATTCTCTTCAACCAGTTCACGAACCCGTTCGCGCGCAATATCATTTTTTTGTAAAAATTTAGCCACAGGGCCGACAGCTTCGGTCCGAGTTTTTTGTTTTGGTATGGTCGTCCGGCGTAACCAAGCTGCCTTATCACGTTTGATAGGTATGTTACGACTCGCTGTGTATTCTACCCTACTACCAGTTCCTGCCAACCATTCGCTTGGCTTCTGATGCACTAGGTTTGGGCCAACAAGCCTAGGTTTTCGGGTGGTCTCTTGGGTCAGACAGTTTGCTGCTAGAAACGCTTGTGTAGCCCGCTCCAAGGCCTCCTTTTCCCTCCGATCTATGTTGTTTTGCAGCAGTTTCCGCCGATGCGCAGGGGGTCGCGGTATTTGAGGCACAAAGGCGGCCAGCTGCGCTGCTTGCCGTGCTTGGTTCTCCAATAAATCCTTGTTGGATGTAATGTTCCAGACTGAATACAAACCCAAGATGATGAAAGTACCTACACCCAGCCCACATAATACTTCCACCACCGCGTCTCCAAAATCGGATATAGAGCCGGAGTAAGACCGCAAAGATGGATGAGTAGGTGAGACTCGGAAGTAATATATTCCAATAGATGATATGAAAAAGGCTAATTGGGCGATATCCTTTTTATCGTTGAGAAACCATGAGGCCCATGAAGTAATGAACAAAACTGGGGGGGTCGAGAATACTGACTGGGTTTCTGCGAATGCCTGCATCCCGATTGCATGACTGGGGGGAGGAGGATGGTGAGTATTCATCTTATCAGTGGATCTATTTTTTAACCCCTGTAGAACTTGAAGCCACAACAAATCGTTGATAGCCTGGTTAGTGATTTATTGTGAGGTATAATATTGCTAAGGGTTGTAAAACTGATACTCGTCAAAAAGGCAATCGCTTCCTTATTTTTTTCTTGATATATCGAGGACATAGAAATATTGTTTCTTCGGTGGCCAAGTCAGAACCGGATCAGGCCATAGACGTGGCCCAAGACTTGGTGAAACGACCGTACCTACTTAAGTAGATCATAATTCGAATGACCAACGACGAGCAGTGTGTGGAGGTATCATATTGTCCACCAAAGCCTACGAATGGTAATGCAACCAAATCAGACTCCCAGATTAGCGGGGGGTCCGCCTCGAGATGGCATCATTTATGTAGCCTCGGTAATATTAAATGCATTGATGATCGTATACAAGGACACCCCTCCTAAACCGTGCCATGTTAGTATTTGTGGTTGAACGGCACCTTAACTTGAACGTTAGGAAGTTCACAACCAGACTGAGTCCACAGATACATATATATTCAGTGTCCAAAACTGCAGGGATACGAGCCCAGCGTTGGCAAGGTGGAATAGGAAATACCGAATGTGGTAACCCAAAAAATCTCTTGGCGAGTTGACCTTTGTAGCTCGAGTCTGTGGCGCCGGACTAGGAATGAAAAAGCTGTCCGCCACATTGCTTTGCCTAAGAGAGGTGCTTACTTTTGTAGTACAAAATAACAAAGAACTCCCAACTAGCATATCATGAAGGTTTTGAAACATCCGCTAAATCTGATCATAGAGCATTCTCCTACAATTGAACAATCCCATAGGTTTCGAACTCATGACCCTGAGTTTCAATATGGCTGAAGGCAGGAGATGAAAGCATTCTTTAGAAGCTAAGATGAAGTATGGTCCTGCCAGATGCCTTCTATAAAGTAGCACCGCATGCCGTAACTCACTCCATCATTACTCATTACCTTATCATACTGCTCCTTGTAGCTACATGCCCCACATCTAGACGCTATATCGACACCTGTACAAACGTACTACTATTACTATATCTACGACACACTTATCTCACTGACTATTGAAATGGCACCCACTCCATTCCCTAAACCCAAAGGTGGCGGAGGTGGCGGTGGTGGCGGCGGCGGAGGGGGTAGACGTGGTGGTGGTGGTAGTTCCTTTGGACTGAATCCGGCGCAGTATGTTGCGCTTGTCCTCGGGCTATTCGTTGGTCCTTTCGTCCTATACATACTATATGATGTAACTAGGGGAGCTATTCGGGTCTATATAAAACCCATATTGCATCGGCTGCGTCCGGCTCGGGATGGTGAGCTAGAGGGACAGCCAGGGGTGGCTAATACGGACACACCCACGCCAGCTATTCCATTAATTGCAGGTCCGGCTCCGGTTCCAGCTGCCCACTTGCCTGCAGAAGTTGCAACGTTAAGCACCGACGCGATTATCAATTATTGGGGCACCCCGCAGACAAGCCAAGACATGAATCATAGAGTATAGACCTCAGAAGATTGAGTTTATGACCCGGAAACATACCCATATCTAGCTGCCAGGATGGGCTCTGCCCGCGAAGAAGTAATGCTATCCACATTTGGGCGGTCCCTGGTGAGTGGGCAGACTCTATCCGAGTTGATTAGGAACTTTTCGTTGGATTGATGCAACGTGCAACCGGGCTAGCGGATTAGTTGATGCTTTTGGATTTACAATTGCGAGTTATTAGTTCTTTCTGACGGTACATGTACTTCCTTTCCAAAATTTAGCGTGGTCATCCAATGAACTGGCTTGTTCGAGTGAGTTTGCACTGGTCCTAAGTTGCCCCCTCCCCTGCTTTCTCGGCCTTTGGTTGTCAAGATCTAAACATATAGTTGAGACTGTCCGCCTAAGTCAATCATTCTGAATCCGATGGGGTAGGAACTGTAGGATGTGCATATATATCTGGTTATGCACCAATAGCATGCTGAGTCTGGCTTGTGCTGTGCTAATATGAGTATGTAAAAAAATGAAAATAAAAATGTGCTGTGCTAAACTAGGGCCAAGTAGGTCTGGAGAATTCCAGTCGAGGAAAATCAGTTGGCCGAGGTAAGTTACCAAGTCTAACTCATAATAAATGGTATACAACAAAGGTAGGAAAGCTACCATGCCGATTCTGATGCTTGAACTTGCTCAAGTCGTTAACTAGTCTGGCCGGCACCGAGCTCTCGTAGAGACGGAAGTGTGGTTTGCCTTGAATTACGTTTTACAGACAACGCTTTAACCTTTCCATCTAGTCTACGCCCCAGCTAGTATGTATGAAACAGCCGGCAGTCTATTCCTTACTCCAGCAGGCCCCTTTGGGCGAGCACTGGAAAGCTCTCGAATCCGGTAGTCTACAAAAGTACGCGGGGCTGCGACTACATGCTTACAATCCTATTGTGTCACCGGCTCGCCTCCTCGCTATTACCTCCACTTACTTCATAGACTAGTAAATTGACGCCAAATAATTATCAACGTAACCCCCCCCCCAAATTCACAAGGACATTATGACGTCTCACAGCATAACTGCCAGATTTTATGTGCTATCAATCCCTCCTCAGTTCCAGTTATATAGTACCCACATCGACCTCAATTCCAAAATTCAC
>Ga0307511_10002572_pt1 | contig 18953 bp, 12 predicted proteins | sample 13_EM_MG_FD_200266 | JGI IMG/M metagenome (GOLD analysis project Ga0307511, IMG submission 200266) | Populus trichocarpa ectomycorrhiza microbial communities from riparian zone in the Pacific Northwest, United States - 13_EM | ecosystem: Host-associated > Plants > Roots > Unclassified | place... | reverse complement strand
TAAGAATTTTGATTGAAATGCACTGTAAATAAAATACTTAACATAATATTTAAATTATTATTCAATTTTGCTATAGTTTTTAAATAATGTTATAGGTTGTTTTTATGGGAATGTTAATAGTTTTTTTCCAATTATTATATACTTAATTTGCAGAAAATTAAAACATTTCTCATGAATATTCAATGAAAATAATTTTTGGTTTTTTATTTTATTTTCTTAATAGATTTTGATATTAGTTTATCACATTAATTGATTTTTTTCCATGCAATCATATAAAACTTATTGAGATATTATTTTAATATTTTTAAATTAAAAAATTATTTTTAGATCATGGTAGGTTTTTATTTTAAAAAACATTGTATGTTGTCACACTACGGTTGATGTCAGCCTAGACTAAATATATATCTTGGATAATTTGTGTCGTCACCTGGTAATTAGAGAAAACTAGGAATCCTAAAAATTAGTATTGGTTCCAGAGATTCAACTAAGGGGTTAGTTGCGTTTAAGGGAAGAATAATATCACCCTTACAACACTATTTTTGACAAAATATTACTTTTATTATGTGTTTTTTCCTAAATTAATTGACTTTTTTGGCACACCAGCTTGAGTATGTAAATTGTTATGAACATATAAACTTTGGATTATAAAATGTAATTTTTGAAAGAACAGAGGGAAAGCGGAAAAATAAGCAAAATATAAGATGTATTTTTATATATATAATTATATTTTTAAAAATAAAAAAACTACAAGAAAACAAATGATAATTCATTTGTCATTTGAATTTTTATATTCATGTTGACACATTAATCTCTTTTTAGGGTGTTGGGATATATTTCCTTGATATGACGAAAAACATGAGTTGGATCTATACAATCCTATAGTGAATTGCCATTTTTAAACTCATTTTAGACATAATCAATTTAAAAGGGCCAAAGCTCAATCAGTCATGAGTATCTTTTTTGGTCCAACACCTATATTTCAAAGGTTATAATTAAGTCTTTTAGCTAGGCATAGATCTCCATAATCAATTTGGATGGGTCAAAGCCCAATTAACTATTACCATCTTTTTAGGTTTAATGCTCATATTCTAAAAGTGAGAATTATGCTCTTTATCCATACTTTAGTCGTAAACCACTATTGTAGGTCCATATAGATATTTTCTTAACATAAAAAACAAATGCACTCATCAATTTAGGAAAATTCTTAGTATGTAAGTACAATATATACATTCTATCATTAAAAACAAATACAAAACATCTTACCCTATATAGGATTTTTTATAGTGATTTCATCTTCTCTTCAACATAAACAACTCCTTACTTCGAACCTTAAAATATCAGTTAGGGTTCCTTTTACTATAAAATTAGGTGGTGACTCATTTTTTTATTTTCTCCTTTTAACCCTTAGCTCATATAGATATCCTCTATGATAGAATGACAACGCCATTGAAACCATTTTAGTGTTAAGCTTTTTCTTTTTGATTTTTATGATAATATGTATTTTTGTGCTTTAATGCAAGTTTTGAATGTATTTATCATACTTGTTTGCCTAAACTAATCAATAAGTCATTTTACACTTCTTGTGTGATTGTTCTTATATGCTTGCGTTTCATGCATCATTTTATTTATTTGTTTGTTTGTTTGTTTTATTCAACTAGATTGGATGTGGATTGATGCCTATACATACACTACACACCACTTTCTTATTAGTGTTGCTCTGATGGTCATTGATATGAGAAACACTTATAAACCACCAAATTCTTATGGACAATCTGCTCGGTAGTGATTGGCTTCACCTCGATCTATGCTTTTTCCACCTAATAAGCTCAATTCAGCCTAATAAGCTCAGTTCAGTCTATTAAGACCGGTTAACCGAGTAGTTAGTTAGCCTACCCTTATATGTAATGGCTATAACCTTCTTTTAGGATGTATCCCTATAATATCACTATATACGCATGATTTGCTTGAAATGTTAACATGGTGACAAGATCTAACATAGAGTAACTTTAACATATTTCTAAATACAAACAATTATAGGGGAGGAGGGGAACAAATATAAAATACAATTTGAAAGCTTAGTTTTTCTTGAAAGCCCATGTCAAACCAAACCATGGGAGATTAAGAGAGAGCTCATGCTAAGAAAAATCACCAATATAAGATTAAACCCTTTTAAAATAAAACAACTCAATTAATTGGTTTAATTGGACAAACTCTTCGATCCAAACAATTAAAGACCTTAGTGTATTAGAATAACTATATCATAACTCATTATGACAATGCCATCCTTTTACTTTGTTATATTGGTTAAAGCAAAATCTTTAACGACTCTCCCACCGTGTCCTCTCAAGTATTCTTATCATGAGAGAGTCTTGAATGTTTATCCAATAGATTGAGGTGTGTCCCTCACTAATCTAAATGCTCCTATTTTATTAGAGGTTCTTGTTACCATGACATAGAATCGAACCCAAGTTGTTCTTGGCCATCTATCTGATGTCACCTTGAGAATAAAAGCAATTAAAAGATGAATCATATAAGTTCTATGAAATTGAGGAAAACCTTAGTATCATTAAAAGAGTAAACTTGGATGACCTTGTTTAAGTGATTTAAATGCGCCTATAATTAAAGTTTGTTGTTTTTAAAATATTTGAGTTTTTTAAATATAAGTAGAATCCAAAAGTATAAAAAAAATCCATCAATAAGGTTTGCTAGAAGATGGACTTTAATTGGGAAGCCTTAGACATCTTGTTATCTCAAGTATCATTGAGTTTTATAGTATCATCAAATTTTTAAGTATCATTACCTAGGATCGACATGCAACTTCTACTTAGCATGGTTTACCAAAACCTTTTGAATACTAGATACATTGCTCCATTACTTGACAAATCCTATACAATAACCGGTTGGGTGTGAAGTATAAAGTTCAAAAGTTGGTAAATTGATGTCATATTGCATTTACAGAAGGAAATGGTGCACACCTTATCATTACTAACCTATCATTAACACAATAGATGATCAACCAAGATAATAAAAATATCATATAATGAATGTCACCAAATATATATTTTTTCTGAAGAAATTTATGAGAAAATGGAAGGAGTGTTGCATTTTCAATTCATTTTTGTAATTGAACTTTGCAAATAAAATCATTTTTATATTCGGTTTTTTTTAAAAAAAAAACTTTGATTTGTTTTTTGTCAAACCATACCTTTTAATTAAGTACATATTTTTCTGTCTTATTTTTGTTTTAAAATCAAGAGATGTTCAATTAAAAGTAACATGACAAATTCATTCTAAATTGGTCAAACTTGAAGATATGTCTTACAGATGCTAGGGGAAATACCTCTTCTTAAATCCTAAAATCTCATTTTTCATTCTCAATAAACATTAAAAACAAAGTCTTGTCTATAATTCCCTTTTGAACCACCAAAGTATCCTTTATATTCCTAATAACCTTCAAAAAAGTAAATGTTACTTGGAATTATACAATCATATCCAAAATAGTTAAATGATTTGATACTTAAATAAAAATGAAATGTGTGCATTCGATTCATGGATTGCCTTATCCCACCACTTCTTTTCTAAGGTTAATCTCACGGTTTTCTTGATTAACGATGTTTTTTAATAAGACTAAGATTTATTAATATAGGCATATTTGAATTTGAGATAAGGAAGTCCATTTTTGATTTATCATTCACAAACAAAAATAAATCCCTTGCCACCCTCCTTTGAGCCTCAAATATTTATTGGATAATAATCCTGACTAGAATCACCCCTCATATTAGAGACATGCTTTGAAAGTTTTTCCCTAGATGAAAAGAAATAAGAAGAATACAAAAGGAAAGAAATGTGTTACAAAAGGGAGCAAGAAAATGACCGAAGGAAAAAAAATGAAAAGCTCTCTAAAATATCTCTGATAATGATGCAAAAAGGATAAAATGTCAATGGCCAAACACGATGTACGGTTTGGAAAATTAAAGTGAGATCAATAATCAAAATGATAAAATTAAGGTGATAAGCCTACAAGATCTTCATAATGAATAAGTAATTCTATGTCTTTAAATCCTTAAACACCTTTTGAACCTTATATATCATATTCTTTCATAGACATGAACCTTAGTTTAAATTACATGCTTTTAAAAACTCTTTCTAATAAAAGATAATTTATTTATATTAATAAGTTTTAGCCTCTAAAAAGGAACAATATGCTTTTCAAGCAATATCATAACTTGTTTACGTGTTGTATATTATTTTTTATGACATTAAATCATGGGTTTTTATACATAACACGAAACAAGATGCTTCTTTTTGAAAACAAAAAGTTTCATTTTTAAAATTAGCCTTCCACTGCTGGAGAATCAATTTAAGCCATTTTTATCAAAAATAAGTAAAATTTTAGGGTAATTATTCTTTTTTTAAAAATAGCCTTCCACTATCAATTTTTTGTTCATTGTATGTCATTAATCACTTCATCCTCCAAGAAAACTTTGTAAAGGTTTTTGGGGAAATCAATCACCATGTGCAAATAGATAACCATCTTTCAACATAAAGAATCTGCATGTTATTATCTATTAGATGACTCAATTTCGATGAGTTTTTGTAAGTGACTAGCTACTTGACCCGCACTTCGTCGTGGGTCAGATATTTTTTTATCCAACAGAAACAATTGTATGCACAAGCTTTTTTGACATGTTCTTATAGTTAAAAGAATTCTAAGTGAAAATTAAAAAAAAAATTATGTATACATGTAATCAAATAAATCGAGAACTATATTTGTTAATGAATGAGAAAAAAAAGTCATAAACGATAACTAAAAATAAAACTGGAAAAATCGAGAGATAGGTGTAGATCAAGATATTTAATCTCACAAGACAAGACATTTACCCGGTTGTGTTTGTTAAATTCGTTTATTAAAATAATTTTTTATTCAATCAAACAATAATAGAAATAGACACATACATTAAATTGGTTGAATAAAATAAAAGTGAAAAAAAATATGATGCAAAGATGCTCATATCAGAAATATTATCTAAAAATAAAAATAATTTTTTAATTAATCAAACAATAATAAAAATAGACACACACATTAAATTGATTGGATAAAATAAAAGGAAAAAAATATTATGTAAGGGTGCACAAATAAGAAATATTATCTGAAAATAAATTTTTTTTATTTTCAAAAATAAAGTTCATCTATACAAAAGATTAAAAAAAATTATAGATGAATCAGAAAAAACTTAAATTAAATGCATAACAAAAAAAAGCAATCGTCATTTAAAAAAGGCTCTATAAAAAAAAAAAAAAAAGAAAGAAGGGGCAGTAATATAAATATAAATAAAAAATAATTTAAAAAACATAAGAAAAACATTAATTTTAAAAAAATAGAAAAAAGATAATTAAAAAAAAACAAAAGAAAAGGCCAAGCATTGTTAGACCTAGAAAGCCAAGCCAGCCCGTCTGGCCTATTTCGTTAAGACTTGTTCGGCTGGGCCCTTTTTTTCTTTGCATTGTCGTCCACCCCAGATTTTTTTGAAAAAAAAAATAGATAACACATCATTTGTATTGTCCATTTTTTGACCACTATGATGGCCGAAAAAACAGGTTGATAGCTTTTTAGACCCAAAAAATTGAATTTTCAATTCATTATTTTTACCCAAAACACCTAGAAACCATCATAAGCAACTTGATAAACTTATTTTTGGCCTAAAAAAACAAAAAACCATCATAAAACTCGAAATCAACCCGAAATCAAAAATCTTATTAAAATCAGATCTATTTTTCTTGGCAATTTCAAGATAAACAAACCTTTAATGTAAGCTCCCCTAATCAAAAGAAGCAATTTGACACCAACTTCAACCTTTTTGGTATCCGTAATCGATGTAAATGAAGATTTTCCCTCTCTAGCGTTGGATTATAGTGACTTTCTCTCACCTCTCTTATGTCAGGAGCCAAAAAATAAAGAAATTAAAGTTTGGGACCAAAATTATTTTTTCCCTATATTTTTGGAAACTAAAAGGACCCAATATCAATAAGTTGTAAAGTATAAGGACTAAAATAAACATTTTACCTAAACTTTTTATTGACACTCATTCCCGTGTTTTTTAGTTTGGTCCCCCGTGTTTCAATCACACCTCTCCCAATAAATTAGTTTATAATTTGATCCAATAAGGATCAAATTAAAAAAGAACAAAAAAAATTAGCACAGTAAACCATCCATCGACAATGTCATGTGAAAGTATCCACAATGTATTTTGCACAATGAATCCCTTGCACCATTTAGTTTTTTAGTTAATAGTTAATAAAGGTACATGATATATAAAACAAATTTGGTGAGAAGGAGGAACTGAAGGAGCAGTGCTTTAAAAAAAATTACACTGGCATTGCACATCAACGACATAATTTGAATATACAAAGATGCCATTTGGCTGTAGAAATAACAATAAGAATACGGATATACAATTTAATTTCTTTTGCTACTTAACTAACATTTCGTATACAAGAAATCTCATTCTTAATGGCCAGTTTCCCTTGAAAAGTAATGCTGTAACTTTGAACATGCTTCAGGCCAGAATTAAAAAAAAATAGTAGCTCTAATCTGTTAGACTTCTGCAGCACAGAAAGAATCAATAACCTCATCACATGATCAAGTACTTATCCTTTATTATATGTTCCCTTCCAGTCTAATTCTGTTCCACATAAACTGATATAGTATTTGCTGCATTTTCTTCGTGAAAATTGTCTTGCTCTTCGGTTTCTAACTCTTCCTTTCTTTCTACCAACTTGGTCTTCCATCTGATTCCAACTGCCTCTGCCTGATCTGCAAAGAGAAGTTTCGATATAGGTGAACTGCAGATATCTTTATAAGTTTCATAACTAGCAGCACAAGTATTTCCTCCTTCCAATATTGTTGACAGAGGATGCAAAACAGAGAATGCATCATTACTTCTCTCCAGGGTTTCTTTCACAACTAGAAAATCAGCGACCAATTTTAATTTACTGAATTGCACGAAAACTGCAGTTTCATCCAGACGACATATTGATGTAACAGATGTTGGGCCAAATACTTTGGAGATGCGATCTTTTATCACAGCTGTCTTGAGTTTAGATGGAAATCCCCAGATTAAAACAATGTTCTCAAACAGAATCCCTGTCTGCGACTTCTTTAGGTCTCTGCATCTCAAAGACTCTGCAGTTCTATGTCCGGTGCTTAAATCAATAATGTCTCCATTAATCCAACTGAGATATAGAAGGTTAGCATGCTTCTGGAGCCTCTCATTACAAGCCAAATTCTCAGATGGCGAATAAAGTTTAAAATCAATGCCTAGAAGATTGCAAGCCTGGGCAAAGACACACCCAGTCATGAATGCATCATATCCAGCTTCATGTTTGACTCCAGAAATCCAGCTGGAAGACCTGAAAATAGATATTCAATCTTGGTTAAAAGAGCAGCTTCTCCTCAGTTATAAGCACAAAAACAAAGAGCAGAGCAGTCAATTCATTCTTTTTCCATGTGAGATGCAAGACACAATTACTTGTGTTAACTTTTACTAGAACGTGATTTTGACTTGAAGACAAAACAGGCACCAAGTAGATGCATAAGTACATTGATCCCATAGAATAGACATTTTTGAAAGTTATCTTTCTAACAAGACAAAATCCCGTCGCAAAGTGATTCTGGCACTTACATACTAGAAATGGCAGGTGTTCATATCATGGGTTGGTAGGGGGATGATACCTTGTGCTTTTAACACCAAATTATCAAGTACTATAAACTCAATGGGGTTTTATTTTTGAATCGCTTCACTTAACATGCATGAAAGACACTTCTTTTGTATGAGACAATATACATTTACAGAGTTCAAAAGTAAAAAGGGGAGGCAGCTTTTGCAACAAAATGAATCATGCAAGATCATTTTATAATTTACAGATAAAAAAAAAAGATAGAAAGAGAGAGATAGATAGAAAAAGACCTTGTATCATCCACTTGAACCTCCACTTTAACAGATGAGCTAAAAGTCAGATTACAACTTTCATTCGAAGCAAAAGCAATTTGTGGACAAAGTGATAAAAAGGCCGAGGAGAGTGATGTCTTTGATTTCTTCATCCTTTGCTTGAGTATATTGTTAGTATTCAAGAGTATTTTAGTGTCAATGATGTATGGAAAACATTTGTTAACAGAGTAGACAAATTCTTCAGCTTCCAACGGAAGAGGACCCAAGAATTTGCTGTGTATATGTGCTAAATCTGCATCACATAAAGCATCTTAATTAATACTGAATCAAGATGACACCATCTTGAAATGCACAACCAATATTCATACCCAAGAAGCAATTGTGACCGACAATCAACTTCTTTTCAGAGGAAAGGAGGTCAATAACATGTCGAAACCCAATTGCAGCTTTGATCTTCATCTCTGCTTGTCTACGATAGTCATCCATTACTTCTTTCTGGAAAAAAAAGAAAAAAAAGAGGCTAAGCACTGAATTGTTGAGAGGGTTCAAGTGATGGCACTAAAGATACAGATTTCATATTGGTATTTTTATTTTGGCAATCTCCCTAACCAGTTGCAGCAGCAACGTGCTAACATATATGGTGGGCATTCTCTGTGCATAAGTACTTTTTTTCCCTTCTCTTACTTGGCATTTGTATCAGCTTGTGCTCCTTTCATCCATCAAAATTATTACTCAAAAACAACAGCCAATGTAAACTCAAAAACATTAAGACCTCAAGCAATGGCAGAACCACATTTGGACTACAAAGTAAAGATTAAAACTATTTTATCCAAAATCAAATATCAAATAATCTTCTAGGCAAGAGCAACTTTAGAAAACTCAAAATTCACATGAGTGATCTCATCAACCGATCTTTCTCGAAGTGATAGAATGTACTTTACCTTAAGCAAGTCCCTATCACTCTCTGAGTCCGTATACACAACTAGCTGCTGGGAACAAGAACTTTCACCTTCAACACGAACAGAAGCAAGATCTTTAAAATGCTTCTTTGTGACCTACATGTTTTGATTTTCATCAGTTACCATGCTTCAGTCCTCACCTAGTGTAGTATAGAACCATTATTCAAAAAGAAATAGTGGTATCAAAAGGATAACAGAGAATTTTTCTGCCCTAAGGGGAATAAAGAGCTTAGACTTCTACAGGGTAAAACATAAAACCCACATAAGGAACAAGCAATTAACAGCGTAAGAGATGAGAAAGATGCATAAGAGATGAGAAAGATGCATTAGAATCATCAACAAATTATTGCAGGTACATGCTGCTTATGTACTTAGCATAGTCAACAACATAGTTCCTCCAGTTCAATAGGTAAAAGCACCTTTATGCGTGACAGACATCTGCAACTGAAATTAAGAGAAGATAGAGCAAACTTACCGATTGAATCAACCTAAGCTGACGGGAAGTGAACCCATTCAGAGAAAGAGCTGGACGCATCTTGTAAAAAATGTTCTGAAATTGTTGATTCGAGTCATTTAAAAATGACCCTTCCAACTGAGACCCCCCGCTAGTATCTTTCAACAACCCATCACGCCATTCTCTCAACCTATTCTTCATTCTTTCACTGAACAGGATATCCGTAATGCTGACCAATGGCACATCTCTAGCTTGTTCTGATAACTCATTCTCATATCGCAAATTCAAGAGCCTTAACGCTTCATCTTCTTGCCCTCTAGATAAATAAGACACTCCTGAGATTAACCAGCATGGAAAGTTCCCAAATTTACATACATATACATATGAAGTGCTGGCAAATTAAGCAGCAGAAGAAGAAGAGGAAGAAAGCAATCCATGATAGGAAGTTGCAAAGAAAAACCTTGGCGAATGCAGACATTGAAATCAAAATGATATTTAGCCAAGAAATCTATGGACGTCGTCTGGCAAAGGAACTCATACGAGGAAGAATCAATTGGAACCTCTTGACGCGGAAATATAAAGAAATTATGCCTGCACAACACAACACAACATTCTTCACTTCACTAAACATGGTTATTACAATGTTGCAAATCGAGAAATGTAAATTAAATATCTACTTACGGGTGAGCAATGAAGGAGAGACGAAGAGGGTCCCAACGAAAGGGGCAAACACCCAACTGAACAACAGCAAATTTCTCGGCAGAATCTTTAACTTTAAGGTACTTGACATCGAAGCGGTCAAACTCCAAGGACTCGCGCCATGGAGCGCTTGTGACTCCGGTCATTTCCAAGTCGATGGCCACGAAATCGGCGGCTTTCAGGTGGGTTTTCAGGTCAGCGACTGCGGTCTCGAAGTTTGATTGGGTCACGTGCTTTAGAGGGAACGAAGAGGAGAAGGTGCAGTAGTACGCACGTGAGAGTGCCGTCCTTAGCCATTGATGCTTTCTCATTCTCATTGTTTGGTTTGGTTTGCTTGGTCTGTGTAGGTCACAAGGGTTTTTGTTTTTCAAGGGTTTAAGTGTGGATAGTGGTGTGGAGGAGAAACAAAACATGAATCAATTGTTAGAACTAACCCTAATATCATATTTACATATTAAAAAAATTTCTATTAAAAAAAATCATCAAAAATATTTTTGTATCTATAAAACCCTAATATCATATTTACATATCAAAAGGATCCAAAATCTAGCTCTCACTTGACACTTTCAATCCTTTGACTTTTTTGGTATAAGAAATCTTGTTTTAGAGCCTTGTAGATTCAAAAAAAAAAAATCGTCTTTGATTTGGATAATTTTTTGAATCATATTCATCTTTACAATATTTACATTGTATTACAATTGTACTATATTATATCACATTGCATAATTCTATAAGTTGATTATCAAATATAATTCATATATATATATATATATATATATATATATATATAAAGTGTTTAATGGCGCGCTTTACACAGAGTACACATGAACATCATACAGATACTGGAATCATTTCCCGGCTGAATTCTTTAGTGCACGATTTTTAGTGCAAAATAGCATCTCGCTTTCTATGGAACTTTTCCGAGTCATATTTAGCACTAAAAATGGTGTAGTGTGGTGTTGGCCAAACCACCAGCCTTGTTGGGTTACTGCATTTTTCACTGCAACAGTGAGTTGATTAAGGAATCAATGACAACGACAGCTAAGATCATGAAGGATATGTAACACGCAACTTGCACCATCTTTTGGCTTTTGCACACAGCATAGGTTGGAGATAGTTACAATATTACTTCTGTAAGGGCCACAAGCTTCCTTATAATACATGTTACGTATGAATTGTTTCAAGTAACACAAGAAGCCTGCCTTTGCACAATTAGGCAGACAAATCTTTCCAATGATTCCATGATCTGGTTAATGTAAACAAACCGCTGCTGTGCCTCCTGGTCAAACTGGATTAGTTTGCGTTCTTAGTGGAGCTTCTCAAGCATTTCTCAAATTGCATCTCCTGGTGAGGTATTTCTGAAGTCTGAAGCAATAAAGCCCTCTGTATCAAGGTGGACTTTCACTGCTGTGGTGGACCGACCATTCAAACACCAAGGACATCCTGTCAGGCAGGTAAAAGATAAATCAACAAAATCATATAAGAATTGTCTGTCCCTAAATTATGCATATTTTTTCCCCTTATAAAGGTGCATTCCAATTCAAGCTGAATGGGACTTGTGGTTTAGCAATCATTATCAAACTTGAATCGAATGATTTCCGCATTCAATATGCCAAGGCAGTGACATCATAATCCTACCGAACCAGGAATGACATGCTTTGTGGACATGATCAGAAAGGGCTTATTGTTGAAGGATAAATGCCAGCAATGCAGCTAAATTACTTACCAGATCTCCATATTTCCAAAGTTCATTGTGCTTCCAAGAATCAATGATCTGAAATACAACATTAGAAATCATAAAGTGAGGTCCCATGCAGGTTGCTCACTGAAGTGGCCTCACATTGCAATATTTGCATATATTAAAATTTCTTCACAAGGTCCGAATTAGGCGAGCTGCAAAGGCACCGTCCATTGAATGTTTTACAGGATCAGAGGAATAGAAACCACGTTTTGTTACAAAATCAGGTGGCACATATCTGTCAACAGGATCTATACGAAATTCCTGACACAAAAGATTGAAAAACTATTAAGACTTGACCAAAAAGCTTCAAGCCAAAATAAATTCTTTAATGCTATTTGTTGAGTGAGAAGTTGTCCAGGGGGATTAGTGCAGAAGAGTTGAATATTATATTCTAATATCTCCAGATTATAAGAACCTTCCTATCTCTCCTTCTAATTAGAATGCAGACAAAAAAAAAAATCAGACATGATAGCAGATGAGATTGAGCTCTTACAGGATGCCTGAGAAGAAATGCATCCACCCTCTCTTCATTCTCTTCAGGATCTATGGAACAAGTACTGTATACTAAAACTCCACCAGGCTTTACCAATCTGCAAATGCACAGCAAAAATTGTCAAGGAAACACAAGAAATAAGACGTTTGATCAAAAGGAAAAGTCAATGAGTATTGTTTTCAAAAAAAAAAAAAGTGAATCAAGTATCCAGGATAAGCAACGGAATGTGTTAATAAAATTCTCTCCCAAAACAGATGATGTTATAGTGGTTATTAGAGAGAGAATTCTAATCTCACATGGAAGCCGCATCAAGAAGCTCCTCCTGCAATTTCTTAAGTTCTTCCAAATCCTCCAACCTCCTATTCCATCGCAAGTCCGCTCTCTTTAACAAAAAAGAAAAAAGCTTGCAACAATTATTGTGTATATCTTGTGTTCCGGATTAAGAAATGAATAGAGTAAGGAAAACATCAGATGATAAAAACAAACACTAAACGAAGTCCTTAGTATTATCAAAATTCAATGAAACTAATATTTTTATAAATATTAGTTAATAGACAACTACCTTGGACAGAACACCAAGCCCAGAACATGGAGCATCCAGCAAAACCTTATCAGACTTCAACTGATAACTTTCCTAAAAATTTAAGAAAAGAAAAGGAAAAGGAAAAGGAAACAAAAACCGATCTATAAAGGCTTTTATCTTGATGACATTACAGCTTTTTACAGTATGACAACAACTTACAGCGAAGGTGCGAAGATCAGAAGGGATGGTGGTAATGACACCATCAACTTGGTGCAACTTGGCTGTCTCTTTAACAATTCTCAGCCGGCCTTTGTTTATGTCAATTGCATATAACATGCCTATAATCCATAAGATATTGCCACGCTATATAATATTACTTCACTAGAAAACTGAAGAATTAAAATAATCATCATAGCAGAACAGTTTAGTCGGTTTTTTTTAGCTCAGTCAATAACAATCAGAGAAAAAACACTTGGGCCACCGAGTTAAGGAACTTGATTTTTAGAGAGGAAAGGCTTGGTTCAAGAATTTAATTACAGATTCAAAATGGAAAGTAATTGTCATTAAAAAGAAAAGGCAAACCCATGGGATGGTGATGGTGGTTGACATATTAATTGTAGAAAAAATGTTTTGTAACCGAGAAATTTTTGAGTTGATGGCAAAACACAATCACCTAAAAGATGCAGTCTACTCAGTAAAATTGTGTAAATGCCTGGAGGACTAAATGTTGTTCTAAATCCTTACAATTCTAAATTATCTTCAATGACAGCATTGGAAGTTCAGAAACATAATGTGTTTTTGTGTGAGTGTGTATGTGCACAAGGCTTCCGAGAGAGAGAGAGAGAGCAAACACACACACAGTCACACACAGGGGCAGACTTGTATGCAAGAGAGGGGGGGTGTAATTGCCCCAATTAATTTTTTTCAAAATATTCACAATAGTCCTTAGTAATTTTGCAAGTTCAAATTTATCCTTCTTTGTTCAGACATTTTCTAATTTAAATGGATTTTTTTTTATGATTGCTTCAATTTTATTCTTAATCTAATAATTTTGTTCAAGTACAAAATTACTTGTTTAGAATAATATTGCTATTACTGACAGAGCTCGATTGGATAGAGTAACAAAAGGAGAGAAGCAATAATGTGGAACCGAAGGACATGTATATCTCACCTACAAGCCAACTGCAATTGGCTTATAATGTAAAAGTAAGGAATAAAAATGCATGCTGATGAGATGAGGCAGTTGCTTTAAGCAATGAGCAGGTGCGAGAAAGATGTGATGTTGAAATGGCATAATAAAGGCTAAAAAGCACCAGAAAAGAAAGCAGTAACTCTTAGAACTAGCATATACGACCTTTCTTGGTTTAAAAATACCTTGGCCATGCATTTGTGATGCCATATAAAGCGTCTTTCCTCCTGGAGCAGCACAACAATCAATGATGCTATCGCCAGGTTGAGGATTAACTACAGAAACTATCAAACCTGCAATAAACTTGTGTCAAAATACTCTACGACATGTTGAGTAAGCCAATATCAGTTGAACCAAAATTAAAAGCCAGGTCAATTCCAATTTTACTCGGCCTGTAGTTGAAAATGCAAGCAGGTTTAAACATGAACTTGACAAACACAGATTCAGTTATCACAGTGGTTGACCTTAGCCTTAATGTGATCATCATATAGTTTAGACATGAGAGCAGGCCTAGAAAGCAGAAAACTACAAATGTTTAGGATGTTTTATCACCGTATCCTACTGCATTCCAACACACAATTTTCATTTTCTTATATATTTTTCTTCTTCTTTGTTTTCATGCAGTGAATACCTAGTTTTTGTTCCAGGGGTAATCAGAAGGTAAGACAAATATCAACCTGCACTCTCATCCTGAACTGCACATAGACCTTGTTTCAGCAATCCAGCTTGAATGACAATCTGAAGCAAGGAAAAGTATCAGTATTCTGTAAAGTGATAGGTGATCTGAAAAGAGAAATGTGTTAACAACCATTAAATGTGTTCACATGTTCATGCACATGTTTGTGTGTTTCTGATAACAGATTGCATTGTTATTGAGTTTTTTACAATTGGAGAACTACAAAATAACAGACATCAAGGTCAAAACCAATTAAGAAAAAACTATTATAAAGGCTTATTATTCATTGATGTAAAAATCAGTTATCTAATGAATATTTAACAATAGCAGCTAGTCTCTCTACATGCATGCCTTGTGTTGGCCATTGAGTGGAGTTGATGTCTGCAACTTGCTACTGGATAGAACAATTTTCACTGTATACCTACTATGAAACAGTCATACCTTTCTGTGTAAATATGACTGAATATCATAACTAATACCTGCAGTCCAGTTTTAACACGGACAAAATGGTCCAAGTGCAAAGAAAGCTCGTGAGGAACCTGGAGTTCAAGTAAAAGATCATTGATGTCAGCATCCCATGACATGTTCCCACATGTGTGCATGTGTGTGTGTGAGAGAGAGAGAGACCATAGTTCCAAACAATTGGGAAAAATGCAACCCCACTAAATAATGCCAATTATCCCATCCCATCCCATCCACTGAGGATCCATGAATAACCTTGATCTTTTCTGCACTAAAGGAAACCCAAAAAAAACCAAAAAGGAAAGAAAGAAATCATCATGCACCTTCAACATATTGAACTGCATCACAAGGTCAGCTCTTGTAACTCCTTTCCCGCTGTTTGCCCTGAGATCAGTATTGGGAAAGAAGCATCTGAGAACCATGCGATTTAATTTATAGAAAGAAAAAAGAAAAAGGTTTAGCTGAAAACCTCAAGCTGAAACTGGGGTTATCGTTGTTCCACATCATCAGCTTAATTGCTTTTTCTTGCCCTAAAAGCTTCGTCCAACGCCTTACCATCCACTGAAACATTATAAAAAATCAAGAAATGGTGAGCATGAATGCCGCATGAATTAATTTATTATGTTTCCAATCTATGAATTACCATACTTCATTTTGTTTAAGAAAATAGAAACTCATACAATAAAATGCATATTTTACTATCGCAACTAAATCAAAGGAGGTCCTTCCCGAGTTAGTAAAAAGTGCACAGGAAGCCTAATAAACCCATTCATCTTGCAGATTCTGTTGCTTTTCATATCAAACAAGAGATGTTGCAAGACAGGCATCTATCCAGATTTTGACACAGCCAAGGGGCAAGGAATTTGTGTACATGAATGAGGTTTATGACCACGATTTTGTTATTGAATTTCAGCTGAAACTGGTGAATTTTCTTGAGTATAAATTAAGGCTTATGCAAGTTTAGTGCATAAATGTCAAGTAGCATACAGAAGCTAACTCAAATTTCTGTTCTGCAAGTAGAGCTAGCTCCTTGAGTTTTTACAGAAATCCACAAACATCTCATGGGCTCAAATTCTTAGGAAAATGTAGATCATCAATGACTGACCAATTGATTTAAGAGGTTTTTTATGTTATGTCAACAATCACAGTGGCAATTTAAATTATCTTACGCTGACAACAAGGAAGGGCAACAGTTGCAATATGCACTCACCACAGGATGAGAATAAAGGGTGGCAAGGGCGCGTGCTTGGGCGCGATCATCACCTTCCAATTTAGGAAGGGGGAGTGAGTTACTTTCCTACATCCAAAATGTTTGTAACACATGATACCCTGATGCTTGCCACTTGATTTAAAATATGATAAGATAAGTAACGAATCTTCTTTTCCTTGTCCTGGATTTGTGAATAAAGTGGCAAACCTTAAGCAGCACTAGCTTCCGGAGAATCCCATTGACCATGTTGCCAGCACCGGGCCTGAGGGAAAATTTTGCAAGCCTCACATTCTGCATTCATGACATGCAATATCCAAAAAAAACTCCTCACTAAACAATTTAAATAGACCAGATTATAAAATCCAAATATTGAAACACTAGATGAGAATTTAAGCCAGAATCTGACCTCAGGCCAGACCACTTGAATTAAAACTAGTACGTATGAAGTTCCTCTAAAATGAAGAAAAATTTTGATTGGTTCCTATAAGCCATATAGTTGGCCATGCTGTCATAGGAAATGCAACGTCTACCTATATCATTTTTCCCTTTTCAAAGAACATGAATATAAAATTACCTGGAACAACTAGTTTGCATATGACACTAAGAATCTATTTCCAACTAACACGAGTTTTAAATAAAAGATTGATTAACATGTCCATCCTGAAAATACTTTCAAAATATGAGAGTTACTTCACATCAACATGTGTTTTATCTATTTTAGCAAAAATTCTGATTAACCTCTCCAAAATGATAACATACACCAAAAAGACACCTGACCAAGTAAAAACCGGTTTTATCTACATGACCATAGGAAGATAAGAAAAATCTTGTAAGAAAAGAACTCAAGAGGAAAAAAGCAAAAAGAAAAGCTCTAACAAACTTACCTCATCAACAACAGCATATGATGGCATGTCTAGCTTCACAATCTCATAAAAGCCAATCCGGAGAATCTAAGAAAATGGGAAAAGAAATGTGAGGAAAGACCCAGTCCCAAATTTAAATTATTACATATTTTCCTTAATTGTTTTTTATAAAATGAAACATTGAGTTTATATTCACCAAAAAAACAATCTTATACTTTATCTAAACATCAACAAAATAATTTTGAACACAATTTAATACTAGTTTATGTAATTCTTTCATTTTAAGATAAAATAGGTAGTAATAAATTGATAGCAGGCAAATGCATATACAGCTATTCTGTAAACACCATTGGATACTATGATGGCAGCATAAAGCTTGGATATATTTGTTACACTTCAGACCATGACAGTAAACCATTAGGTAGACAAGTCTGGCTGGTGTTATTAGTGTGATTACTCTCAGTCATTCCTGGTCCACTTTTTGTGAGCTGTGTTCTACACCTTGCACGTTCACAACCTCCTTTAAATGGACTAGACCACACATCTAACTTCCAAAGGTAATCTTACCATCTTGTGTCTACTGATGTACTCAGTCTTACACCTTCCACTCTCATGGCCACTTTTGCATCAACTAGTCCACACATCTTAAACCCAACAGACACGCTTTCATGGACTAGATCATTCATATTAAACACAGAAAAATAAGAAAATAACTTCCTTGTGTATCTCAAAGTGCCAGCTAGCTATTATATTGCATTCCATGCTGCTCTAGTAAAAAATATCACACATAACAAAAAACAAAGTACACAATCCAAAACTACCTGCAAGAGAAGAGGTTCCATGCTCCTGAATGCTTTCTCATCATGGCACAATGATCCGATTAGATAATCAAGATATCTTCTCCAGCGAATGGTGCCTCCAACAATGTCCGTAACCTATGTTTCATAAGTGAATGAATAAAGAAAAGAAAATAGATGAGTTTACTGCAATCAAGTAGGATGCATTCCCTTAATCATAATAGTGACAACTGAATGTATAAACTATACTATGTTTTGAACCCATACACAGGTTTAAAATTCTTCCAAATAATACAGTGAAGGCCTTGAAAACCAGCGAAAATGGAAGCGCACAAAATATTAGTACCAATCTAAGATCACGATCATCCAGGTCCTTGGTTCGGAACCCAAGAGTTCTTTCAACGTATCCCATCTCATTATCACCAGACCCTTTCCCTTTATCATTCAAAAGATCAGCAAATGCACCACCCATCTCTATTCTCATCAACCTCACTGCAGAAACTGTATAAAACATGGGCAAATCCACATAAGTTTCAAAGTACTGAAAAGTAAATGAGTCCTATAGCATACACTATTAAAGCGAGCTAATCTTTCCAGCAACAAAAAGAGTGTGCACGGAGTGACATGTACAAGGCATTAAGTTTCGAGTTAACACAAGAGAGAGAATACCAGCTCGATGAGGCGAAACCTGTAAATTCAACTTCTGGGTTTTGCGCAAGGGACTCTGAGGACTCTGGGTTGCTGTTTAATCATGGGCAAGGAAACAAAACCAAATCCCATTAAGATCACATACACTAATAATGAACTAAAACAGCCTGAAAAAACACAATCTTTCACTTAACATCATAAAATGAAGCTATAAACTAACACAATTTCAGTTTTGCATACAGTTTTCTTTGCAGAAATGTAGCATTCTGTATTGCCGTGCAATGGTATAA
>Ga0307511_10002571_pt1 | contig 18957 bp, 20 predicted proteins | sample 13_EM_MG_FD_200266 | JGI IMG/M metagenome (GOLD analysis project Ga0307511, IMG submission 200266) | Populus trichocarpa ectomycorrhiza microbial communities from riparian zone in the Pacific Northwest, United States - 13_EM | ecosystem: Host-associated > Plants > Roots > Unclassified | place... | reverse complement strand
GCCCCCGTGGGTGTAGATGGTTGGACGTGGCTAGGGGAGAGGACAGCATTAAGCAGGCGGTGGAGAGGTGCATTGAAGAGGATGTGGATACGAGTGCAATGGGGGGCATGGTGAGAAACCTGTAGTAGTATGAAATTGAAAGGACTTGGTAGAGGGTCAGGGAATGTTTAGTCTGCGAGGGATTGTGCAGCCAGACTAGGATGGCAAGTTGGTATTGTGTGGGTCGCTATGGAAATGTAAGATATATGGGCACGAGAACAGGAAATATATATTAGTCTGGGATATACAGTCTGGCTACAAGATATATACTACAGTAAAGCACAAGATGCATGTCGTTCTGCATCTTTATCAGACACGTGACCAATTGTCATCAGCTTTATTGCACCTGCATAGCCTAGCCAGAGCTTGAATATTGTTACAACCAGACTAAGTTTATATTTCCTCGCTGCTGGTAGCATCATTTTGTGCGCAGCCCCTTCCGTTTATCCAGAGTAGTCTGGTTGCGATTACGAGCTTTCTGCTGCACAGGAGCGGTCATACTACTCTGCCGGGTCTGGTAAATGGGACGCCAAGGCCGCTACTATCCGACTGCATGGACTTGAACTTAGGCATGGAGTTGGAGCGAAAATTCACCTAGCCAGATATATATAGAGGTGGTTTTTCATGATGTTCCTAAGCAAAACCCCTCGTTTACGGACGCAGCTGAGCTGCACCTCGAGAATCCCCTTCACGTTTCCCCGAAGATCAACACCTTTTGCCACAGTTAGCCACAGTTATAGTACTACCCCCACTTCTTCATCTCCAGTTCAATACCCACGCTTATATCTTCATCGTCATCGTATATCACATCAGGAAGAAGAACGATGGCACATCTAGCTACTTTCAAGCTCCCAGCTCTGGAGAATGAGCCTAATGTAAGTGCATGCCATTAATCGAGGTCTCGTCGTGCTGCTTGAATTCGAACCATTTGCTAAATATATCTGCAATAGAGGCACTATCCAAAGGGCTCGGCGGATCGCCAAGGTATCGAAGGTGCCCTTGCTGCTATCAAGAAGGAGATGCCACACAGGTTGCCCCTCGTTATTGACGGCAAGCCAGTGAGTATGCCCACTCCCCATCCATTAGTCTCTTCTAACAATCTCAACCTCAGGTGACGACCGCCTCCACAGTCCCCCAGAGTATCCCCTCCAACCACTCTACAGTCCTCGCAGAAGCCTCACAGGCTACTCCCGAGCTTGTGAAGCAAGCAATTGACTCCGCTTTGGGAGCCAAAGAGCAATGGGAACGCCTACCATTTGCAGACCGTGCTGCCGTCTTCTTGAAGGCAGCAGACCTCATTTCTGGAAAGTACAGGTATCAGGTGATGGCAGCAACTATGCTAGGTCAAGGCAAGAATATCTGGCAGGCAGAGATTGATGCTGCCGCGGAGCTTGCAGACTTTTTGAGGTTCAACTGCTCCTATGCCCAGGAGATGTATGCTTCACAACCTGTGAAAAACTCACCAGGCGTATGGAAGTAAGACTACCCGCATCACTCCCCACAAGCAAAAAAGTAGCTCATTACTCACGCAGATATCGTTTAGTCGCGTAGAGTACCGTCCTCTTGAAGGTTTTGTCTATGCCATCTCCCCATTCAACTTCACCGCCATCGGAGGGAATCTCGCGGCCGCACCTGCCCTTCTCGGGAACGTTGTCATCTGGAAACCATCCCCATCTGCAGTGTATTCCAACTACCTTCTCCACAAGATCTTCCTTGAAGCTGGTCTACCCTCCAGCGTCATCCAATTCCTGCCTGGTGACGCTGAAGAAGTCACATCCACCGTCCTCTCCCACCCAGAGTTTGCTTCCCTTCACTACACTGGCTCTACTCAAATCTTCCGTCACTTATATGGTAAGATCTCGGAAGGTGTTGTCTCGGGGTTATATCGCTCATACCCTCGTATTGTTGGTGAGACTGGAGGTAAGAACTTCCACCTTATCCACAACTCGGCGGACATCCCGAATGCAGTAGTGCAGACTGTTCGTGGAGCTTTCGAGTACCAAGGACAAAAGTGCTCTGCTACCTCTAGGGTTTATGTGCCCAAGTCTATCTGGCCCGAATTTTCCAAGCGTATACGAGTGGAGACGGAAGCCCTCAAGATCGGTGCGCCAGATGAGGCGCAGAACTTTATTGGACCTGTCATTCACCGTGGCAGCTTCGACAAGTTGAAGAAGGTCATCGACGAAGCGAAGGGCGACAAGGAATTGACACTCCTCACTGGAGGGAAATATGACGACTCCAAAGGTTACTATATTCACCCAACAATTTATGTCACCAGCAACCCTGACCACAAGGTGTTGAGCACCGAGTTTTTTGGACCCATCTTAGCAGTCTATGTGTACCCTGATGAGTCATTCGACGACGTCATCAAGATGGTGGATCGCAGCGGAGGTGGATATGCTCTCACTGGGTCAGTGTTTGCGTCTGATCGGAGTGTGTTGAGGAAAGCCGAGGAGGGGCTAAGATATGCGAGTGGTAACTTCTACTTGAACTGCAAGAGTACTGGGGCAGTTGTCGGACAACAGCCATTCGGTGGTGGAAGGGCCAGTGGAACCAACGACAAAGCAGGAAGTGCATGCTTGTTGAGCAGGTTCGTGAGTATGAGGAGTGTGAAGGAGGAGTTTGTGGGAATTGATAAGGTTGGATATCCTAGCAACGAAGTTTAATGTAGTGAGTCTTGGGTTCCTTGGGTTCCGCTTTTTTCATCTAAGGTTTCTGGGTTACCATGGGTATCAATTGCAATTGTAGCGCCTATTTTTGCTTGAGCAAGATTATTATTATTTTATGTATTGTACAAAGATTGGATATGACGCATCAAAGGATTAAATATTTGTATATCTGGTTACTAAATATCATTAAGCAGTTCGGTAACTACTTTCCTGAGCTCCCCGACTCCCACGATCTTACTCTTGCCCGCCCCTTCGGAGCCCTTCGCTCTACATTGCACTTCTACCTTACCATCCTGCTTCCATGCCCTTCCCAAAACTAACACGACCGGGTACCCAATTAAATCTGCATCATTCATCTTCCACACAATCGACTTTTGCCTATCATCCATAACCACATCCAGCGTTCTCAACTCATTTTCAATCTTTACAGCCTCCTTAACGATATTTTCCGACGTTAAAATATCATAGACATCCTCCATACCCTCTCCCCTTGTACCTATAATACAAACTTCATATGGAGCAATTACGCGTGGCCACATTAACCCTTTACTGTCCCGGTAGTTTTCTGCAATCGCTGCAATCATGCGCGAGACGCCGATTCCATGACAGCCCATAGACATAGGAACCATCTTTCCCATGTCCTCTCCCGCAGGGGAGGATGCTCTGGCATTGAGTGGGATAGTGTACCTCGTTCCAAGATGGAAAGTATGCCCCAACTCAATAGCGTTTGTAATTGTAAGCGATCCGTTTGAACATCTAGGACAAAGATCTCCATCAAAAATCTTCAGGACATTAATAGGCTCTGCGTCCGGGTCAGCAGAAGTATCGATGCTAGTTGTAGGGATATCCTTTGACGCGGCGAAGTGTGTTGCGATTTGACTATGGTTAGCGAATGAGTTGTTGAGGTCTGGGAAGAATGAGAGACGGTAGTCATAGATGTTTATGATTTGGCTATATTTTTTAGTAGTTGATTTTGCGAGGTCGTCATTGTGGGTGAAGCGTAGCGCCCCTGGATCATATTTGGCGAAATGCTGCTTGAAAAGCTCAAGCGGGAACTGTACGCTAGGGTCATAATCCGGAACGAAGTCTTTGATTCTGTGTGGGTTGACTTCGTTCAAGTGGATGATTCCTTCTGGTTCCCGAGGGTCGAGGTGCCTCTCTGCATCTTGAATTCTTTTCTTTTTGGGGTCGACAGCGGGCTCTCGGAGTTTGGGGTAGAAGGCGTTGATGAGTGTTCTGCGGTCTTTGGTGATGCCGTGGAAGACTGCTATTTGAGGGTCGAATTCGAATGTCTCATATGGACGAGGAGGTGCAGATTTCGCGCAGACTTCGTTAGCTGCGTAGTTGCAGGAAGTACAAGTGATTACCACGTCTTCACCAGATGGGGAAGGGATGTGGTATTCATGGGAGAGGTTGCCCCCCATCGTGCCTGAGTCGGCTTCGGCCTATTCAGGGTAATTAGTACAGGAAAATTGTTGTTTGAGTTGCATATGAATGCACTTGAAAAAAATATAAATCATACCACTATGTAAGGGATCTTGAGCTCCTCAAACAGAGCACGATACTTATCGCAGATATCATTGTATGTCTTAATTGCGGTAGCATCATCACAGTCGAATGTGTACAAGTCCTTCATAGTGAACTCCTTACCACGAAGTAACCCCGCCCGAGGACGCCTCTCATCACGGTACTTGCGACCTAGATGACAGGTTAGAACTAGAACTCACAATACAGTGGAAGCAACGAACCGTGATGACATACTGATCTGATATAGACGTAGTGGAAGCTGTCGATAGGAGTTCACAATAGAAGACACTAAGTTGGTAATTTCCTCCTCATGCGTGGGTGAGAGCAAGTATTTTGTGTCCTTTCGGTCTCTGAAGCGAATGAGCTGCCCGCCGCGTTAGTAAAGCTCCGAGTGCCTCAATAAACAGGTTCCCTCCGTGATTCGCCCCTTGACGCCCCCTCGACCCTCCTGGATTCTCATTGCATACCTCTTGTCCACCCTTCTCGAGACGCCCGGACTTCGTCCATAAGGCTTCCGAAGAGATCGTCGATAGTGCAAGCTTTGAGGCACCTCTCCCAAAGTCAGCGCATGAGCAGCAACCACCCATAGAGCCAGAACAGACCAATTGCCTTCATATGCCTGTCAATGAGTTTCTCGATTTTCTCATGGACTCTCAACCCAAGAGGTAGGAGATGGAATATTCCAGAGTAGGCCTTTAGGAGTGTCAGCTCGGCTTGCCAATAACCGGAGCTCCGTCGGGCTCATACTTGTCGTAGAAAACCAGCTCGAATAAGCAATGCGTGGACATCCTCTATTAGACACTCATATCAACAAGTACCCTTACAAGGTCGGCTAAGGGGTACAGCTTACTTTCCTCTGCATCAGCTGCTATCCCACCAGTAGGTGTAAAAAAGTTGCTCATACGATTCCGGTGGTCAATCATTGGGGGTAGCTTTGGGTCATAGGGAGGTTCGGCGGCCTTAGATTTTTTAACATTCTGCTGAGTGTTGGAATTTGAGACAGCAGTGACAAGTGTCCGTCGAACTGCCAATGGGGATATTGGTAGAAGCCCCTGGGAAAGAAGTCTACATGAATGGTATATGGAGGAATTCGCATTTCGGAGAAGTGAGGCAGTCCGCAGAAGCGAGGGAGGTGGATGAGCCATGGTCATCCTGTCTGCCCAATTGGCTGCCACAGAATGGGATGAGCCTCCGGGAGATGGATCAGGGTAGTTAGATTAAAATGGTGCAGATGCGAATTGTCCGTGTAATTGGGGAGATGAATAGGAAGCTTGCTCCAAGGTGCGGTTATAATTCGTCAATTCCAATCCCCACATTTGTTGGTGCTGATAATTACGCCGCGCTACTGGAGGCCCAATCCCTGAACCCGTACCGAAATTTTCAGCAGGCCAAATAAAATGGTGCAAGCAACTCCGTTGCAACATTAACTTGTGGGGAAGAGGACCGACAAAGTGGGTAATACGGTTCTATCCAATTTGGCAACTATATTCAGTCACCTCAACAGTTTAAACTCAGCTTGAAATGGGCAAATCGAAGAAAGCTGGTACTGCTGCGAATGGAGGGGCCGCAACCACAGCTGCACCCACGCGCAACGTTGACTCGCCTGCTACGAGGAATGCAGAGCCAATATTCAATGGAGATGTCGTGAAGAAACTTCAGCAAAAAATTCAGGATGGAATGCAAAAAGTCACGATTGGAGGAAAGAGCGGCCACAAGGGCCAGCAAGTGCAGAAGGGAAAAGAACAGGCGAGATCTGGACGGAAAGGCAAGGGAGAACAGGAAGAGTCTGTAACGGCGTGCAAAAAGAACCCGGTGCCGCAGCCGAATGCATCGAATGAGCCGCGAGGGACAAAGCGCAGTCGTGATGGACGGGAGGGACCCAATTCACCGCAGCCTGCTGTGAAGCCCGCAAGTGCGAATGGTAACTCCAAAGGGGTGGCAAAGAAAAATAACCGTAGCAAGAAGTCGATCTCCAATAAAGACCTACTCAAGGAAATTTTGGAATTGGGTGGAACCAAGGACGACCTTGAATTGGTGAAGGATGTTGATTCCCATGATAACAATGAGATTATCGAAGGGGAGAGTACAGATAAGGGTAGGAAGGATCTCCGAAGGGATCTCGAGAAGCTCATGGCTGAAGTGGGACATGATTTAAAGGCATTTGCTTCACAACAAGTAGCGCCAGACGACAAGTTGTCGGAGGACATGGATGGTGTAGAGGAAGAGGAGGGTGAAAAAAATGAAGATGAGGATGATGAAGGTGGTGATGATGAGGAAGATGAGGAGGCAAATGAGAAGGCGGGTAGCCAAAGGGTCAATGAAATCAAGGTGCTGGAGACTCCTTCTGTCCCGACAAAGCACACAAGCGGAAAACTGGTATGTTACGGTTCACTTTTCTAGTGGGATCAATCCATATGTTAACTGGGCCTGCTAGCTCTTCCCTCCCCGCCCGGACTGGCATACCTACGAACTGCCTACGCTTAAGCTAGCTGGCGAACATCCTTCACCATCCTTAATACAATCCCACTATACTCGCGGGAAAGAACTTCTTGAGGCAGAGAACAAACTTTACTCAACCACCCACCTTGTCAAGACCTCAGACAGGCAGTTCTTGTCAACTATCATGACTTCCGGTACTTTGTCAGACAAGGTTTCCGCACTCACTTTAATATGTCAAGAATCTCCTCTGCATGCAACCAGGACACTTGAAACTCTTCTCACCTTGTCCAAGAAAAAATCACGATCACAGGCAGTGGCCGCTTTAGCTGCAATTAAGGATCTTTTAGCTTCTAGTGTTGTGCTGCCGTCAGACAGGAAGCTGAAGGCATTTACAAAGCAGGTTGGACTGGGGTCTAGCGCAGTCACCGATTTGCATTTGTTGGTCTGGACCTATGAAGATTGGCTGAAGTCATTTTACTTTGAGGTTTTGAAGGTTCTCGAGGGGTTATGCGCTGATCAGCTTGAATTCGCCCGTAGCCATGCAGTTGGATATGTTTGGGAATTACTCAAAGAGAAGCCGGAGCAGGAGGCGAATTTGCTTAGGATGCTGGTGAACAAATTGGGAGACAGCGACAAAAAGGTCTCGTCTAAGGTCTCCTTTTTACTCCTGCAGCTACAGCAGACGCACCCTGCGATGAAGCCGATTATCATAGATGCCATTGAATCGGAGGTATTGTTTCGGCCGGGAAATTCAGCACACGCCAAGTACTATGCCATTATTACCCTGAACCAAACCATCATATCTTCACAAGACCTAGAGGTTGCCAACAAGTTACTTGACTTGTACTTCGCGGTATTTACAGGTTTATTATCGGGGACTCGCCAATCAGGCAAGCCCACAAAAATACCTGTGACGAAAGAAATGCCACCAACTAAAATTGGGAACGCAAACGGCAAACTCTCGAAAAAGGCAAAGAGGAGGTTGGAAGAGGCTGAAAGGCAAACTCAAAACAGCGAAGAACTCAACGCGAAACTTATTTCAGCTGTTCTCACTGGAGTAAACAGAGCATATCCTTTTTCGGATGAGTTATTCGAAAAACATGTTGACACTCTTTTCCGAATCACACACTCTGGAAATTTCAATACGAGTATTCAGGCACTTATGCTTATTCACCAAGTTTCTGCATCAAAGCAAGTGGTGTCTGATCGGTTCTACCGGACACTTTATGAATCGTTATTCGACCAACGGCTCATAACGTCATCTAAGCAGGCCATGTATCTCAACCTCCTCTTCAAAGCACTCAAGGCTGACACTAACCTTAGACGGGTGAAAGCCTTTGTGAAGAGGTTGGTGCAAGTTTCTACTATGCACCAACCAGCGTTCATATGTGGCGTCTTCTACTTACTTAGCGAGTTGGAATCTACCTTCCCCAGCTTACGAACAATGCTCGATACTCCTGAAGCTGGAGAGGATGATGAAGAGGAAATGTTTAGAGATGTGCTGGATGAAGATGATGGTGTAAATAAGGCCAAGCGTGTGGCTCCCGAGAAGGCAATGAAAGATGCGGAAGACAGTGCACAAAAGCTACGTAATTTATATGATGGCAGGAAGCGAGACCCTGAATTCGCCAATGCTGATAAATCTTGCTTATGGGAGATTGTGAGTGCCTTTCTATCACCCGATTCTTGGCTCTCAACTGACTGTACTGTAGATTCCTTTCGCCTACCACTTCCATCCCTCTGTCTCTCTCTATGCATCGCGATTCCTCTATAAGCAGTCCATGCCGAATAAGCCTGATCTATCCCTACATACACTTACACACTTCCTTGACCGCTTTGTGTTCAGAAACCCCACAACTCGGAAAACCACCCGAGGGCACTCGATCATGCAGCCTCTTCCTGGTGCAGGGACTGAGGCGAAAGGGATGGTCTTGTCGATTAGAGGTACAGGAAAGGCTCAGCAATCGATTAACTCAGAGCAGTTTTGGACGAAGAATCTTGAGGATGTTGCTCCAGATGAGGTGTTCTTCCATAAGTATTTCAACCAACGCGCCACTGGAACGAAAGACCAGAAGAAGGACAAGAAGGAAAAGGAGAGTGAGGATGAAGAAGAGATTTGGAGTGCGATGGTGGGAAGCCGTCCGGAGCTCGAAGCTGATGGTGAAGATGTGGATATGGACGATCTGGATCTGGGCAACATGAGTGACAGCGAGGGCGAGGAGGGAAGCGATATTGAGGGATCAGGTGATGAGGAAGGGGAAGGCGAGAGTAAAGGTGGGGAAGGAGCGGCTATATCCCTTGATGCTGCTATTGCTGCAACCCAACGCAAACCTAAGGGCGCCGCTGTGTCTGAGGATGGGGATGACGATGTCGATGCTGCTCTTGGTCTTGATGAGGAAGGTAGTGATGTTTGGGCATTAGGTGATGATGTCGAGGTACCTTCTGATATTGATTTGGATCTCGACTCTGCGTTTGCTGCGGAGCTGGAAACGAACAACTCGGCTACTGAGATGCCTGCGCCAAAGAAGTCCGGCAAGAAGAAAGGAAAGAAGGCATCAGTGCTCGAGAAGAATGTTGCAGGCGAGCAGGGCGAAGGCGATGATGGCACAGAGAAGAAGAAGCGGAAGCTCAAGCATCTGCCTACCTTTGCGTCGGCTGATGACTACGCACATCTCTTGTCTGATTAGTTTGGGTGTTGTACTTCACCCATAGGTATTTGTGTAAACCACCGTGTCGGAATGTGTCCGTGGGGACCCGACCTCCCTAATGTCACTTGTAATTGATGTATATTAGAGCTTTCCTACGAAAAACTATCATGACTCTGCAAAGCCATTTGTACTTTTTCCAAGGTTTATTTATTAGATGGGTGGTTGTTACAAATACAATATAAGTACTAATTATCCTTAAGATCAATTGCAAATTCAAGTCGTTCGACATATATGAAGATATACAGTCCCATTTAGAAACTGTCCAAGACACATCAATTACTTGGGTCCTTCAGGAGCGATTGAGGGTTAGATCTCCACTTACCTGCCCTACTTGAGTGATATTTACCGCACGCTTTAGCATTTTTGGGCGCCCAGTCCTATGCCCTGTGTCCGGATACCTCCTGAATGGAGTTGTATTATGATGATTATATGCAGCAACGGTTTACCACGCGGACAATCCCGGTAGAGAGGTTCCCACATGGCTTACTTTAATCCGTTGCCCAGCAGCTGCAAGGATCCGACGCGGTTTAGAAAGGAACCAGACACCTCAGACTTATCAAAAGGGTTTGACGAACATCACTTGCCCCTGACGCAAAAGCTGTGGAAGCTCCAATCATCATCAGATCCTGAGAATCGTCAAGGTTTTATAATGCCTGTCACGACGAAAGAGTATGCTGCCATCTTGTTTGATATGGATGGTATGTCCCAATTCATTTCATAAGGCTATAATGCAGCAAATATACTCACCTACTAAGGCACCCTGATCGATTCTACAAATGCCATTATCGCCCATTGGACTCGTTTTGGTCAGGAACATGGATTAGACCCTTTGCTTATCCTGGCAACGTCGCATGGACGGAGATCCATTGACGTGATGAAAATATACACACCAGAAAAAGCCACCTGGCAAAATGTTATTGCACTGGAGGCTGAGATACCTAAGAGGAATGCAGAGGATGCGAGGGAGTTGCCTGGTAAGTCTAAAGAATGAGCAATCTCACGTCGGACGGTGAATATACCAATTGCAGAGGTGTTGATTTTCAGTAAAGGTGCTAGGAGATTAGTAGAAGCTATACAGAAGGCCAAGGGGAAGTGGGCAATTGTCACTTCAGGCACTAGAGTCCTGGCTGAAAGTTGGGCCAAAGTGGGTAAAGTGCTCCGCCTCCGACTTACGATATCTAATCATTCCTCAGGTTATGGAACTCCCTGTCCCAGAGATCTTCGTTACAGCTGATCAAGTTGAGAATGGCAAGCCAGACCCACAAGGTAAGGATCATTTATGAATTATTGAATGAGATGTCCTGGAGACTGACACTTACTACAGGCTACCGCATGGCCCGCCAACTCCTCAGCATTCCCGCTGATGCGCCAGTACTAGTAGTTGAGGATGCGCCTGCTGGTGTCCAGGCGGGGATAGCTGCTGGTTGCGATGTGCTCGGGCTCTTGACAACTCATACAAGAAACCAAATTGCTGAAGCCGGAGCAACCTTCATCGTTGACGACTTGGCCAGCGTTGACTTTCAGAAGGGCGATGAAAACGGGCTTGAAATAAAGATCACCGTAAAATCGGTGGGGGGGTTAGTGGATTAAGAGCGGTGGCCCCAGTGGATCCTATTTCTTTTTAGACTGGACCGGTATATAAATATTGGATTGGAATAGATCCCCACGAAAACACATGTTTAGATCAAATAACCATGTGGTGCCTGCGTTTAAGGACTATACACAAGGGGAAACCAATAATTCTTCACTATTGGACTTTACTAGTTTGATCGAAAATTAGCACGGGAATAGGCTGCGCCATGGACTGTCATTGGGCCAGTATCTAGGTCACAGATGTCACTAAGAGCTGACCGTTGTGTTTCGGAGCGGAAACTTTTTGGTAGCAAACTGATCGGTTTGCTGCTGGCAGGCCTAGTTACAGGTGGTAATCAAATAGCTTTAAGATTTGTCCCTACAGAATAAGTGACGGAATCTTGATCCGGCCTCTGATCGGCCAAGGGTGAGAAGTAAGTCCGAGCCCCAAGTGACCGTAGAGATGTAAGTAGGATCCTTTGTACGTATAACAGTGGGGTTTATATATGCAGCTAATGGTGAGGAAGCGGGGAGCTCTGTATGCGTCATTACGAAACAAATTGCCGTGGCATGGTAGTTTTGTTGGCGGTATGCAAGGGGGCCTTAGCAAATTTAAACCCAGTAAGACATCCCCTCTATTCTAAGATCACTCATCCGGGGAGTGAGTGTCACTGTTTCTCCATGAAGTAAAAGTCATTGGGCGGGCTTCATTAGCAGAGGAAGGTGTTTGTTGGTCTGGCTAAGCATACTTTAGGAATTCGATCATCACTTATTTGCCCAGGGACCGCATTGACGCATCTTGGTTTTTCAACCACCGTTACCCATCATGCTGGATGGCCAGGGATGTATATACGGCTCAATCTCGGTGATTCAATATGTTTGACATGGCCATGCACCCTCCACGATGTTATCAATCACAGAATGTAATGATTTATCTGTAGAACTCCAACTGTCTTGGTCACCCACCCAGCTTAGTGGGTCAGCCCAATCGAGTTCCCCAGATCCCGGTCTCAGAGATCGACTTTACTTGCAGACAGAGAGGTAGAGTCCAGCGCAGCTTATTGCTTTTTCCGTAGTGGGAAATGGAAGGGAATTGAAATGATAGCACTATTCGTGGGGGCGAGTTAAGTCAGATTCTCGCACATCGTTTGGGAGGAAGTCTGGTTTCTTATAACTCACGCTTCATCACCGATGCTAATTCTTTCCAATATCTCAGCTTACACATTCTTTTGGTATTCACGGTTACTCGACATTTCAGTTCATCTGGTTCTTTGCACTACTTTGCTCGGTGGACCACCTACAGGTGCATACCCTGTCGTGCTGTTGTACGAGGAAGCCTAAAAGCTATTCAGGCAAGTTGTGCCTAATGACAGTCATTTCCTCAACGCTAACTCAGGTACAGCACGCGGAGACGATCTATTCTAAGTGTTGCTCACTACTGCGACATACTCCAACGCCTATGGCCACCCCTGCCACGCAGAATATATTCACGGATAACCTCCATGCTCCATTGTGCACAGCATATAATATAGTAACCGCAAGCAGGCGAGGTTCTGCAGATGACGCAGAGGAAGTAGATTCGCCAAGGTCACGACTGACCCGCGAGCAAGTCTTCGTGTTGGAAAAACAATTTATGGAGAATAATAAGCCAACAACTGCCATACGCTTTTCTATTGCGCAGAAAACAGGGCTGTCCATGCAACGAGTAGGGGTACGTTTTTTTTTGGGACTTTACTTGATAAGGGCCCAGCTGCTATCTCCACTAGGTGGCTTCGAGGAGCTCATCCTGACTATATTTTTTATATTGCGCAGAACTGGTTTCAGAACCGCAGGGTCAAAGCAAAAGTACAAGAAGAACTGCAAGTTATGCAGGTACCTGAATCAGCCGGCCGACGGAGGGTAACAGAACCTTCTTCTCCCACTCATCAACCACAGGAGGCTGCTCCACAAAAAGTACCTAAAGTCACGGGAAGACGGCGAGCTAAATCTGATTCTGCGACCGCACGCCTCAATAACACCGTCACAGTTCATCCAGTTGAGATGCCAGATTTTTCGCCTTATTCCTCACCAACCGAAGCGAGTTATGCATCTCTCACCCGCTCCTTGGATCAGGCCGCTGTAGCTGTGCGACAAATGAGTTTCAACGAATATAGTCATGGAATACCACAAGCAGCAATCGGTGGAGTCCCAATATATCCAGAACATAATAATAATTACCTGGTTCAAAATGTCGAAACTCCGTGGCCACAGCCAGCTTCAGCATTTTCGGACTGGGGTAGTAGCAGAAACTCTATTGCAGTATATACGCCTACGCCCGCTGGCCAGCTGGAAGATCCCTTTGAATTCGATAATCCTACAAATAGTCAAACGGCACAGTCCCCTTTCGATACCCATACGCCTGTTCAAGACGATTTTAACATGTTCGCGGCGGCCATTGAGATGAACCAATGCAATAGGCCTTTTGTTATGCCTACATTTCCGTCAAGTAGGCTGATGAAGAGAAAGCAAATGTCTCCCCTGTGTGCTGAACCCCAGAATACATCATCGCTCCCATCAATAGCCCCACCAGTGCTTAATCACCGTGATTCTTGCCCCTCTGAGTTTGTTAATGCATTCTCAGATCAAATAGCCCAGCAATCAGAAGTACAATCCACATTAGCAACACGCAGGAAACAGGCATGCCCCACTCTACTCAGCAGCGGGCCACCATCAAGCCGCAGCAAATCCTTCAGCGACGCCCTGCCTGTCATGGAGGGGGAGACAACCGCTGAGATCAAGTCAATGAGACGGTCCCTTTCAATCGAAGACGACTTCGACAAACGTGCAGAAGTCTGCCATGGTCTTGCCACCGAGTCAAGCACTTTCAATCTAAACATCTTTAATACACCCATGGACAATGACAACGCATCTCCACAGCTACCTCCACTATCCTCACCCAGGGATCTCCAGTCTCTGCAAGATGATGAGGAGTCATGTTGCTCGCCCACACCCCGCCTGAAGCAAGAACATATCCCTGACCTAGACTTCAGCGGTATCAGCGTTACCCCAGAGTCTGCCACATTCGATAACCACATGCCATCTGTCGCCTTATTGCCAGACACGTATCAAATGCATCTCCCAGAGCACCAGCTGTACAAGCATATGGGGCTCCCGAATTACTACGACTTCCCGTCAGAGGGAAGCAGCGCTAGTAGCGGAATTCTTCTGAACAAGGAGACTAACGCTTTTCCCTTTGAAGAGTTTTTGAGTGCAAGGCTGAATACCAAAGACAAGCCTTTGGGTGATGCTGTCGACTCACAGCAGTCAATTGTCTATCCTCAGTTTTGATCCTAGTGATTACTAGAATAATTTGGTTTTAACGTATACCCAACTCTTCATATCCAGCTCGGTCTAATTTTACTCGATTTTACATTATTCTTTAATTATTTTCCTTTGTTTTCCAGGTTATTGTACATTTTCTTATGTTAACTGCTCTAGCTTCATTTACTACGGTGTACTCAGTCTTTCCTCGCTCTTCTTTTGTTTCTCCTGGAGTTTATTTTCGGGTCTGCCCCGTGCTGGGGTTATGGACATGGAATGGTAAGGTGAAGCCGGTCGGTTGGTCATTGGGTACTAAGGATTGAAATGAAATCTCTTATCTTGGGTGGCATACTCTCTTTACTCTCACTCTTTTGTTGTACTATTTCACCAATTTAGTCTCCATTAATCTCTATTTCCGTAATTATTGTCACTTGCGATTATGAGGCTGGGACTTGTATTCGCAAATAATGGGTGGTACTGGCTGTGGTTAGAGAATAGTCAAGGAAACTCCTACCATGTATGGTAAACCAAAACAAAGATATTATCACCATTTTACCTTTTCCAAACCTACCTTACCTGAAACAAACTATGATATCACTCCCAATCGGAATGCACTATTGATAATTTCGCGAAAAGCAGTGCAATTAATTGACCAGGGCCTGGGCTCGGGGCTCCTTGTCAATCCACCGAAAATAACATGACCTCAATGTGCAGTGCAATAGCCGAGAGCCAATCACAAATCAAAAGTGAACGAAAGGCGAGTGAGAGTCAATTTCCCCACAATATGGCGCTCGGGGCGCCACTATTCAGATACTGGTGGCCAATTTCCAGCGTGTTGGTATCCAGTTACAATTCATAACTGAGTGAGAAAACTTGGTATCCACTCAGCGAGCGGAACAAGTGGTGTTTCAACTGAAATTTTACATTTTGGTGAGACATTTCTTTTTTTTGAAATTTAGGTGGGCTGTTAATCATCCCTTCCCTTGCAGCGTGTGAGGGGGATAGAGATACAAGTACAACGCTGCTTGGGTGCGTGTTCTTTCCGTCCGTGCTTTTCATTATTACATAGTATCTATTAACCACTATCAATTATCCCCACCCAACCCTCAGACATGAATGTGTCAACCCAGGGCAGAGCCAACCACACCCTCTCCCGCGTGGCCCTGTTCTCGAGTACCTACCCCTGTGTGCACCCTGCTTTAACTTTTACAACTGGCTCGCTTACCAACGGACGGAACGCTTGGAGCTGGGCAGGGGTACCTAGGTGTAATCTTGTGTTGCAATTGGATCCCAAATATGTAATCCATTGATTGATTTTTTTTGCCTGGGTTAACCCGGGGTGCAGCGCTGGAATTCGGGTGGTTGTTTCGTCCCATTTTTGTGTTCTGGTATCCCATTCGGGCAGTCGCGGTTTTGAGCCTTCCTTATTTTGGAGAATGCAATGCCCTGCAGTGTTTGGGTGCATACTAACAGAGGGGGTTTTATGCAGCGGGTTGTATGAGAAATCCCTGAAGCATATCGACTCTTTCTTACCTGACCCGAGTACCTTGGTCTTTCAACACCCAACATATTGACGTAGATCTAGAATGCCTGCTGTTTCATGGACTGCTACATGCACCGCACTGAATTCCGAGCCAACCTTAGGCGTTGCTATAAGTCCTAGGTCTACGTTAACTCGGTAAGAATCACTACACTGAAACATCAGCGATTACCTTCGTGATACCTTGTCTCACGTGATTAAAATATCATGCGGGTCGTGTTCCGGACCCCGAGCCTCACAAACACTTGAGCTGACGGCCCAAGAGCGGACTGGCTACTTATGTACAGTCGTGCTCCTTAGTGATCGGCTAACGCTAGGTTATATGGTTGCTATGCATGAATATATTGCCTAATCACTAGAGAGTATGATTGTATTTAAGCACTCGTGGTGAAGTAATGTGTATCAAATAGCAATATCAGTATATGGTCACTTAGTCTCACTCAACAAAGCAGAAAAGAGGCCCCCTTGCATCGAAACGGCTTATGTATTCGTTCCAGACCCCGCTTCGCCCCGGACATTTCGTTATCTTGACTGGGTGGGGAAAGCGTCCCTGTGGCCATCACACAACCTGCATTTGATAGACAATCGCGAAGCAGTTGCTGCCGTCGATCAGCTGCTCTTTTCATATGTGTGTTAGTTGACACCGGGGCCGGGGACGCAAGTACCCTCACTTACTACATAACTTTCCCGTCACCCTGCAGAGGCCATGCGGACCCCCAAAGCCACTATAATGGCTGGGCCGATCGAGCGGAGAAGGCCGGAATGTGGCACCTATTACATATCAATATGACGAGTCACGATGAATGTGTCGATAGTGGGGGTTTGATTTAACAACAGGAAACCTGCTAGGTGATGTGAGATTTCCTAGGAAGAGATCAAATGAGCAATACCAAGTGGAAGGTGAAGGGGCAAGCAGCGGTGCGACTATAGGTTCGAATTCATAGTCATGATTAGAAGTCTCTGGACACCTGCGATTTTAGGGAAAAACTAGTCTGCTTTCAACAATAATCACTCACTCAGAAGGAGAGCAATCGACCTGGGACTTTGACAATTGAGTTAATTGTATCAAAAGCTATTATTCAACAAAACATTAAAATATCTCTCCCAGTCTAAGACGAGTTCTAAAGGTGCAAACTCCCCGGAGATTCTTTGGCAAAATTTGGTAGGAGATGCGCCACTACTCTCCGTTTGTACACTTCACTTGCTATGAATAGGCCCATGGTTTCTGAGAAATCTACGCCACTAAGGTTATCGGTTGTGACCAGATTCTAGTTACAATAGAGAGTTGAGAAGCTGATGAATTGACCTGTCTTAAGTATAATATAGAACACGGGCAGCTCGGCGTTGGTAGACGCTTCGGGTTGGGGCTTGTGAAATTAAACAATCCTCGAGGGTATCCCAAAGGGGTTCTGCTCCCGAGTCCCGCTCCTAAGCTTCCTATCGATAGTTTGGAGCTCCTAACACCATTCACAATTCTGCGTATGAAGACAAAGGTGTTCCATGGTGCTAACTAGATTTAGAACGAGGCATATTACCCTCAACAAACCAGACTACCCTCAACACTATGCGTGCGCAGCAGAAATCTTATCACGTTTTCTATTGCATCGGTTGACTAAGTACTTTGTAGATGATAATTGCACTCACCCTCTGCTCCCTTGGTAATACTCGAGATTCAGATGTAGTAGTAGCATTCGATATATAGAAGATAAGATATAAATAGAACCCTTCCAATCCACCAATCCATATTTTACTATCACTTTCCTTCCTTCCGAACCAACTATCCAGCTTTATCTATTGCATCCGTGTACACATTTGCAACACCCCCTTCCGGGGATTAAGACCATCGACAGCCATATTGCCCACATATTCCCTGTAGTCAAAGCAAAGCAAAGGAAACAAAGTACAAGCAGGATAAACTGATAGCAAAAATAATCCAACTCGACCAAGAAATAAGGGAATAAAAGGCAAGAACGACTTAAACAACCAATAAATCAACCTACCAACCAACCCAGGATAATAGCAGAAGCAAGTAAAATTCCAATCCAAATTTGAGTTGAGATCAGAGCAAAGAGGGTGCAGGGGTGTTAACAGATTGCAGGAGCAAGCAAGACCGAGCAGCAACACGAAAAATTCAAACCAGCAAAGCAACAATGACCGAATACGAGCACCAGTTTAAAAAAAAGGAGATAATCAAGAAAATAGAAAACCCTAGAACAGCTTACAAACCGAAAGAAAAATGGCAGTAATTAGAAATTGATATGCTTCATCATTTCCAGAAAACGCAAGGAGCCTTCGAGGATGATAAAGAAAAAAGTGAGATAAACCCGTAGCCAATTCGGAAGTATCATCCAGATGCTATAATCCGAACCATGTGACACAAAGAGCCATAAAAAACGTTACTTATCCGAGGTAACCCAACTGAAAAAAAATTGAGAATGTAGAACCATCGAACGTAGCCAAAGGCCTCCACTGCATTGGGAAACTTGATTGGAAGTATTTCCTTCCCAATAGATATAAAGAGGAGAGCCAAAACCCATTGAACTTGACTAGATATACCCATATGAAGATACGAATGACAGGGGCCTAATAGCCCACAAGTGCCCAAAAGAGCGCACAACCACCCACAAGTAGAATGTAATTGTGTATGATGTGCTTCAATAAGGTGGAGATAATAACAGTGGGAACAAGCAATCGCGACTAATACCAGGATCATTGTTGGTGACCCCCCCACCACCCCGGCTGCTGCTGTGCAGGCTTCCAGCTGTGGGTGGGAGCTGGTTGCTGAAGGTAGTGTTGCTGAGCGGAGTACATTGGTTGTCCACCTTGGTGTTGAGGGTGCATCAGTGGATGGTGGGGCTGAGACAGGGGCTGCGAATGGGGCTGTTGCTGGGGATGCTGGGGATGAGAAGGCTGGGGTGCAGGCGAATGGAAGTAAGGTTGCTGATTCATGTATCCCTGATTATGCAATTGTTCTGGCTTGATGTTCTGAGGGATCCTTACAGGGGACTGTTGCGGCATATTTGGATGCTGCTGCTGTTGCTGCTGGTGTTGTTGTTGTTGCTGCTGTTGCTGTTGATGGTGAAGTGAAGAGAGTTGTTGGGGGCTCATGTGTGTCGGGGCGTGAGGCGGGGCTAGCTGCGCATGTTGTTGAGGGTGTGGGTTA
>Ga0307511_10002570_pt1 | contig 18959 bp, 15 predicted proteins | sample 13_EM_MG_FD_200266 | JGI IMG/M metagenome (GOLD analysis project Ga0307511, IMG submission 200266) | Populus trichocarpa ectomycorrhiza microbial communities from riparian zone in the Pacific Northwest, United States - 13_EM | ecosystem: Host-associated > Plants > Roots > Unclassified | place... | reverse complement strand
CCCCACACTCTTCAGAGAGGACCTCATACCCTCTTGTCTCGTTCCAGACAAAGAATGATTTGCCCCTAAATCCGTAAACCAGGAGATCTCCTATGCTACCGGCACTACTCCCGCTAGGAATGCGATGATATGCTCCCTCAATAGATCCCCCATTCAATAATCTCTTGATATGTAATTTTGTGAGCGTGATCTGGGAGGTACTCGCCTCCGACCCCGCATTCGGCGTAAGCGAAACATCCAAAATCGCATAAACCCCATTCCGACCCGTGGTTATAATTCTAGAGTTCCTCGTCAACCCAGTACTCGCCGAGATGGGTGCAAACATCTGTGTCCTAGGATCTCCATTATCTTGCTGCTGCCTTGAAACCCCAGCTGCTTGTACGGGATACGCCAAAATCTCGGTAATTGCGTCTTTATCACACCAACCCTTCCAACTCTCGAGTGGGTTGAGCATGACGTCTGCGTCGACTCCGCTCCAGATATCATAGACGCTAAGCACGCCAGAACGAGAGCCGAGGAAGAGGAGGCCTTGGGCGAAGTCTAGATGGTAGGAGGTCACAGAATGGAAGTTTGGTGGGAGGCAGAGAATAATGGTCTTGGTGTAGGGAGGTGGGTTGGGAGAGTTCCGGATCGATGGAGAGGATATGCGGGGATCGGGGAAGAGGTGAAGGCGAATTTCGGGGGTGAGAAGGGAGGTTGTGAGGAGGTAGAAAAGGTCTATTGGGAGGTTAGTTAAGTTCAGGGTAACTTAAAGCACTCAAAAGTGAACGATGCTTACCACCGTACCTCCCACAGAACATAGACCCCGGATTACTGTCCCCAGCCTGCCACCACCTACCCCTTTTTCCCTTCAAATCGTACCCCTCTTCATCGCCTCCATCACCAAAATCATCCAAATCAATCATCCCAACCATTCCAGCCCTATCCTGTGCTACCACCAGCCCCGCACCTTGCCACGCCGCAACTGAGGATACACCACCAAGGTTACCCCATTGCCCCAGGGCCCGCCAATCTCCCGCTGCAGGAGAAGATTTGCGACTTGGAGGTGTGCTAGTGGGGAAGGTGTACATTGCTAGATAACCCTTACTCGTACACACGATATATCGATTACTATCCACTACGGCATAGTTGCGGAATTGATCTGCTGACATTTTTGTTTTTCCCCCAGTACTTTCAGTTTTGTCTAGTGAGGCCCTTGCCCAGGTGATGTTCAGTCCAGCAAAGTTGCGCTCAATTGCTTCCAACTCCATTTCTACATTTTCATTTCCAGGGGCGTCCAGTTCCCATTCATACCGCTCCTCACCAGGGTCTCTATCTCCGGTGTCATAGCTGACTACTGCTATACGCCCGTCGTGCCCTCCCGTAGCTAGTAGCTTGTGATTTTCGGCGATAGCAAGTGCAAAGACGTTCTTTCCACTATGTAGTAACGTAGAGCTCAGACACAATAGCTCGGTGACCGACTGCGCATTTTGCGGCTTCATAGGAGTTGTTGGGCTCATTGGGCCCGTTGAGTCAGTATTATAGCCCCATACCTTTGAAGTAAGATCCTCGGAGGTAGTGACGATATTAATCGTCGGTTGTGATGAGGATGGCGATGTGGACAATTGCTGCAAAAACCTGCAATTCCAAATTCTAGCCTGGTGTCCCCATCCAATCGCAACACAATCACTCTTTGGCCCCTCCTTGCCCTTCGTACCTTCCGCAGGCGTAAACCCGGTTCCTCTCAATTCATCAACACCCAGTTCATCCCAAGCTAGCGATTCAGCCAATTTCCCATCTCCCTCCCCATCCTCCTCATTTTGGTCAACCCGGGAGATATCCCATACTCGAACTGTACGATCGTCGCTACAGCTCACTAAATACCTCTTACGATCTCCAGTGTCGTACCTTGGTGATATATCAACCCCAAATACTGACCCTTCATGCCCCTTGAGCCTGTAATGCAACTCTACAGCCCTCTTTCTCTTCCGTGGATGGCCTTTTGGCGTCCCTGCCCGGGACCCCAGCACCGTGCTCTTTGTTAACTCCTCCCAGCCCTCCCCCTCCGAATCACTTGCCAACTCGGTCCATGCCTCAAAGTCGACAGAGTGTGTCCTGTTATGCACGCCTGGTGTAGGTTCCGACACTAGTGTTAAGGGTGGATCAATCGGTGCACTCCACACTAAAATTTCCCCAAACACTGTTCCTGCAGCTACAACTACTCTTCCACTATCCCCACTCTCATCGGGAACATAAACCCCCGTGACAGAGTATAAAATGCATCTTTCGCCCATATCCTTCTCGCTAACCCACTTTCTTACATCTGGGTCGTATAGTAGTAGCAAATTATGGCTGGTGACAACTCCCACTAGGGAACCTCCGGGACGAGAGATGAAAAATGCATGGTGGACATAATCCTTCACTGGCGTCTCCTTCAATCCCTGCGCATCTGTAAATGATCCCATCGTCGAGCTAGGTGTAACTGTAGGAGGAAGATTCGCCAAGGACGCTGTGGCCGAAGTTGTTGGAGAATCTTCAATCAATTCTTGCAGCGTAGCAACCACTATCCTGTGCCCACCCCAAAAGACTATTCGCCTATCCACCTCAGCTTCCCCTTCGTCTCCATCGCTCGGTTGGGCTGTAGCTGATGGGGATGAGAGCATAGAGTTCTCAAAAGCTATTCCCCGAATGGCTTCACGGGAGAATATCCGTCGTGTATGGAGTAGTTGGGCAGTGGAAGGAGAGTAAAATTTACATATTGGTCCCTCTCCGGAGAGGAGCAGTGATTCGGAGATATGTGTGCTTGGAAGGAAGGAAAGAGAGGTGATTGGGAGGGTTGACGCAGCTTGCTGGGTTCAAGTGTTAGAACAAAGGGGCTAGCTATATGAATGAAGAAGAGGAGAATACCTGAAGCCTGGGGGTGCTTTCGGAAGGGGTGAGGGTGGTGGTGGCAGACATTGTGTCCGTGTGGCAGCAATGTGTGAGCTGCGTGTGGTTGTGGTTTCTCGTGCTTGACAATTCCTGACTTGCTTTACTCTTTGAAGCCCACAGAATCCGGGTTCCCTGACCAGATATGCTCCTCGAGGAATCGCAATATGCTGTCGCCCGTCGCGATATCGATGGTTGAAGCTGTTATCTAAATATCGATAACCGATAAGCCCTTACAGTACTTGGCGGGGCGAAATGTGGGTCGGTAGCGCTAGCTGTCTTCAGTAGTATGTTTTGTATATGGATACTATGAGTTACGAGCGAGCGCACACGGAGCAGGACTCGGAGTGCCTCAGGATTGGAAGATGATTGAATCTGTGAATATGTATGCCTTACAATCAGTCAGTGGTAATATAATATCGATAAGGCCAGGCTGTCCAAGTGAAAGGCCGGCTTAGATTGCTAGTCCCACCATGATGCACATACACACCGGTCAGGGAGACATATCTAGGAAACCATAAATTACCTCGAGCATGACTTGGCAGCATCATGAAATCTCGAATTCGTCTGGCGTTGCCTACTTAAGTAGTCTGGCTACATTCTTACTGCAGGATAATGTGCATGCGCATGTCCCATGCATCACTTGACGTTTCATACATATCCTGTACATGTCAATAAGAAACTAAATGCTCCGTATCCGTACATCAGCTGCCAACTCTCTCATGTTGCTACATCCCGAAGCTATTCCTAGTCTTGTACTATGTAACATTCTAATTTATTTACAACTCCTTAAATCTGTTTACATAACTTACCATTTTCAGACATGTCACGTGACAAGCACGCATTAAAAGTCCATAATCCCGTGCCTTAGATTCCATTTTCAAGCACAATTTTCTATATTATTCCGAGCTGCGGATTGGGCTTAAGGTGGATACACTCTAGGGATCGAGTATATATTCGTTATTCTGGGGCCGAGTGGGCCCTTCTTTTTAGTCTAGCCCTTCTCTTTTACCATGATACCCCAGGCCCCCTATGAGAGATTACGATTTGGCATCACCTGGTGGGGTTAGTTATTGTCAGTGCTATTCAATAGTCTGGTTTTGGAGGGCCTTGCATGGTGGTTGAGTCGTGTGGTACATTCGCAAATATATAGTATATATATCCATGGCTACCCTAAATGATCCCGCCCGCTTTCTAACTTGGAGTCCACTTTTCTCCTATCTAACTATTTACCTGGCATAGAGTAACCGCAATCACAGGGGATAGACTAAAGTAATGAAGATGGTGTGTGAAGCCTTCTCCTCAGCAAAGAGCTCCCTTCCAATCCCACCCTCATGAGATGCGTATAGAGCAATGATCGGCACTGACATCTATCATCCAGATGCCAACACAGGCTTACTAGCTTGAATTATCTATTGATCCTATGTCTATCATGAATTGCTCACGTTCAGGTCATAACTTGGTACCTAATCATGAGCTGCAGCGCCCTAGGTCAACATATCAATCCAGCATTAACGTACCCGCCCCACCCACCTTCCAACTTGTAGTTCCTGTGCATTTAACAAGCCTACCACGATGACGGTTCCGAGTTTGTGGGAAAAGTGAAGCGGGGCTCAATATGTGACAAAAGCACTACCATAGCAAACGAGCCTACCGACCTCCACTAATTTCTCATATTGTACGAAAGGGGGCTACTCACGATTCTTCATGACCCTTACGGGTTTGCGGGGATTACATACTTTGCACAACACTTATTGACAATGAAACCCCACAATAGTTATGCAATATAGATCAGGGTAACTGCCACAGCTGTACACTAGCTATCGCACAATGTTATAAGACTACGTCTACAGCCCATGCTACGGCAGCCTGATGATTCTACTTTGAGTAGACTTTGACTGGTTTAAGCAACTTTTTTTAGGGACTCCGCTCCCGGGGTTCACGAAGATCCAAGAGTCTACCTCAGAAAATCATGGGACTATTCTCCTTCAACGACCCAGAATGGTAAAAAAAGTCTAGTTGTGGGGGTGTGGGAGCACATAGCGCTAGTCTGGCTAACATGTGGAGGCAGGGAGGACGCCCTGTTCTTGATAGGAAACTCACAGATCGGGCCTATCACACATTTGTAGAAGTGTGTTACTCACTGTGGAGCCACCGAAAGCAATAAGGAACTTTTATGCCAAGGTAATAAATGAACTCACTAGACTCTGGATGTCATTCCGATTGCCTCAAGGAAAACAGTAGGGCTGGCTATACCAATGCTTTCAGGGTAACTCTCGTGACAATAATTACCTTTCTTATATTGATTCTCATCCCATGGTCATGGATTCCATTCGCCGACCCTTTCCATCGGGTAGAAACGTACCTCTACTCGAAGGCCAACTGAAGTCCCCAGCAGGGAAACTATTCAGGTGAGACCTTTCATATTGCACCCTCTATTACTGCATATCCTCTTATATTACAGCTGCATCAAATTGGCAACCCCAGGGATATGTAATATGGGGTTTTCGAGCTTGCGTCAATTGACCCAAATGTACCGTACTTATCCACACAAACTGGGCAAAATTATATACATAGTTAGGAGGGATACCTATATGTAGTAGCAGGACTTTGGGGTTACCATTCAGGTTTATGGCCTGAACTCTGGTCTAGTCTTGTGACCATATATTCTGGCTATAAGTAGTCAGTAGTCTGGTTGGCACAAGCTCTACGAGAGCTTGTGCCAACCAGACTAGGCTATAAGTAAGCACTACGGGTTCGAATTGAGACACGTCTCTTATCTCAAGGGTGAGGCAAGCACCGAGTACTTGTATCGGAGCTACCTACTCTTATCTCTTCCGAGCCTTTTCTACGCCACAACCAAGTGCGGGAGAGGACCTAAGTGAAGGTACCAACGCTAACTCTTATGTACAAGAAAAGGGCCTGGTGGTCTAATTGGTAAGAGACCTGCTAGATAAGACTATATGCCCAGCATGTCTGGCACTACGGGATGAGGCAGGTAATCTGGGTTCGAGTCCCAGCTGGGCCATAATCTTTTTGCTTCTTCTTCACGCCTTATGTTTTCGCAATAGTAGGCTCGCATCTACATGTATTAAGTAGCTCACAGCACAGTAGGGAGGCTTTTTTATACACCTAGAACATCTGACATCGTAAATCGGATCTAGGCTGCATCAACTTGGGTTTTTTAATTTTATTATTATTACTAAGAACCCAGTACTCGTGTGCGGGGCCATGACGAGCCGCCCGGGGTCCCGGGTGGATTCAAGGGACAGGCAAGTTAATTAGCCAGCTCTGCGCGGAGGTCTGGTACCGAGACTAGGAGTTTGATACATGAAAAAGGAGAAGAATAGGAAATTCGTTAGATCAGATTTGTAATCAGTCTGGCTCCGCCCCCGCTCTCCAGCTCGCCTAGACCATCATATAGGAGGACCTTGCCCCCACCGTCCTACATCCTCACCCTCTCTCCATATTGCGTAGTCGAAATCCTCCCAGGTGGGTAACACGCCGATCAGCTCCCTTCTCGTTTGGGGGGAGTCGAAGGTGATAGTCCTCCGATGGGCAACTACAGTGTTGGCATGCTGATGAGTCTGCTTTGTACATATATAGAAGTGAAGCGAGCGAGTGGGCACTACATAAGGGCCAGACCAAGGGCACCTACTCCTCCTGCTCCTCATTAGGAATCCGCACTCCAGAGAGTTATTGCACATGGCTGCCTGGGTAGGTCAAGACTACCTTTCAAGACTACCTACAGGTTTGAGAGTGGTCACCTACCTTTGCGGAATCCGATAACATAGGTAGCTACTGGACTGGTTGGTACCTACCTACATGCATACATGCTAGGTAAGTACTTATATTACTTACTTTGTGGGTGTTAGCTATGTAGGCTATGATTGCAAGTGTTCTTTATGGTAAACCGAGGGGAAAGGAAAGATAACTACTCGTAACATTAACCTAACTACTCTACAGTACCTCGCATAGATGCATCTACCGCGCAATAAGACTACTATAAGTGAAGTACAGGGCGTAAAGGAAAGGGAGAGTAAAAGTCATGGGCATGAACTTTTAACTTGAAGGTGTTGTAAGTTGATCGTAACAACCCATGCTCGCTAGGCTCAAACGGAAAGTATGCATCGATAATGGGAGAAATCGACCCGAGGAGATGTGAATGAAAAATGAAACGCGAGGGGGCTGTGACCAGGCTTGACGGCCATAGCCTAAGCGAGCTTCCTTCTCTTGGAGGCAGATGTGCTAGCTGCCCTGTCCCTCATCCTGCTTCGGATCCTCCTCCTTGGTGCATACTCTTCCTCTTCCTCTTCCTCCTCCTCCTCATCATCATCATCATCACCTGTAGTAGTGCCGTGGTTCCTTGCATCCGGTTGTTCCTCACCTTCATCGTCTTCATTGGTCTCTTCCTCTTCATCGTCATCCTCCTCATCCTCATCGTCCTCCTCCTCGTCATTACTCGCCTCAATTTCCCACCCAGTATTGCCCTGATTTCTTGCAGGGGAAGGCCCCGAAGGCATTAAGCCCCAAGCGCGTGTTCTCTCTCGGCCACGCACGAGAGGTTCATCATCACTATCTTCCTCGTCTTCACTTCCTCGAACGCGACTGCTAAGGCGACTTCTATCGTCTCCACCGGGGGTATCACTGGCAGCGTCTGTTATACTTGGAGTATTTGTCCCTGTGTTCACAGTGTTGAAGCTTCCTCTTGTCGTGCTACGCACCCGGCTGCGGCTTCCAATCTGGAAGGGAAGAGTAGTAGTAAGGGCAATTGACGCGGCCCCATTGACACTAGATTCTTGGAGGAGCTTCTTCATAGATGTCCTCGCAGTGTGACCAGTATCCCAATTCCCTCTATTTGTGATTCTGTTCTTTTTCGGTGCCTTGTCCGCTGATGTCCGGGACCCTGGCTGAAAGACAAAGTCTGGCTCTTGGGCAATGAACTGTGACGATTTGTTGTTATAGCTGCAGAGGTATGCCATATTAGCATAATTGCCTTTGGTTCTTAGAATGCCAGACGTGATACTTACCCGTAGTCAAAATACAACTCTTCTCCAGCCACGAGGTCCCTCTTAGCGAACATTCCAATTCTATGTGTACAATTGGTGAATAGCACCCTTGCAAAGCAATTCGGCTTCTTGTAGTGATTGACGAAGCGAAATTTGTTCCCAGCCCTGGTTGCATCGATCACTTGAGCTATATCAGATTTGTGAAATTAGTCGGGTATCACAAAATGGATGGGTAGGATCATACGCACTCTTATTCAAAGTGAACAAGAACGACACACCCCTCCTGTCATAGAGCTTTCCGCGTCTCTCAGCTTCGTCATTACTAATGATTTCACCCTTGTACTCTCCCAAAAAGCCGTCCTTCTTGACATTCTCTCCAATGAATAGCCCTAGACCACTCACACCACTTACCCCCAAAAGAGTCCGTTTAGGAATATCTCGCTGGATAACGACGTTTTGACAGCACTCTTTTGCGAGTTCCAGGTCATACCTGTTGGTTGGGCTCAGGGTTTCTGCAGCCCCACACCCACTGCAGAGATCAGGATCACATTCACGATTCCATCTGGCACATGGGCAGGCCGTATTTATGGAGCACGCCTTGCCGCTGGCAATGCATTTACACCCCCTCCACTTTCGGGGGCAGTCTGCATCGCACATGCATGTTTTCTCACACATTACCTTGTCTTTTACACAAGGGCATTCGGAATTGCATGGACCTGTGTGCAAACAAGGCTTGAAGTAGCTCCTTTCATTCGAATTTAGAGTCCTGTGGCAGTCAGCAGGATAATCTCCGTAATTTCCTTTGACATTTGGGCGTTTGCGTTTGAGCGGTGCCTTATGGTTAGAATCAAGAGACTCCACATCGGCCATGGCGTCGGACGCAGGCAGCTCTAGAGGGGCCGGCAACAGCCCTCGTCTCTGCATTTCTGCCTCAATCTACTCAATTTTTCCACGTAAGTCGTCATTGATTCAGCCAACAAGGCAGTTGAATACATACCTGATAGCAATATTTATTGACCACGGAAGCTACCAGACAGCTCGCTCTCGGGTTTTCTCTGAGAACTATTGCCGACGCTTGTAAAAATTGGGTTTGTGCTTTCGACCAAACAGTCCTCTTTGCTCTGTCCTCATCCGTAGCCTGTTTATTATACAAGTCCATGGTTAATTCCATGCAAGTATACCGGACCTCAACAAAACCCTTACCTTGATGAAACAGCCCTTTGAGCACTCAGCACCTTCGGGAAATGCATGCATTCTGCTCCCGGGAGCTGAAATTGGTGGTTTCGTTCCATTACCGTAAAAAAAAACCGAGTCTTTATTGTTATTCACTAGATCTAACTCATTAGTATGTACCTTGCCTAAAATATCCTGTCATTCAACATTGTGCGCCCAAAGCGAGCCCCGTATCCGCCGAAGGACCTACTTTGAGTACTCAGTGGGTTGAACATTGATCCCAAAGTTAGAGTCCGCTTCCTGAACTGCGTTGAGGCAGTTGAGGTAGATGTGACGCCAAAGGATAAGAGTCAGGATTTTTGTCCCAGCTTGGTGGACAAGAATCAGAACTTTGCCATGTTGGTTACGGCAAGGTTACGCTATGATAAGCACATCGCATATTTGACGCCAAAAAAATGATATCTTATACTTTGGCACCAGACACATCCTTCTGGATACAGGGTAATAGACGGATACGGGGTATCAACTATTGAAGGGGCAAGGAACCGAAGGAGCTTCGCTGGAAGTTTTTCTTACCATGGAAAGGACACTCATGCCTAGGGTTTATTAGCAGTGAATTTAAAACTGCGCCTGGACATGTCAACTCACATATAGCAGTATAGACAGTTCAGCGCTGCATAGCTCTCTACACTATAGGGCTGCGGGTTGCCACCAGTCAATCTTGCTATGGCATCCGCAGCAGTCTTCCCTCCCGGCATTTGGCTTGCACTCCCTTGATTTCCCCCAGAGGTTCGAGAGGGAGCCATGCTCTCCCTTACAACTTCGTTTGCCCGCTGAACTACCTCCCATAGGGAGAACTGCAATACCTCGAAGAATACTGCACATACACTTTCCCCCTTTTCCAGATCGGAAGTAGACACTGGTTTCAGTCTCTTAATTGCTTGCTCGTACTTGGATTCGGTGGAATCAAAATCATCAGGGAAATATTTGTTTCGAATGTCTTTGCGGGATTGGGGCCAACCAGTTTTCGACAGGTCGCCAATCAGGTAAGAACTAACGGCGTTCGTATCCAGACCAAACTCAGCGAGAAATTTGTCAACATAGTCGACGAACACTATTCCTTCTGTAAAGAGAAAATGTATGTCAGCAGATACTCCAGTCCATCAAGTATATCATTGAATAAATCGGGCTATTGGTGGATCCCAATAGTGTCTACAAATCCAGATATCATCAGGTTTCTCATCTAGGATCTCTACAAGGTCTACAGGGGAGTCTGTGAAGAGATTACAATAGTATCCTATCCATGCTGAGATGTTTTATGTAGCCTAGCTGAAAATAGCCTTGGACCTCCATGTGCTTTGTGAGTAGCGGCATGTTGTTACTCCTTACTAGAGATGAAAATCAAATGAGCAAAGCAAGGAACCCTCAAACTCACTTTCAGCCCTTGTATTATCTTCCTGGGCATTCTTAATTTTATCGACAAAAACTTCTTCCAGATTCAATTTCCCGAGGGCCTCGTCGTCTGCAGCATCGTCCCCAAAGTATGGGTAGTACCTCATCACTTCGTCGTCTTCTGCCAATATATTATTCCGTAAAGTAACATAGGCGTGATATTTTGGCAAGGGAGGTATGCCCTTAGCTTGGGGTGACTCAGCAACGATACCCTTGAGTTGGAACTTGAGTTCCTGGGACAGAGTCCCCGTTTTAATGACGGACTGTAGAGGCTAATATTAGTATCGATCAAAACAGAATTTCTGTAAGTGGGAAACTGAGAATAGAACACCAACCCTCACTGAATACCGTCCTATGTTCCAATCCTTCTCCTTAAGAGGGGGCCAAGCGGAATTCGTAATGGGTGCGCCTATAGCGTGCATATCTTTAAAAGGAGACACTTCGTCCGTTAAGTCATCTGTAGATCGCTGATTGACCATATGCCTAGCAGCACGGAGAGCATGGAGGACTATGTAGCCATGCTCATCTGCCATGATCTTTTGGTATTTAGCAATTACCGTCTTGATCCTTGCATTATCTTTGGCATCTGGCTTGTTAAGTGCAGTAGGCGTTGCTTTCCCTATGGCGGGTGGTGTAGTTTTAGGAGTCGATGACTTCCTTAGTCCGGATGCAACTACTCGACGGCGCGAGTTAAAGTGCTCGATATTTGTGGACATTATCCTAATGTCTTTCCGTGTGCTGCAGGAGGTTGCTTCTGTCTCTCTTGTGGAGCACTGTGTTGGTTGACTGTCAGTGGGTGAATCCGCCGGCTACTGCTGACTTGCTGGACGTTGGTACAGACGGGCGGGTGGATGAGGGTGGTGGGGGGCGTGGCGCTTCGTCACCTATAGTACTTGACCGACTGGCGGATATTGGGTGATTTTGCTGTCCACTGGGCCGTATTAGTCTAGAAGAAGAGCCAATTTGCTGCGTCGTAACTTGTTGTAGGTGGGTGCGTCTGAGGAAAAGAGCTGGGCGGCCCTAATATAGGGTTTCCCACTAAAAGAGGTTCTTGTTAGTAAGCTGCCTCCTGAATGCTTCGCCGTATTTTGTTGTGCAATCACCAAGCAGACATGCAGGATGCGGAAAAGGGGAGTGTGACATTTGCATTGGTATCGAGAGGTTCTGACAGGGCAAGCGTAAGTAGCACAGCGGTGGGTGGGAAGAGAACAGTAGCACCAGTGATGAGGTATAAATTGTTCAGGGCTCTAGATTTGGGTTGGCATCGGGGCTAGAAAGTACGCGTAGCGAAAGTTTGGGTTATTTTTGACGAAAACTGCCATAATAAACTTACCTCTGCAATTTATTTGTCAAACAGTATGACTTCAACCAAAATTCTCAATACCTTCAGAGTCTAGCTGCGAAATACGGGTTAGTTGACGTTCTAGACCAGACTCCAGACACAGTCGACGACGCGTACCAGAGCAGATAGAAGAATAGCTGGGGGTCAAGGGGGTCGGCCTTGGGGGGGTTGGTCCACGTGAGACAGAGAGATTGCCGGAGGTCAAGCAGGGGGGTGATCGCGATGTCGACCTCAATGGCCAATACTAAGTAGTCGATGTTGACAGCTTGCGTGGATTAATTGTATGACCTGCCAGTCGATCCGGTGAGCGACAAAGCTAAAGGATGAAATTATATAGAATTATGTTAAGGTAAGAAGGTAGGTAAAAGGTTACTTTTATAAGTCCTCAGGGGAATTGCAGCTAAGTACGGGGGTTATGCAACGCACGACACGTATTTTTTCGCGTCCAAATTTTTGTGATTATGAAGTAAATTCCTGCGACGCTAACAGCACTACTTCTACTTAAGTATCGACAACCACCTCGGGTAGTCTGGTTGGCACAACACCTCGGGGTGCTTGGCATTGTGCGCGAGGTAAGTACCTAGGTACTGAGCACTAGATACGAGGTAGTCTTATGAGTACGAGACTTCAACCAGACTGGCAGGAAATCCAGAGAAGCTCAAAGGTGCGTAGGGAGATATACAGAGCTAATTGTAATATGGGGAGCTGTTTTTGACGTCTTGTGATCACTGCTATGATCCTGCAGTGATCATTGAATGGGAAGAACCAACACCACACCTCATAGATGGGATAAGAGTCAAACATAGGGTTACAGGTACTGTAAAGTAGGTTCAGCGGTTGTTTTGTATATATATTGTATTTAGAGTTGGTCACGGTTTCATTCTTGGCTAGGGTTTCAGCCCTACAGCCTTGACCGCCGCCGGGGCCGTTTGCCAAAATGACTCGGACATCAACCGAAACCAACCAACTGAGTCACCTATCAGCAACCAACTTGCGGCTATACTTGTATCAACATATCGACACACCTCTTTCGTGAAGGTCGCAATCGATAAATATCCATGTCCACCCCAGGCCTGTTGATATGATCATAAGGACACAACGGGAGTTCTCATGACATCGACACTATATCTCTGGCAGCAATGTGAATCCACAAACGTCTCCTCTATGGGCAAGGCTTGACGACCCGAAGATGCGCAGCCATACATCGTTACAGCCTTCAGCTTCGTACCCATACAGCCTTGAACAGGAAGCGGTTTTGAGCCTCGTTGCCATTCTTACATCAAAAGTGTTCCCTGCTTGGTGGTGTCTAAGACTGACCCCAGCCGCGGGTATTGTTGTAATTATTGATAAGTACCCAGAGGCTGTATTGGTCGCACGTTATGAATTCCAGAGGAAATACCAGCCACCTATCGCGGCGGGGTAATATGTTAATAGAACACTCCCTGGTTGACTCATAGATGAGTCCACCCCTTCCTGGCTATTTTGTACTTTCCGATGCTGGATTCTCACATGCTACTATTGTTATAGGTAATCCGGGAACGCGTTAACAAAAGGTAGGGGGCAGGGTGAAAACCGAGGCTAGGACTTTCCCGCAACATCTACATCCTCTTCACAGAACCCTGGCTCTTCCTTGTCCCGTAGCATTCGGGGCAAGGTCCCCTCACTATAGTCACTGCGTTTGTAGCCTCGCTCACCTGGTGAAGGCTGAGGAAAGGACGGCTCTAGTCGAAGAAGATACTCCAATTCCAACCCTGGAACCTCTCTGAGGCTGAAAAGAAAAAAGATACTGCAACAGTTTTTGTCGGCTGCATCACAGGACGCCAATAGATAGAGACTGTGAGTGACCAAACTAGCAGGTGCATAGTCTGCTTAGCACGGCCCACTCGAGAGATCATACTCTGACTGGTAGGTATATCACGTGCAAGTCCCGAATTTACAGTTGCCATTGGTAGCAGCGCAAATTGCCTTAGATAATCAACCAGGCTTCTGAGCTAGGCTTGAAACAATATAGCCCCTCAAGTGTGTTCGGTGATTGGTGGGAAGAGGCTTGCGTAGATTGAAGCAACATGCCAACCAGACTAAAGCAACAAGTTCACAATTACTAGCACTGTAGGCTTAAGAATAATGAGGAAAACCCAGACCCTCATACTGTACATAGATAAGCCATAAGTACAAATTTACCTAAGCCCACCCTACTTTATAAGGAGCTGTCTCTTAGGAGCCTTTCTAAACTGCTGGCCCCGATAGATTGAACTGACATTGGTTGGGACTGTATCTAATCTATGGGTCCTGATCAGATCATGAAGGCACCAAACGGTGAGCCCCTCCCTACTTACTTTCTTTGGAGAAGTGATGGCTATATTCAGGCAATCAATGAATATTCACTCGGGGAATCAAATTGCATGCACTGCGGTATATGTCCACCAAAACTTCCCATCTGACTACGATACGCAGCACTGGCAGTGCACACAAGATAGCCCCGCAAGCACATTCGGTTCAGGAATAGAGCTAAATGCAGGCTCCTAACGTAACCAAGGCACTCGAGCTTTTGTTACCACGTAGTTAATAGCTATCTTATGTTCATTAACACACATTCGTGCTCGAATCAGCGGTACTGCGGTCATTCGTCTTTTATTGCATTACCGCCTATAGATTCCGAAGAATCAAGCTCTTTCAACTAAAACCTTTGCGATCTGCGCCCCCCACTCTACCCTTTCCCCCCTCCGCCTCACACCTATGGATTACTATCCTGCCGAGCTCGTTTGTACGGGTGGGTTCGTGGAGGATATAAGGATCCCTGACACTTTGTTGCCGTTTTGGTGCTCGAACCTGCTCCTAATCATTTTATCCTCTCTTGCCCTCTTCCTATACTATCAAACCATCCCTATTGCAAATGTCTGGGGGTACAGGGTTCCTTGAAAGTGGGGCTATGTAGCTACAAAGGTAACTTCTAATTCTGAGGGTAACACCCCTAGGCCTTTGGTATGATTCAGTAAGAGCGGTTATAGAGAGCACAGTTATACAAGAGTGACTGTAGTAGAATTTGCTTACATTCTTTTCTAGGCCGACGTCTAAACTGCCTCCTGTGAAAAGAGCACTGCTGTGTCTGCGCCTAGTTGTCTCTAATTCAGTAAGAGGTATCCTATGCAGGAAGGCCTTCAGCATAGGCCTTTTGCATACCAATGCCTGCTTCGCCTGGATATAGTCCGGGGGGTTCTTCTCTCTTACCTGGAGGGGGGAATAAGTAGTCATGGGACATTCGAGTCTAGATCCATTATTCAGCTACCGATCGTTCCGGCGCTATAGCTACCCTGGAGGGAGAAGTTTTCTATGCCAAATACAGCTAGTCTCGTGTAAATACAACGTTGCCACTCCATACACTTTTCTAGAATCCGAGGCATTGGCTCCACAGTAGAATGTGCATGTCCCATAGATATGGGTCTTCCATCCGAATGTGTATCCATGGAATTTTAAGACCGCAGTGGTATTAAACCAGAAACTTTGAATTGATCAAAACTTGTACATGGGTCGGGGCTCGTTTAAAATTTTTGGTTTGTTGATATCGATTATGAGGACCAATCGCAATCGAGGACGGGTGGATCTGATTTAGGCCGTTGCCAAGACTCAAGTGATACAAAACAGGTAGTTGACCAACCAGACTAGGCAGCTGACAAGTGTCTCACTGCCAAAACCGGAATAAGGGAAATACAGTATATTGGTTTAAAGTATAAAGGGCAATTAAGAGACTCTAGATAAATAGAGTAAATCATTGAGGGAGATAAAATGAGACAAAGGTGTACCTGAAAAGCATGCTTTCAATGGCAACTTGATGGTGCAGGTTCAGCTATTCAGTTTACAGACACAGGAGCATATTTTATAGCAGAACGACAAGGATGTATTTCATATGATCAACATTGCAAAGATTATAACCAATAATAACATTATGACTAATGCACTTCGCTCAAATAGGAGCCGGTCTCCTGCTTACCCCAACCCCTCCTTAACCTTCCATTCCCTCTTCCACAGTCACCACCGCAGCACCAGCAAAAGCAATCATAACCTTCAGTGCGTACCCATCTGCATACACCGTCCTTACAATTCCAAATCTCTCCTGTCCCAATGTCCGCATGTACTGCGTACTCTTCAATAGTCCCACCATCTCCTCCTTACTAACCACACCTTGCAGGTTTACCTCCAGCCGATGGCTCAATAATGCAGAGCACACAGCTAGTTCTATACACCCTCCGAGTACACCGACTTGCACTACTGCACCCATCACGACGGCCATATCCGCTTCCGGAGGCTCCAACCGGCAGGCAATGACCAGGGACGAGAGGATGAATCCTACGCCACAGCCAAAGATGAACTGGTAGATGTACTGTTGTGGACGGACTTCTTGTTGCGCCCCTAGAGCTGTGCCGAGAAGGGTTATACCAATTAACTGCAAAACACTAATAAGGTACCACAACACGCGAGTATTCCCTTTCCCCACATTCTTGAGGATTGCACCCACTAGGGCAGTAGCAAATGCAGAAGGAAGCAGGAGGTAAAAAAGGCGAATTCCAGTTGTGGTTGCTGAAAGCTGGTTGACAGTCTGGAAACGCTGTGGGAGGTTGAATAGGGTCATCATAAGTGGGAAGCTAGTGAGGAAGCCAGCTGCTAGAAGGCATGCAATGACACGGTGCTTGGTAGACGCATTGGGAAGATTGGCTCGCAGGCATTTGTTGGTATCTAATTGCCGAGGTGACAAAGTCCTGCGTTGGTCCCCGACGACCCATTCTTCCCATACAACAAAGAGGATGAAACAAACCACAGACACTGTGAGCGTGGCAATGATTGTGGCACTGGACCATTGGAAATCGACACTTCCTTCTTCTAGAGCAAAAACTAGAAGAATAGAAAAGGCAAGGGAGAGAATCATTCCACCGATGTCGATTCGTGAAACAGCCTGGCGGGTAAACGCCGTGGCAAAGTCGAGCTGGGGAAGGTGCCTGTGGTGCTCTGCAGCATTTTCAGGGACCACTTCTTGAATATTGACTGAATTAGCTGGTGCTTTCTCTTCTTTACTGGACTCAATGGGGAGGCAAAATAGTAGTATCAAAAAAGCCACACCACCTGCTGGTCCACTTTACCAAGAACATCCTTCAAATCAGCCGGGAGGCATTTGGGAGGAGTTCAGCTTAGACAGTCGCTCACTTCAACCAGAAAAACCATCTCCAATTAGCTTTATCTGTAATGGCCCTGCTTACCACTGGCCCAAAATACTGCTTAGGACAAAAGCGCTTGAAATCACTGTCATGTATTTTGCAATATTTTTTATGGACACAACTGTTAGCACAATTACTGAAACCATGGAGTAGATGCCTGAAGCACCGAGGCCCTGGAATGTACGAAACAACAATTCTGAGAGGGCTAAGTCAGTCTTACCGTCTCTGTCGGAAGGGCTTGTGAGCTACCTAGGACTTACAACTGCTTTATCGTTTGTGAAACCCCACACAGGATGGAAAAAAAGATGAGAATGAACAACCCGAGCAGCATCATGTTCTTGCCAAAGATGTCACTGAGTTTAGATGTCACTGAATTTAGCATATACTGTTAGGAATCCTACATGTTCAGCATATCGATATCAATAATCAGTACAAGTTTCATCCAAACAAAGGTCTGTGAATCCAAATTCCACACCTAAGGATAGGAGGACTCAGGGTGCAGGAAATAGTCATACATACCAGTATATGTCAACATATAGCTGACTACTGTCCATCCTGCCTTGTCATACGTCTTGAAGGCTTCAGATATCTTTATCAATGCTGTGGACACTATTGTAGTTTCAAGCGCTGAGAGGAACAGGCCTAGTGAAAGACTGACTCAGGCACCATAAACAGTAAGTCGTCCATATACTGAATATATAAGTCCACTTCAACTTACCCAAATGCACAGATCCTCAACCTCCAGTCATGCAGGACTGTAGGTGCATCCCGAACCACATTCTCTTTACTCTTCTCTCCATCGATATCTGTGTTGTCCCCACCAATATTCCTCTGCTGGTTACGCTGTCATGCTCAATCACGGACGGCACCCCTATATGATCAGGTATCTCTGCTAGAGACTTTCCATAAGGGAAAACGCTAGCGGACACGGCAACCTCATGATCACTTACTCGCTGACCTATCGACGATCCTGCCATATGTATGTGTATTGGTATAGAAACACTCTCAATGAAACTAACAATATGGCAGCTTTGCTCCGTCCTCTTGAAATATGTAATTATGGTATGGTACTGTATATATAAAAACCCACTAGCAGCTGGTCCCCGGATCTTCCACAACTCCGGCGGCCCTGCCCGGGATCACGTGTTCCGGGATCCTACAGATCAAAGCAATTCTCAGAGCTGGATTTGGTATATTTTGGAGGTATAACGCTATCCTTTCAGGTATTTGATTCAGTCCCAATACCCAAATCTCAGTATCGTATTCTGCTGAGTGTATCCGCCTTTGGTCGCATCTATCAATCGAATTCTCATACATCTATAACCCCACTAATACTACTAAGTAGTGCTTCATCTCGCAATCCCCAATAACATCAACACGGTGCCCTCAAGCCCTCGTACGAGCTTATATGACAGGCAATCCCTCCGGCTCGCGCATGCCGTTTCCGAACAGCAGCTGCAGGGGTCCTATGCGTACCCTGGACTCTAGCGCCTGATCTAGGTGTAACTTTTATGTAGCAGCCGGCTTGTGACTAGACAGTTTGGCGAAGTGTCACTTTGCATCTTACATCAGGACTACTGGAGCATAATTTGCTAGGTTTCTTCTTTTAGGGTCAACAAACATAGCAATGATGAAGCATTCAACCACTACTGCAACCTCCGAGAATAAGAACTGAACATCCAATAAGAGGAAATATTATCCGCCGCCACACCCTCTGCCGGTCCATCCCCGAATACAGGTATGCTTCCGCCACCACGCCCCTTCTGGCCCTTCCCCTGGCTAAACAGGCATTCAACCTAGCAAACCGACTAACTGCATCAACGGAGATCAAACTGAGAGAAAAACGTTTATGAAATTAAATATCAATGA
>Ga0307511_10002569_pt1 | contig 18959 bp, 16 predicted proteins | sample 13_EM_MG_FD_200266 | JGI IMG/M metagenome (GOLD analysis project Ga0307511, IMG submission 200266) | Populus trichocarpa ectomycorrhiza microbial communities from riparian zone in the Pacific Northwest, United States - 13_EM | ecosystem: Host-associated > Plants > Roots > Unclassified | place... | reverse complement strand
ACTAACAATCCCCCGGCAAAGCCGGGGGGTTTCAAAATGTGAGCCGCTCAAAGCGGCTATGTGGGGTCGCTAACGCGGCCCCAATTCGGTCGGGCCACCTTATGGTGGCCCATCACTCCACCAGCTTCATCTGCTCGAGCCGTTCATCCTCACGCTCCTGGTTGCGGATGTACTGTCGAATCACCTCTTCGTCCCGGCCCACCGTGGACACGAAGTATCCTCGCGCCCAGAAGTGCTGCCCCACGAAGTTTCGCTTCCGCTCTCCGTAGACACGTGCCAGGTGAATTGCGCTCTTGCCCTTGATGTACCCCACAACCTGCGACACCGCGTACTTCGGCGGTATCGAAATCATCATATGCACATGATCGGGCATCAGATGCCCCTCCTCGATCCGGCTTTCCTTCTGCACTGCCAACCTGCGGAATACCTCTCCCAGGTAGCGTCTCAGCTCCTTGTACAGCGTCTTGCGGCGGCACTTCGGAATAAATACCACGTGATACTTGCACTGCCATTTGGTGTGGCTTAGCGTCGGAACGTCGTCCATCGTGAAACTCCTCTGCGTGTGCTTGGCGGCTCACGCTGTCGAGTTTCACCGATGGACCGACTCCCGGCTTCCTCAAAGTTCTACTGCCACCCCGGCAGAGCCGGGGGGTCTCCCGTCGTACTAGAACCATACAAGCGGATCCAGGAGCAGCGCGACTCGGGGACTGGAGTTGCCCCTATTCGGCCGGACATGCTGCGGGTTGTCACCCAACTTTGTCTGCATCAGCTTAACTCGCTGCGACCGATAGTCGCGATCTCGTACTTTCGTTACTCACGAATAGGCCGCGTGAAACACTCATGCAACAAAACTTACACAGTTTTTTACACATAGATTTCGGAGTTGGTTAAAATGGCAGCCGAACCAAACACTTAGGGTATCCCCATGCGGACTCAAAATCCGCCGCCCTTAAAAGCGTGTCGGTTCGACTCCGACCTCGGGCACCACTGAAATCAGCGGTTAATCTCGCGCGCCGGCACATACGCGGGGCAAAGTAGACGCATCGGACTTTCGATGTGTGCCATTCGGATTTTTCCCGGGCAAAGCAGTTACACAATCCTTACACATAAAGTCCGCTGTTGCCGATCGCACCAATGTGGCGGCGAGCAGCGTATCTCGGAAACCGGGAGCGGACTGAATCTGGGTATCGGCGCCAAGCTCGACCACGCTACTCAAGTGATCGTGCGCTCGCCATGCGATCTGCGCTGGCGGCCTCAGAAGCGCCAGCGGCGCTCCATTCGTTAATCCGGATTAGACGGGACCTCATTCCGAAATGGACGAAATTTTCATCGTCACTGACATTCCCGAAATATCGAAACGCTTCTTGGTCTTACTCGATCGTTCCGTCTTCGATCGCGACTCAGCGGCACCTCACCCCGCTCATATCCTATCACGCGGTAGGTAGCAAGCCGCCTTTCAAACATGCGCATTTAACAAGGGGACCTCTCGGTCAACATAGTCGTAGATCCCCTCTTCTATCTTGTTGGGATGAAGTCGTTGGAGTCTACAGCGGCTTAGAGCGCTCAGTTTGCTCCTGCGCTGGTTTGTGTCGCACGCCTAGACACCGGTGCGAACCCGCCATCCAGCAGTTTATCCGGCTCTGTAGGAATGCGGGTTTGATCCAGTGCGGCGGCAAGAGCTTCGACGCTCACAAGCAGTATCGAGTTCACTGCTAGTTCAGAATCCGAAACCGCAATCTGATCTCGGGGGAGCGCACACACGAGCACCGACAACACCGTGGTTCCGTGGCCACTTGTTTGCATTGCCTTGATCACCGCTCCTCGACTATCGATTAACTTGCCAACTTTCGCGTGAAATCCGCTATTCGTGTCGTAAACACTGCAAGCGCTAGATGGCGCACCCGACACTGTGCTGTGACCTACCCGAGTATTTTGAGATCAGTTAAAAGTTGAGTGGATGGAAGGAAAAGCATATTACGCTTTTCCTGGAGTTGCTCCTGTCTGGCCAAACACGTCGTCGGTGGTAGATACCTGCGGATGAACTCGCATCGAAAAGTCACTACTACCTCAGACTACAGCCCGTGGATTCGCGGCTGGTGCATCGGCCGGGTTCAGAGTCACCGAAACCTCCTACGCATTGTGTTCTCCTCGCTCATCAACCTAATGGCTCCTCGGCCCGCCTTGTCCTGGTTGAATATTGGGAGCACCACGCAAGGGCATCAAGTGCCCTTCATTCGCAGCGTGCACGCATTGCATTCGGCGCGACCCGCTATCGCTCCGTCCGGTATTGTAGAATACCGTAACTCGGATCATCCCATAAGCTCAGCAGACCAGTACTGGCTGCGATCGCGACCATTGCGAAGACTGGAGGAGGGGGTTGGATATGAACAATACGTTATTCAGCGTAGATGTTTCGGAGACCGATAAGGATCGTGAATACTGGGCTACGAGGTCATGGATCTCAGGTGAGGCAAGTCGGAAGGTTCGCGCTGCCGACCTGCTTGTCGTACCGTGGGAGGACTTCCGCGAAGGACATGCCGCGCAATTTCCGCAAGGAACCACCGACTTTCTGCGATCGCTAGCTCGATTGTTGCCAGAACAGGCGACGACTATCGCCGTGAATAAAGAGCTGTTTGAGGAAATCGCGCTTCACGGCCGACAGACACGCTGGCCGACAATCATGGTCACGGCCGTCATGTTGCCACTACTCGTAAACGCTCTGACGGAGTTGGCAAAGAAACTCATCGATGAGCATCCGAATGAACAAACCGTTCAAATTAACCTGATCGTCGAGGGTAAGCACGGTCATTGCATCGAAATTGACTACAAAGGGCCCGCCAACGACCTAACAAAAACATTGACGGAGCAAGCCGGCAGATGCCTATCGCGACTTGAAAACAAACCTCGGCATGCGACTGCGAGCAAAAAATAGCAATGAGCACGTTAGACGCCATCGATACTTGTCTGCTGAGGCTGACCGAAAGTATGGAAGGATCTCTGCAGAGTGACTCGCTCCAGATCTGGAATGAACTTGAGTCAGTGGCAACGGACCTGCTGAAACGAGCAATCTTGGACGGTTCAGATGGGGAAACTAACAGAGCCTGGCACTTGAAAACAGTCGCTAGCACACGTACTACGTACTTGACGAGTTTCCAATTGATGCGATCTGGAAAATACTACGAGGCTTGGTGCAAGCTGGAGGAAGCCGAGATTTCGCTGATATCCCTCAAGCGGAATCGTATCTACCAGTCGAGTGAATTCGCTGTCGATACCTTGGCAAAAATGGTGAAAAACTGGCAGAGCCTCTATCCCTACGCCGTTTTTATGAGCCCAGAGTTCGCTATAAAGAGGGAGGAATGCAGCATTTGCGGATTAGTGGTCGACCCTTGGTCTGATTGTAAGCACGAACCCGGCATCGTCTATCGAGGCAAGGAATGTTATCGCATTGTCAAAACCGCTGAGTTACTAGGGATGTCTCTCGTCCCAGACCCGGTCCAAAAGTATTCGGTCCCGTTTATTAAAAATGATCAAGGCGAACGGCATGACCACTACGACTACACAGTAGTTAGCTTCGTCGTCGACCGACTGCGTTCGGCTGTTAGCGGATGGACGCCAACTTGGACGAAAGCATATCATCCTCATGAGCTGTTCAAAGACATTGGGCCTGAAGATGGCTGCCCGTGTGGCTCCGGGAGACAATACGGGAACTGCTGCAATTCGAATCGTGGGGTGCTGCGTCCACATATCGAGATTGAGTTTGATGAGAGGCCAAGTGCCTTGTTACCAAACGTGACTTTGGCCGGATACAAAGAGCGGCTCTCATCTGAAAAATCAACCTGGGTAGATTCGCGCGAATCTGACAGCCAATCGAACAACGTCTAGGCGACACAGATCGGTACAGTACCGAAAGCAGAGTCTGACCGCATCGGAGCGAGCCATAGAATCGAAGCGGTACACGAGAGGCAGGACATCAGCAAGGGCTCAGTGTCAGCAGGAGCGCGCGAGCAAACAGCGAACGTTATTGCCTAGCGAGCGATTCGAGCAACTACTGTCTCGAGTCAACTAGATTCGCCGGTGGCGCTGACGCGCTCGTGAGTACCACGCCAGTGTTACGTCGCGTTATCCCATTCGTTTGCCCAACTTGGCATGCAGAAAGCTTGAAAACGCATCCGCAAGGAGAGTCCGCCGCTCCTCCCAAAATAGGTCTGCCTTCTCCACACACCCGAGGTCCTGGTTGGTCGGTATACACTGGCTGGTAATGGCAGCCCCCTTGAGCCTAGCGAGGTAAACCTCCGGTGCGGTTGAGCCGCCGGGGCGAGTGCTTTCGCCGTCGACGAACCCTACGTTGGCCAATGTGTCTGCACTCGTGCGCTTGCCCGGACTGAAGTGTGCGCGGGCCAGCATATATTGGGACTCTACCCGGCCCGGCGCGGATACAGGAGCCCCCGTAAAGAGGTCACACAAACCCCTATGTCGGCATGCCGCATACACGGCAAACAAGGCTCCTTTGTCACTCGACTTTCCCCTGAAGTCGTCAGGAAAAACCCGCAACCCACGGCTGTCCCTCCGCACGTTGGCCAGCAGCTTTCCGATAGGGTCGTCGGCGCGACACGCCTTCAGATCCTGGTCCAAGCCATCTGTACCTCTGAAGTATCGATGGAAGAGCGAAGCCAGTGCCAACCAGCCTGCTATCGCCTGACGATCCTGCGCAGATTTCAATCTAGAGTCACACAACACGATCAACGGCACGAGCAGTGTTCCGCTCCAGAGGATGTCCATATTTGTTAGGCCGAATTCGCCGCGCACCAGACTGATAGTTTCCTCCACGGCTCTCTTTGTTCTCGTCCACGCTTGTTTGAGCTGAGGTGAGGTCAGTTCATGTATCGGAGTGCGAATACGACCATCGGGTACTGCTATAAAGCTACAGGTCCGGAAGAGGTGCCTGGCATCGAGCCGCGCAAATCCGCGGTCATGCAATTTGGATATGAAGGGAATAATCTCTTCCGCTATGAAGCCAGTGTGCCTAGCGGCTACGCGCGCACTCTGAACTTCCCCTTTTTTTAGCTTCACTCCGAGTGTGTTGATCCGCTCAAACGCATCGGCTGCGTCTTCAAATGGATGGTCGATCATCATCACGGTCGGGATCTCATAGTCCAAGATTAACCGCAGTCTTTCGAGCTTCGGTTCCCACATCTGAGAGCGCGGATCGTCCAGTAGTCTCTGCCGGATTTCCCGATACTTCTTCTCGTTCCATATGTCGCTGACGCGAAACCAGCTCGAGTTGCTCCGCAGGGTTGCGCTAGTCAGACGGAACTTCTCCTCCGACGGATTGAAAGCCACATCGATTCCTTCCTCTCCTTTGTACAGGCGGTATAGCGTAATGACACGCTGTTGGCCATCAATGAGCCACGACACCGTCCTGTCGAGCAAAGCACGTGTCTGCGGGCGCCGCGCTTGCACTTGCGCGTCGCTTGACCAGGACAACAAAGACGAAACCGGCAATTTCCTGTATAGCGATTCGACTAGACGCACTGCTTGCTTAGGTTTCCAAACATATTCCCGTTGGAATTCCGGTATAACGATGTGTCCTGAACGGTATTGATCCACAATGTCCCGGACTTTGAGCATGCGTGTCTCGAGCCTGGATCTGTGCTCAACCTGACTGTCCACTATTACGGACCCCTCAGTATGTTGTTATTGTCTCGACGAATGTCTCAATTGCGGGCACCGTAACATAGATCCCGTATAGCTTTCACCTCGACGAATTTCGTCGACGGCAGCTGCTGAAGATTCCGATTTGGACAACACTCTTATGCAGAGAATAAGCCTGCACTGGAAAAAGTTGTGCTTGCAAGTGCGCAGGGTAACGGTGCGAGTGGTGAGCGCTTACTTTATAGCCCGGAACTGCATGTCAACGATTCCACCCAGCAATGGATCGTCTGCGCTTCGTGAAACCGTGCTATCCGGAGAAAGCCGCTCAGCGCCGTCCATCCAACGTAGATCGCGCTCTTCGAGCGACCTAGCCTTCTGCTCGTCGAGCAACAGAAGCGCGCGAAACCGCGGTTCTCTGGTGGCTTGATCGCAGAGACGCTTGGCCGATTCGTATGAGAGCCCCAATGCCCCAAGTAGGGCGAACGCCTGCTCACGATTGCGAGACACTCCGCGTGAAATCAAGTCATCGACTAAAGCCGCGACAACAATGGGAGACCACGATGTCGCACCGCGAGGGCGACCGCGAGGAGGCCGCAGTGATCCGCTCGCAATCCAGCGAAGTAGGATCTCCCGAACACTCGGGACTAGGATGAGTTCGGGCCGGTCCCGAAGCATCTTCGCGATGGTTGTCCGATCGCCATCGCGGATCGCTTGCTCCAGCTCTCGAACGACCGATCGAGCCAGTCGCTCTGCATCAGCCACTGATGTCGGAGCTGTATTGATTCCGCGCAGGCTGACAAACCGCGGATCGACGCCCCCCGATCCGCCGCGCAGTCGCTGGGTAACCCATTCCGGATCCAGGACGGGCATCGCCGGTACGATGATCTCAGCCGGGACAATCTCGCGAGGCACTTTGTTTCTACAGTCTTTTTTCCCGCGAATTTCTGGTGCATCCAATTCGCATCCTACGGGACAGCATTCCGGGTCAGCCGGCATTCCCGTGAGGCCCTCGCATGACGCTCGCCAACCTGCTCGCCAGTCCCCATATTAGTCCCAACCTGCTGGCGATGCTGGCGATCTTTCTACTGCTCAGGCAGGGACTCAGCGCGACAACGCGCCCCAAATGCTCACGGGCTGAGGCTGTTCGCAACCTCCTGATGACGGTCGCAACTGTAATCTGTTTGGTGGTTGCCGCCGGAGTAGCTCAGCTAATAGTGCACGGATAGATTGGCCCGCCGCTGTGGATAGGATAGCCGGCCCATTCGCCCTTGTCGGAGCCACCCTCGTCATGAACACGCGGAGACATACAGTCGCGCGTATGGAAATCCACGTACGCCAATCTACCAAGGTGCACCAAATCGGCATTTGCTATTATAGTGCACCCGAAATGCCCACTTTTAAAGTGCACCAAAATGACAACCGCGAAGTCCACAACCCCCTTCTTCGGCAGGCAGGCCGAGCTAGCCAGACTAAAGGAACTCGCGGAGAAGCGCTCGGCGAGTTTGATAGTTATCAAGGGCAGGAGGCGGATCGGCAAAAGCAGATTAACTGACGAATTTGCAAGGCAACTACCTCGCTATACATCGCTGCATTTTCAAGGGTTACCGCCTACAGCCAAACTGACTGCAGATCAAGAGCGCGAGGACTTCGCTCAACAGTTCGCGCGGCAGCTCAACATCCCACCACCTCGAGCTGACGACTGGAATACCCTCCTTTGGGCGCTAGCGGACCGCACTCGCCAGGGTCGGCAATTGATTATCCTCGATGAGATTAATTGGATGGGAATGCAAGATCCAACCTTCTTGGGCAAGCTGAAGAATGCCTGGGACCTGCATTTCGCTAAAAATCCAAATCTCATTCTGATCCTGTCCGGCTCCCTGAGCAGTTGGATCGAGCGAAACATACTGCATCACACAGGGTTCCTGGGCCGCGTGTCGCTCGACTTGACCTTGGGAGAGCTCCCGCTCGCAACCTGCGATCTATTCTGGCGTAAGCAGCGGGATCGCGTCAGCCCGCAGGAGAAATTCCGCCTTCTCTCCGTCACTGGTGGCATCCCCCGATACCTCGAAGAGATAAACCCTGCCCTATCCAGCGAAGCAAACATACAACGGCTCTGCTTCACCCGCGAAGGGCTGCTGTTCAACGAGTTTGACAACATTTTCGCAGACCTCTTCAGTTCAAGAAACGAAACATACCGCCGCATCGTCGGCGCGCTCGTCGACGGACCTCTGGACCTAGACAGCCTCTACAAAGTACTCGGCATCGGCAAAACAGGAAAAGTCAGCGACTACGCAGAAGATCTCATTCAAACCGGGTTACTCGCAAGAGACTACACCTGGAGTCTAAAAACCGGGCACGAAAGCAAGCTCAGCAGGCTACGGCTCAGCGACAACTACGTGCGTTTCTATCTGAAGTACATTCAGCCGAATCGCCGACGCATTGAGCGCGGCACTCTCTCCAGACTGCCGAATGTTGATTCAGTTGCGGGCCTGCAATTCGAGAATCTCGTTCTCAAAAATCGACTCTCTTCGTTTCAGTTTCTGTCCATTGATCCGAACGATGTCATCTACGATAACCCCTTCTTTCAACGTAAAACCCAGCGGCAGCGCGGATGCCAAGTCGACTATCTCATTCAGACAAAATACAACACGCTGTATGTCTGCGAGATCAAATTCTCGCGAAATCCGCTTGGCGGCAATATCGCCCATGAGGTAGCTGAAAAGATCGACCGCCTGCAGATTCCACGTGGCATCAGCTGTCGTCCTGTGCTGATTTATTCAGGAGAACTATCGAAAGGACTTCTGGAGGATGAATTCTTCGCCGCCAAGCTGGATCTGGGAGCGGCGTTCGCAGGCGGGTAGCAAATTTTTCGCCCCGAGGAGCAGCTGATTCCCGCCGTCTTATCCTGGAATTTCGGACCTCCCGAGGGGCTGAATGTGAGGCAGATCCGAATACCGTTTATAATCTGCGTCAAATGGAACGACAGCGGAAAGGGAGCACTGAAAACCGACCCCGGCGGCACCGCGAGTGTCCCCGTGCGCCCAAGGTAAAGCAGTAATCGCCCTTGCGCGGTCAGGACCTGCTGCTCGAAATCGGTCGACTCATTGCTCAATTCACCGCTGAGGCTCAGGCGGCCGCCGCGTTGAGACAGACCGACATCAGTGATGCCTCCGACATGCTCCTCAGGGAGCTCCTCGCAGAGTCATTCCAGCTCCCCCATTTGCGCAATTTGAACGCCGACAGGGCGAACTTCCCAGCGCTAGACCTCGGCGACGATGTCGCGGGACATGCGTTCCAGGTCACCTCGGATCGCACGATAGACAAGGTGTGCAGTACCTTGTCGAAGGCGATCGAGTGGGGCCTGCATCGCACCTATCCGAAGATCCAAGTGTTCGTCACCTCGGGCCGGCAACAGTCATACACGCAGTCAACCATCGATGAGGTTGTAAGAGGCGCGCTGCAGTTTGACGCACGCAAGGACATCCTCGACTACAGGAGTCTCCTGAAGCTGTACAAGACTTTCGGCGTGGATCGGCTGGAAAAAATCGTTGTCATTCTGCGCAAACACCGAAGTATCGAGCCGTCTGTCGCTTCAGCGCCGCTGAGGCCAGTGCTCGAGCGCGATCTGTCCAACCGATTCGAGGACGCCTTCCACCGAGCTCCTTTTCCGGAAGCAAGCCAGTCGAACCCGTACGGCGTGCTGGCCGCGCAGATCCTGTCTGACTACGGTGACAATATCTCGCAGCCGCTGCGACGAAAGATCCTGCTGCGCGCATCCCGATTTGCGGCGCTGCGTAAACGCGTCGACGAGGCCGAACGATTCCTTTCACAGGCGGTCGCGCTGGAGGGCCCTGATCCCCAAGAACCCGCGCAGGCGCTGTTGAAGGAAGCTCGCGGAGATCCCGCTGCCGCGATGCGATTGGTGCGCGATCGTCGGGACGCAGAGTCCATTTCCGTCATGATGGGCGTTATGGCGCGCAACGCAGGTGATCAAGCCGCGCTCGACTGGATCGCCTCGGAAGGTATCGATGTAAACCAGCTCGCCGTCGCCGGTTACATCACACTGAGCCAGATCTATATCCGACTGACTCGGGCCGACGATGCCCGGGTGTTGCTCGACCGCTTGACCCCCACACAGTTGGATGCGGCTCCCTACTTGGCGATGCTACGGGGACTCGTCCGGTTGGTTTCCATATTCCCGAGAGCCGATCAGCTGGCCGCTTTAAACGGTCCCTTGCTGAGTGTGACCTTTACCGATCCCATACTCGGGGCTCCGCAGCTCGCTGACCGGTTGGATGGAGCCATCGACGACTTGCAGCGAGTGGCCATGCTCATTTCAGCTCGCCAACTCAGTCTGCCCGAATCGGTACACACGGCTGAATGGTATTGGACGTGGGCCGAGCTGATGCATCCGCACAAATCCGCCGCTGCAAAGGCTCGGTTGGCGGCGAGCATGGAGGATCCGGGGCAGGCGGTCCGCCGTGCTCAGCTGGCCATTAAGTATCTGCACCCCTATGATTCAGCGGCCCTGGAAGCGTACCTGAGCCGGCGAGCAGGTATCGGCGGATGGGACGAGGCAGATCTGACAGCCGCCTTGATCCTGCGTTTGCATTCAAACGATCACTCGGGCACGGCCACTCTCATCGAACAGCACCGGGTCCGGCTTCAGGAACTGCTCAGTGTGGTTAGGACGGTGATCCTGGAGATTCAGGCACTCACCCATGCCGGGCAGGCAATGTCAGCCCGGGCAGTGTTGGAGGCGAACCGATCCATCCTGGACCTCCACGTGATCGCCTCGCTCAAGGCGGAAATCAAGGCAGCAGAGGGCGCTGACCCGGTAGCCGAATACCAACGGGTATACGAAGAGCACCCGACGGTTGCTTCCTTGAGAGTGTTGGTGGACGTACTCAAGCACGCTCGCAATGACCGACTGTTGGGACCCTACGCTGAGAAGCTCTACCTCGAGACACAAGATCCCCAGGACGTGATCGATGCCATTCGGGCCTATAACGCCTCCAAGGATGATGCGAACTTTCTGCGTCTCGTGCAGAGCTTTCCATTCGTGCTCGGGCAAACAGGAGCCAAACGCAGCTACGCCTGGCTATTGCTGCAACTGGGTCGCCTACGCGAAGCAACCAGTCTCGCGGCAGAGCTGCGTTCGGATCCCGCCACGAGAGACTTGTCCCTGGAGATAGCACTGGCCATTGACAGTGGTCAGTGGGAAAAGCTGAGCTCCCCGCTGTCGGCCTACCTCGACCGTCCACAGGACCATGATGCGCTCAGCCTGATCCGGGCCGCTCAGCTGGCGTGGTCGGCCGGATACGGCCCATTTCGAGAACTCATGCAAGCCGCCGTCGCCAAATCCGACCCCGGAGCGGAAGTGCTGCTCGGCGCCTACAGCCTGGCCATCGAAGGCGGTCTCGAGGAACAGGACCCTGCAGCCCACGAATGGTTCAAACGTGCCCTCGACCAATCAGGGCCGGAGGGCCCAGTCCATGCGCTCGAAATCAAGGACCTGCTGGAGCAACAGATCGAATGGAACACCCACTCGCGGCGTGTCAATCAGGCGATCATTGATGGCGAAGTGCCGCTGGCCGCAGCCGCTCCGGCGCTGCGCACAACACTGGTAGATGCGATCCTCGGAAACTTCGTGCGCAATATCGATCAGAAAGATCCGCGCAAGCGCACCGTTCTGCCGCTGTTTTCAGGTCGACGCGAGCCGATGCGGTTGGCGGGGGTCAAGCGTATTGCGCTCGATGTGACCTCACTCATAGTGCTGGGCTATCTGGATCTGCTACCCAAGGTGTTCGATACATTCGGCCCGGTGATCATCCCTGCGGCTGCACTGCGCGAGCTCTTCGACGGCCAACGCAGAATCCGCAGCTTCCAGCGATCCCGCCTCGCGCGCGCCTCCCAGATCCTCACGCTGCGATCTCATAAACTGAGAATTCTTCGCACAACGGACCTCCCGCCGAAGGATTTGACCGAGAGGGTTGGCACCGATCTGGCCACGTTTTTACACGCAGCCCGAGCCTCCGGTGGCGTCCTGGTGCGGCCAGCGCCGGTTCATACTATCGGATCGAGAGGCCGTGACGCCGCAGACCTCGCCAGTTATGCGGACTGCCTGACCGATACTCCCACCTTACTTCGGGTGTTGAAGGCTCGGGGGGCAGTTGATCAAACTGCAGCCGACACCGCAGAGCGATACTTCAACGCTCAGGATTCACGGTGGCCCTCGCCAGCGGTACCCGATGTGCATCGCCCGCTCTATCTGGATGACGTGACGCTCTCATTTCTGCAAACCACGGATCTTCTCGATACGGTGGTTGAGTGTTTCGATGAGGTGTACGTCCACGCGGGCACAGAGGAAGAAGCCCTGGCTCTGTTGGATCACGAACGACATTCAGCCGAAGTCATTCGCCACATTCGGACAATACGCGAGGCCGTGGGTGCAGCGGCACACAAGGAGAAGGTCCTATTCGGTCCGCGACGCGCTGGAGCAGACAATGAAGATGGAGAGATGTCAACCCTACATCTACTGTCTGACTTTGTGGACGCGGAGGCGATCGTACTGGACGACCGAGCCCTGAATCGGGAGCCCCTGGCGACCGACCCGCAACAGCGTCAGGTTCGCACCGCAACCACCCTCGATCTCATCGACGAGCTGGAATTCAGGGCAGTGATTCCGCCTGAGGAGCGCTGGACCTTGCGGCATAGGCTGCGCGCGGCCGGTGCCGCGCTGATCCCAGCGGACGCAGAGGAATTTCGCCGCGCCGCTGAACGCAGTACAGACGTCGAATCCGCGGAATTCCGTGTGTTGAGCCAAAGTATCGCATTGGCCCGGGTTCGGCAGTTGCCGCGGTTTCCGGCCGAAGCGCCTTGGCTGGTCGCCTTGATCAAGGCGGTGCGCGTGGCCGCCAAGCAGATCTGGCTCCATGAAAAAGATCCCATCCGCGCAGCGAAGCTCGCCGATTTGATAGTCGCGGAGCTTCCCCAACCCGCGGACTGGGCACCACTGTGGCAGACGGGCGCGCCTACGGGGTGGATGGAAGTCATCGAGCAAGTCGTGATGGCAGACCTTGCACTCGCCATTGAGCTGCCTGATCGTGAAACTCGGGCGGCCTACTTCAAATGGGTGGAACAACGGTTGGTAGATCCGATGAGACTATTCAATCCCGTTGGTTACGATGCCGTAGTGGAACGGATTCGCTCATACATCCTGGACGCGTTGAAACCTGATGACGGAGAGTGAGTCCGAGCTCGCACGCCTGAGGGCGGAAGCGGCCATCCAAGGGCTGCCGCCCAAACTCTTGGCGGACGTCATTTCCGACGGAGTGATTCTGTCCGCGTTTGGGATCAGATCCTCGCCACGACCGATCTCCCTTGGCTCGGCGGCATCCTCGGTTGATCGAGCCGCTCTGTTGGAGGCCTTTGCCAGTGCTGCGAAGGGGGAGCCCGCTGTCCTCAATATTACCCAGAATGCCGCTCCCCGCGAGGCGAGTGTCACTCTGAGTGACGATGGGTCGGCGTGGGTATCGTTCGACAAGGAACGTGTCGGCTTTCCACACGCCGCTCTGTGGGATCAGGACGCCACTCGTCGGAGTCAAAGACTCGATGCAGTGCTGAAGACACACACACTTAATGCGGAGTGTGTTGCCCGATTGCACACCCTCTTGGACAGCCCCGACTACTCCCTTGGTGAATTCGTGCAGGCGACTAAAATCCTAGCCTCCGTACCTGAGGAGTTCACGCGCCACCTCCGGGACAAGCTGCGAACCCAGTCCTCCTTCTCCGAGTTCGATGTGTTGCCTCATGAGGCTCTCTATTGGGATCAGCTTGCATTGGCACCCGAGGACTCACGCACTCTCAAGGAGTACCTGGCGAACGAGCTCGCGATGGCACGACGCGAGGCGCTCGTCGGCGCGCCTGTCCGCTACGGCTTGAGTATGGCTTTGCAATTCTCAGCTCCCGAGCTGGTTCCCCATAAGTTGCTGGCGTCGCTGAACATTGATCAACTCGTACAATTCGTCGAGGCTATGAGCCAGTGCTACGACCCCTACACGCTGGTCAGTGCCTTCGAGATCTGCGCGCGGCAATCCACGACAGACACGCGCTTCGCAACCATAGGAGCGGCCGCGCTCGATCGATTGATAACGAGTCAGGATCAACTGCGGCGCCGGTGCTCACTCTTCGGGTCCCTGTTTATCCTCGCGACGGTCCGGCTGTCCAGTCATACATTGACCCAGGGCAGGCCCGCATTCTGGCGCCGGCTGGTCGCTGCCGCTCACGCATCGTTGGTTGTGCGCACACTCGAGGACACGGACCGAGCCTTCACCGATGAGTTTGCCGAAATTACATTCCAACACCGGGGCGAAGAATACTTCCTGGCTACCTACAGCGACATGCCGGAGGCCCCTCGTTGGAATCCAGAATGGATTGACGTCGAGTGGCTGATGCCCGATTTGCTCGGGCGCGTCGAATCGGCCGCCGCCGCGATGGCGCCCGCGCCGGTGCCACCCGCCTGGACCGCCAAACTCACATCAGCACGGCAATGGATCGAAGAGGGCCGTTGGCATTTGCGCACCATGTTGCCTTCAGTCGCGCAAGGCGATCGAGGAAATTCTCTCCCCGCCCCTCCCGAACAACTGGGCGCCCTGGCCGAACAGATCTTTGCGGAGTTGTTGGCCCAACCCACTTCCGACAATCTGATCCGATTCGGGAATATGGTCGAGTTTGCCGGTGCGCCGACTGATTCCGCCGACGCGATTGGCCAGGCGTTTCAGCGAGTCGTCGACACGGGAGGCATGAACGAGGAGACGCTCGAAACCGTTCGCAAGGTCACCGCCCGACTCGCCGCCGTGACGTCCAATACAGTCCTCGCGGAGCGGCTTGCCGCCCACCTTTTGCAGAATGCCCCTCCCTCACTCGGTGGCGGGCAGGCCTTCCAAATCCTCCTGCTCCTCCTCGAGTGCTATGGTGCCCAACCCGACGTCGAGCAGGCCCGAACCGACTTGGGTAGGCGCGTCGAGAATTTGGCGAACCTGCTGTCCGTGGGCGGTGCCGCCACTCGGGTGGATCAGGCGCTCCGCTCGCTCCAACGTTTGAATCCGGCGCTCGCTCCCAGCCTCGGCGGTGCCGCTAACGTTGCAAAGCTTGCGGCATTACCAAGGACGCTTGCATAGCTAGCGGTGACACGTCGGGACTCGCTCACTCCAGGGCAAGCCTTGCACGGGAAAGCATCTTCACTGAACCGCCTGGGGACTCTCCATGCACTCGTACTTTAGTTACTGAGGTCGAGCGGTCTTATCCAACAAAAACTTACACATTTTTTTACACATAAGCTCCGGAGTGCTCTAAAATTCCCGCTGAACCAAACACTTAGGGTATCCCCATGCGGACTCAAAATCCGCCGCCCTTAAAAGCGTGTCGGTTCGACTCCGACCTCGGGCACCACGTAAATTCTTGCTTTATGCGCACTGACTGCGCATTGCGTGCTGAGACGCATCGGACTTTCGATGCGTCTCAATCTGATCGCCCTAGCCAAGGCAGTTACACATCCCTTACACATAAAGTCCGCTGCGGATAACGCGGAAGTTGACGTTCGTTAGAGAGATCCAGAAGGCACAAGCCGCTGGCCACTCAGCGCGCAGCGCATCATGGATCGGAGACGCAGACCTTCCGCCCCTCATCCCGATCGCTGTTGCCACGCCAACCCCTCGTGTTGCCTCGAGTAATATTGTTACCAGTTGGATGCTGCGGTCGAAGTCTCGAGACTTCGTGGAAGAAGGCCGACGCATGCTGTCAACGTTGACGCGAAACCAGCCAGCGAATCTGGCATCTCAAGCAAACAGACACAACCGGTGTGGCCCGCAATCGGCAACTTCAACTGCTCGATCGCGATGTTCGGTGCCCCTATTCAGCTTTTTTGCCCCGCCTGAAAGAGAATCTTCTGCGGAGCCGCCGCAGAATATAGGGAACATCGATTTCGAACCATTTGCCACGGTATTTGACGGCACTGACGGCCTTGCCAAACAAGGGCTCCTTGTCATCCGCGCGTGTATTGACCGTCTGGTTTTGCTCGAGGCTTATTTTCGAGAGCAAGTGAATGGTCACGTCCTGCGCCTGGATTGTTCCTCGAGCCAGTTGCAGATGCGACTGCAGATGCTGAATATTTGCTCGCAATTGTACCACTGCAATGTCCGCATCTGCAGCGAGCGGAAACCTCGGCGCGTAGCTCATGGCGAGATAAACGTTCAGCAACGCGGCAATACGCCCGATCGCCTGCGTGCCGGAGGCAGGATTGACACTAAACAACACTCGATTGGCCTCGTGTCGGGTCTGTGTGTCGGCTGCAATGCCAAGGTCCTGCAAGAATTGTCCGAAGTACAACAGATATTGCTGACAGGCTGCGCTGATATCGGGTGAAAACGAGAAAATCCTTGAAAGCGCGGCCGGATTCGAGTCGGCTTTCAAGCCGCATATCGCCTCATCAACGAGGCCTACAGCGAATTCCAACCATGGCCGCAAGTATTCCCCGGTCGTGCTGCTCAATCTCCATCTGCGATTGATAATCAGATCGAATTTTCCGGTCATCTCGGGATGACGCGTGATGAGGCGGATCGCCCGTAGCTTGCGATGTGAAACAGCCCGATGCAGCGCTGTACCAAAATCATCGATGCTGAACGGATATCTCCACTGAGTTACCGGCAGACAAATGTGAAAACGTATCCAATGTTGCGAGAGATCAAGCGCGCGGACGAACTCGTGTCTGAGCTGTGTAACGGGCAGCCTGATCGTAGAGGCTTCAGCGCGCACTTCCATAATCCGCGTAGTTAACAGTAGCTGCGCTAGATCCTCGTCTTCGATCTCGGCGTGCCCAATCGCGTAAGGTCGGCCCTTCGAGTCCCGGAGCCGCTGCTCCGGACGCGGTAAAGCGGCTCGCCAGGCAGGATGGTCACGGAAATGCGTACGGGGTCGAATGGCCTGTGGCATTGATTTTCTCGAGCACCAGTCAAGTGTTTCTCGCAGTCGCGTCCCCACAGCGCAACGCTCTGCGGCTGGCTACTGCGATGAGCGGATATCGATTGGATTATGTACATGGCGCGCCGAGCCGCCGAGGCAACTGGCGAACTCGTTAGTTGCCTTCATAGTCCCTCAAAACATCTCTGCGCCCAAAGTTCACAACGACGGATGCCGCGATCGCATGAGGAGCAGATACCAAGAAATCCCGCGCAATCGAAATAGCCGGCAGAACTTGTTGCCCATTCGGCATAAGGATACCCCCATCACTTAGACCTACGGCCGCGTAACGTCAGAAATCGGACGGAAATGGGTGGACAAATGGAGGCGGCCATTCAATCTGATCCGACGCGCTCAAAAGGCGCGTCCGTTCGGCTCTGACCTGGGCACCATCAATTCGCTGCAGGCTGTCACAGACCGTGGAGCCAGCGACCCCTGCGACAGCGTCTAACCCATTTTCGACAGTTTGGTCATGATGGCGCCCGCAATGGATTGACGATTTTCAATCCGGCAAAGTCCTTTTCATTGTCGGTTACTACCACACATTCATTGGCCTCCGCGATGGCCGCGATGATCATGTCGAGCGCGCTTCTCGGACGGCCCTTTGCGGTTCCCTCCGCCATGAGTCGCGCCCAAATCAGCCCAGCCTTTTCGTCGAACGTGAGCACGCGCCCAGCGAACAACGCAAGTGGTCCCTCGGGGCCGGAAAACCAATCCTGCAACGCCTGCCGCTTCTTTCCGGCAGGCTTCTCGAGTACTCCGCGCTGGACTTCAGCGACGGTCAGTACCGAGATGAACAGGTCCTCGTCGGCCTGTGCCTCCATCCAGGCAGCGAGCGCTTCAGAGGGTTCTGGCTTCGTGGCATTGCTGATGATGTTAGTGTCGAGAAGATAGCGGCTCACAGATCAACTTCGCGACCAGGCGTTCGCGCACGGGTAACATCGAGATCGGCGCCCACCAGAGGTGAACGCCGCAGGGCGGCAAATATCCCGCCCTTCTTCGGCGGGCCGCCGGCGATGCTTCGGCTGACCGACGCGCGTATCTGCATCGCATCCCGATCGTTCTCGGCAAGCCGCTTGGCCAACAACCGGATCAAGTCTCGGTCAGCATTCAGCCCGAGAACCTCATACCGAGCCATGCCGCGTTCATTGAGACGGCTGCGGTAATTTTTCAATGCTCGCTTCTGCGGGGTATCTTTCACAGTGAACTCCGATATATCCAGAAATATACCCGGATACATTCAGAAAGGCAACACTCGCTATTCTGAAGGTTTGATGGTCAATCGCAATCTCGATATCTGCCCGGTACGGCGGCTGTTGGGGATCATTCCGCCTGCTGGCGGCGTCGGATGTGCAGACTGAGACGCTTAGCTCAACAACCCGGACTTACACATTTTCTTACACATAAACTTCAAAGCGGACTAAAATCCCAGCCGAACCAGACACTTAGGTTATCCCCATGCGGACTCAAAATCCGCCGCCCTTAAAAGCGTGTCGGTTCGACTCCGACCTCGGGCACCACATGAATTGCCGGTTTTTATTTGCTGGCCGGTGTTTACCCGCGTTTGCGGAGTAGGCGCACCGGACTTTCAGCGCGTAAGTAGCAGATTGCGCTAGCCAAAGCACTTACACATTCCTTACACATAACATCCGCTGCGGATAACCCGAAGTCGCCAGTTGCGGAGCGCCTCAACGAGAGGACTAAGTCTGGGCACGGCCCAGTAGCAGAGTCACGCCGCTTGAGCGATCGCGTACGCCCGGAGCTCTCCGGGAACCCGGTGCAGTTCAACCCTCAGTTACAGCCGCGCCAGCTTTATGCGCTTCACGGAGCCATGAAGACTTTCCGGTTTGGCGCGAGTGGTTGCGGGTGAGCATAGCCAACTTTCTTGACGGCAGATATGGGCGGCTTGACCACGTTCGGCGATGGACCGGGGGGGAACCGCCCCTCAGAGATCTTAATAACAAGATCCCCTCGGGTTGAGTCTTACGGTTACCACACCAACGAGACCCTCCCAGCGTACGACGCGATTACACAGGATCCCTCATTTTCTAGGTATCTATCCTGGATTGACGCCGAGTTGGCACCAGCAGGTCGGCCCACTTACCTGGCCCCAGAGTTCCCAGATGTCGGGGATCAACTTTCATTGGCAATGGCACCCATTCGTAAGCGTGCCGCGGTGGCCCAGTTCACGGGAGAGGAGTTCCAGAGGAGACTGTGCGAGTCTGCGGAGGTCTGTCCGGCCTATGCCTGCTCGGATCGGCGACGCTGGATCTCAGGCAAGACCTCAT
>Ga0307511_10002568_pt1 | contig 18959 bp, 8 predicted proteins | sample 13_EM_MG_FD_200266 | JGI IMG/M metagenome (GOLD analysis project Ga0307511, IMG submission 200266) | Populus trichocarpa ectomycorrhiza microbial communities from riparian zone in the Pacific Northwest, United States - 13_EM | ecosystem: Host-associated > Plants > Roots > Unclassified | place... | reverse complement strand
GGAACGAACAGTTCTGGCTTATCTCTGGAACCAGTGCCCACTTTGCTGCTGTCATGCAAGGCCTTCTCAAGGTGATTGCAGGAATTGAGATATCTTTCACATTGACTTCCAAGTCTGCAGGAGATGACGTTGACGATATATATGCAGACCTGTATCTCGTAAAGTGGACATCCTTGATGATTCCACCCATTGTGATTGCCATGACAAACATGATTGCCATGGCCTTTGCTTTCATAAGGACGATTTATAGCACAGTTCCGCAGTGGAGTAAGTTTGTTGGCGGAGCTTTCTTTAGCTTCTGGGTGCTGGCTCATTTATATCCTTTTGCCAAGGGCTTGATGGGAAGGAGGAGAAAGACCCCAACCATCGTGTTTGTTTGGTCCGGTCTCATCGCCATTACTATCTCTTTGCTATGGATTGCCATTAGCCCACCAAAGACAACCGGAACAGCTGATGGAGCTGGGGGAGGGTTTCAGTTCCCTTGACTGCTGCCGGCTGAGTGAACAGATGCATGAATGAATCTTAGATTACTGACTTGTAAGATTTTCAGGATCCAAGACAGTTCAAGAGAACAAGGCTTGAGATGGAACAAGATTTTGCACTTCAGTATTTTCTTTCTGTAACTTTCTAATAGACTTACGGTCAGCAAAAGGTAGCCTTGAAGGAATGGTTACATGCTGAAAAATCTGTAAGCTGAAGGTCAAATATTGATGTCACTCCCATAAATTTTCGTGATAATTCAGTGGCCTGTTTTTTTTTATCCCCCCAGTAATCCTGTCCCCATTCAAATGCATTCACGCAAATGCATCACAGGCACCTAGAACATAGCCAGCACGTCGTTTTTTTGCCTCCCCCTGCCCAGATTGTTATATAAGCATGCACTTAATCATATAGCATATGATCAAACATTCAATTCAGAAAAATAATCAAGCAGTAAAAAGGCGCATAAATTAATTCCTTGGCCTTACAAGTGACCGCCGACAGAAATAAAAGAATCAACACCCATCATACATGGATTCTATGATCCACCACATTCCCCCTTCTTTCCCTTTTAGTAAACCAAAAAGGCATTATATGAAGGGAAAGAAAAAACTGAAATATGTAAATAGTTCCTTAATGATTCAATTCTGATGATTTATGCTACTTAATTACAGAATTAAACAAAACAAAACAAGTGTGTAAATAAATATATCCAATTAGATAATCAACTGTGAGTGTGACTAGCAAATTACACTACAAAATCAGAGTTTTGACTTGATCCTACATATTTCAACTCTTCGGAGCAAGATGACCGTGAAATCTCCTCCCTGTGTGCTCAACTCAAGTGACTGCCAAAATGCGAATCCTAAAGATCTGACATCTCAAATGGTACTCGCACGAACAACTGGCCATGCAGGGTGACCACAGCAGATGTCTGATGCGGATCAATTCTGGTAGGTAAACTCACAACCTGAAAGTAAAACCTTCTGTTAGTCTTATTACTATTTACTTGGATGTGGTACTTGCTGATTTTAAAACCTGACGCTGCGAAACACCCATCCATAACTTAATGTTAGGTCATCAAGGCTTTAGAATCAGTCTAGGAATAGCAGTTTCATATTGAAGAATCCAGGACATGGATGCAACAAAACAGAAAGTTACTATTTTATTCTTCAACTGTAAAAGATTGAAATTCTGATGTTGGAAATATTTGCATAAATAATACACAGCCAAAAAACTCAGTCTACAACATCCTCTGAGTGCTCTGAACATGCAGAAAAAGTCAAGCAAACCATGCAAACAACAAAGCCCTGTTCATGCTTAACAAACCTTTTTAAAAGGTGTCACGCCCCAAGGATTATCCAGATGCTCTGGTTGGCCAGATATGATCAAACGCCCTGCTGGATCAGACTGAACATGCACCTGGCAGCAAAGGACAGAATAGACTTAGCACATGAAGATTTATAGAATGTATAGATTCAGTTAGAAAGGCAATCATCCATATATATATATATATATATATATATATATAAGGAGAAGAAACAAAAGCAAACTCAATTGAAGGCAATATCACAGACAACCGGGCAAGTGCCATAAAGTTACAGAACAGGCTAACCACCCCTTGGGCTGGACCTCCAAGTTGGATCAGGCTAATATGTCATTCTAGGTACACTTCTAATATTGCTTCCTAATTGAAGGTTCTGTAATTTTCATGCTCAAATGAAGAGACATTGTCAGGCTCAATTGCCATGCTCAAATTAGAGAGTAGCCTAACTGGATGCAACCCCAAATGGCAAGAAAGAGAGCACCAGAACTTAAAAATTAAGTTCCCTTGCTTTGCTGGTGTACTTCTAAGCAAAAGCCAAAGCATTTGGAACCAGTCATCATTTGCATCTGACATTCATTTTGCTGCACTGCAGCCTCCATAATCAAACTTTACCTCTAAAAACTTGAACTTCACTTAAAAAGCTCAATTAGTCTTTGTGTCATAGTTATCGAAATTGAGAAATTGATGGACTTGTGAGTGTGAGTGTATGTGAGAGAGAAAGAGAGCTTACCTCCTCACGCAGAAGCCCAGGAACTAAAGCATATATCTCAAAGCAGTCATTCTGCATGCAGTGAAAAATTAAATCATATTAGTTCTTAACTAGGAGAAGCTTGGGGAGAAATTTATCTAAGTACCATAAGAAAGATGAGAAAACTTACAGTTTTTTGCACATTGATTTTTACCCAGTCAGCTGGGGGTCCAACATCAATGACCATTGCATCCCCCCTGCCAAAACAAAACCCAATTCATCACTTCAAATGTATGGGTACAATCATCAAATCAAATATCGAGGCGTATAATGTGATGAAAGAACCACTGATCTTAACTGTGATTTTATTGCCTTCTTGTGACCAAAGTGGACAGCACCCTCAACAGGTGATAGCCGTTTACGCTTCAGTAAACCTAAGTCAATAGGTCAAGTTTAGAAAGAAAGGCCATGTTTGCAATTAAAGTGCTGAAGATGCTGAATCAGTTAATTAGTCATACCGTTTGTTTTAAGCTGCTTGTCACCCTTTGGTGTAGAACTCAAGTTCTTATCCTAAATTAAAAAAAAAAAAAAACTAAAAGATGAAGTTACACAAAAAAATGCAAATTCCTCCTATGATGAAACCAATCCACATGATGGGAAGGGAAAAAGGTAAAACAATCAACAGAAAGCCAAAATTTCACATTTGCAGAGATTGGAAGGTGACAAACCTTAATGATTGGATGACAAACCTCACCATTGCCAAGAAGACGCTGGGAATGCCAACCCTGCATCGCACGAGCTGCAGCATCCCTTCTTGCCCTACCTGATGCAAGAGCTTGACTTCCACCAGCCTGTAATTAAATTGAAAATTAAATAAAATAGCACTCCAGGCGGATGCAAGATTGTATTCAAACAAACAAACGTTGCCAAATAGAACTAAAAGCATGAAAGTTTCAGCTCAATCATAAAGACAGAATAAAACAAGCCAATTGAAATCCACAACAGAAATAATTTGAAAAGCATATACTCCATCAAATTTAAAAAGAAGTGGGTAAAAATAAAAATAAAGAGCGCAACACAATAAATAACTTCAATGAAGTTTCAGAATTAACTTTTGCCTGTCAACTAGAATTTTAAGCCACTGCACATCTCCATATCATCAAAGGCCTTAAGTCCTTTGAAATCAGTTCATGAGTACACAAGAATCAACTCAGTTTTCTAACACATAGCACCCATTGATATAACATCCAAATCCTGACTTAAAGCAACTGATCCATAGTGAATACAACTATAGCCAGTACAGTAAAACCCCACACCAAAACTTATCTAAATTTCTTAGAAAAGACTACCTTCCTGTTTTCCAACACATCATAATCGCAATCCTGTAAATTGTCTACTTTCTATGCATAGCAATTTTATCTCCAGAATCAAATCTCCATTGCATCCCTCATTGAATCACTAGAAGACAGTCCAAGTTTACAGAATATCTGGGAAAGCTTAAAATCCATGATTTTATTAACCATACCTGATTATAATTATTCCCAAATAAAAAAATGTAACTGTTACAGCTTTCACTCCACTATCCGCAAACCAATGTACAGTATGAACACCTAATTCTAATGCAACACTTTCATTCTTAAACCTTCAAATGGTACTCTCTGCCTATAAAATGTCTTGAGGACCACTTACCCAATTGCATTAAGAATCTTGAAGACAGAGGTGAGACATGCAAACATCAATCACAGTTAGCTATTAAAAGTTACCTGATTTTCAGCCCTCATAGATTCAGTCAAGGGGCCATCTGAAAAAGGTAGCTCACCATTCTTTAATTTATTCTTTTCATATTCAAGGAGTGCCTGAAAAAAAACGATACTCGTGAACTCCAAGAACCAGGTAAAGGACAAACTGGAAATGCGAGATACAACATTTTCAAAAAAAGAAAAAGTGTGCAATTAAAGCATAACCTTCTCATAAAAGATTCGAAATGTCCAAGAGACAGTAGTGCAGGTTCTGTGAAATTCAAAGCATGATGAAAAACTCAAAATTAGTATCCAATAAGAAATGTAAGTTCTCCAGATGTGCAATAGAAAAGTGATCATGATTGTCAAACAAGAGCACAAGAGTCAAGTTTCATGTTAATTAACCTAACTTGTGGTGTCCAATCATAGGGACAACTCTGTTTCTTTCCCTATATATATATATATATTTACAAACTCAAGAAAATCACTACCAATAGAAGCGCTACATAAAACAAAAAGCTTTGGGATCTCTTGCAAGTATTAAATAAGTAAACATGCAAAGTAATTTATACTTCACACAAATTTGCTAGAGTAATATGAATCATTTCCTACAACCTTACCATAGAACTAACAATTGACACAGATATTAGATATCAACTAAAGAAAAAAGCATCTGTAGAAAAGAATAAATTACTTTGGTGGTTTGAAAGATTCTCCCACTTGCCGCCATAATTTGCATGATGTCACCTACACATGATCATGACCGAAAGGTAAATCTATGATACATTCTCTAGCAGCAATATTCAGATACATAATTTTCTAAACCTTTTTTTGTTCCTTTCTTAATGCCACATGGAACACAATCAAGAGATTGAGCAAAATGGACCCATAATAAGAATTCAAAACTATTTAAGATCAAGCAGTGTCTGAAATATTGTCAAGCACACATTGGAGTTCACAGTGTCTGAAATCATGTCACCAAGTACTTGGAAACAACGCAAAAGAAAAGTAAGGAGACGAATGCTAAAATCCGGCACATCATGCAAGAAGTTCACAGGTTAGGCTGGATCAATGTAAGACAACATGAGAACTGATTTATGACGACCATTTGAAATCACTTGTAACACATGATTAATTACGTCAACAAGGCATCCAGAAGTAAAGGAAATTGCAAATAGAACCGATAGTTAGGTAAATGAAAGGCGGCCTGCGTTGCAGGGGACGAGAAATTAAGAAAAACCTGTTCATAGCCTCCCAACTTGATCACCAATCTCCATAACCTACATGGAATGAGTATAAAAGACAAAAAAAAAAGAAAACAATTATGACGTGCTATAAGGAAAAGCAAGCGAAAGAAAGAAGAAGAGAAAGAAAGGGACTTACTTGAGCAAATTGAGCTCTTCTTTATAAAATTTGGGGGGTTTGAATTCCAAGTGGTTCTGTTTATGAAAAGATTCAACATCCTTCATAAAAGCAGCTTGCTCTTCCTCAGTTCCGGACTCGTAACCATCAGCAGAAGAATCCAAAAGGAAAGACTTGGTTTGTGGTGGTGGAGTGTTGAGAGCAGAAATTTCTGTAGGAGCTTCCTTCTTGTCAATTTCTGTAGGAACTACAGCACCTTTCTCATCATCATCTTCTTCATCTTCAGCTTTGGGGTCCGAGTGACTCGAGGGAGGAGGAGGTGCGTGAGTGCCCTCGTCATCATTTTTGAGAGGCGGAGAAGAAAGCTGTTTGGCACCAGCAACATTGGTAGCGGTGGTGGCTACATCAGTGTTGGGCTCATCATGAGGATCCTTGTTGTTGTTATCAACTGTTTCGTCCCCCTTTCCCTCAGACTTGATGAAATCTTGAGCGGCGGCGGCATTACAAGTATCATGATCATGGGGATGAGGAGTGGCAGGATTCGTATCGGTTAGGTCAACTGAAGATTGGATATTATCCTTGTCCTCTAGAGCTGAATCATTAAGGGCGAGTGAAGGAGGAGTGAGAATCGGAGCAGCAGTAGCATCAACATCGTTACCTTTGGGGTCTTCGCTGGAGGCTTTGGTTTCGGCTCCCCCTTCCTGTTCCGCTTCCGCTTCACCTTCCGGTTTGAGATTGTCGGGAGCGGGCTCCTTCTCATTGGCGGCTTCTTCCTCTTCTTCTTTGGTATCCACCATTTTTTCTTCAGTGTTATTATTACCATCACTTGCCATTTATTATTATTGTTTGGATGGTGAATGTGAAAACCCCCTAGACCAAAAGTTGCAGACTTTTCGTTATGATTAACAAAATAAATAAAAGAGAGAAACAGAGGAAGAGGGAGAGATGCTTGAGAGAGAAAGGGCTGTGAAACCCTAGCTTGATATGGGTTATTTAAAATGACCAAGGCAGAAACAGAGGTCCACACGACACGTAGTGTATTTATATTTATTTATTATTATTTAATGCTACATTGAATTATTATTATTATTATTAAACTCGCAAACACTCCAACCCTAACCAGGAAGAACACTCTTTTTTTTTTCTTTCCTTTTAAGATTTATTCTTGAGCAGGAAGGAGCATTAAAACTTAAAAGAGGTTAGGACAGACGGTAACAAAAAGGGGGGAATAAATAAAGAGAGAGGAAGAAAATAAGGAAACAACACGACGACTATCCATATGGGACGGGAGGTGGCATTATTCATCAATTCACTCACCTCCACTCGGTCAGTCCTAGACTTCTTCTTCTTCTTCTAGCTCTCCTTCGTTCTTCTTTTGCTTCCACTTTCCAGATTTAGAGAGAGAGAGAGAGCTCTAGCTGTGGTGGGTAGAAGAGAAGAGTGATTGCTCAACTGACTCGTAGCACTTAGTGAGTTTGTTTGTTCAAGTAAAGCTAAAGGTAGAGAGTATAGGGGGCAGCGCGGCGCGGGGCAGGGCAGCGACGCAATGATGTGTTGAATTCATGATCATATCACGGCACGCGTGAACTGGTTTTAATTCATCGGCTGGGTTGGCTCAGCTCAGGCAGTCCCTCTCCTCCCCTTCCCTCATGGATGATAGTACCACTACCCAGTTTTATTGGGCCTAAGGCCTATTCGATCCGCTCTTTGTAATTAATTAAAAGGCCCATCATCACCTGAATCTGATCAACTCAAAGATCCTTCAAGCTGTAGAAATGGAGAGCACTCTCTCTCTCTCTCCCCCCCTAGCGTGTTATTTTCATCTGATCTCCCTCCCTCCTTCCTAATTCCTCGATGAACACCAGAATTATTGCCTTGGCCTCGCTCTTTTTTTCTTTTTGGTTCCTATTTTAGTTTATCATCCCGCTGACCCAAACGCACATCCATAAGAATTTCCTGCCTAACACATATCAATTTGCTAATACAACAGCTTCCCACCTTTTTTCCCGTTGTTCTAGCCCCAAGGGCTTCTTCTTCTTGAAACCCTAGGACGCCCCCCGCCCCCCGCCCCCCCTCACTGCTTAAATCTCCTATCGAAAGCAGAACAGAAAAGACGCCAAGAAAGAAAGTGGGAGCTCATTATCAGTAGCTGTAGCAGTTTCTAAGTGTGGGTCAGTTGAGTTGTATCCTTTATACCACTTATTCCTCATTTCCTTACATGTACTAATCTTACCACATCTTTTCATTTTAAGTGGAGCAGACAGACACTATTTTAGGTTTATGTGTATGTTAGTTTAATTTCATCACATAAGTTGAATTTGAGATGGAAAACGAGGTACTTGAATTCGATATAGGTTTAGGAAGTGGAGCTGATGATGATGATGATGATGATGCTGTTGACATCGATATTGACGACGATTTGCCTTCCACTCCTCCCCATCATCTTACCACTTCTCACAATTCTGCTTCCACTTCTGCTACTCGAATTTACCTTCCTGAGGGTGACCTTTCGGATCTTGAACCTTATGAGGGCATGGAATTCGAGTCCGAAGAGGCTGCCAAGGCCTTCTACAATTCCTACGCTAGGCGTGTTGGCTTTAGCACCCGTGTCAGCTCTTCCCGCCGTTCCAGGCGTGATGGAGCTATTATTCAGAGACAATTTGTGTGTGCCAAAGAGGGCTTTAGGAATTTGAATGAGAAGCGTACCAAGGATAGAGAGATCAAGCGCCCCCGTGTTATCACTAGAGTTGGTTGCAAAGCTTCCTTGTCTGTCAAAATGCAGGATTCTGGCAAATGGGTTGTCTCCAGTTTTGTTAGGGGACATAATCATGAGTTGGTCCCTCCCGATCAGGTGCATTGCCTCCGTTCACACAGGCAAATATCTGGCCCTGCTAAGACCTTGATCGATACGTTGCAGGCTGCTGGAATGGGCCCTCGTAGGATTATGTCTGCCTTAATTAAGGAGTATGGTGGGATTAGCAAAGTTGGATTTACAGAGGTCGATTGCCGGAATTACATGAGGAACAATCGTCAGAGAAGCATGGAAGGAGACATCCAGCTCCTTTTGGATTATTTGAGGCAAATGCAAAGTGAGAACCCCGATTTCTTTTATGCACTCCAGGGGGATGACGGTCAGTTTACGGGCAACGTGCTGTGGGCTGATCCAAGAGCCAGGGCAAACTACAGTTATTTTGGTGACACTGTTACTTTTGACACCACCTACAGGTCCAACAGGTACCGCTTGCCCTTTGCGCCCTTCACTGGAGTGAACCATCATGGACAACCTGTTTTGTTCGGTTGTGCTTTCATATTGAATGAGACTGAAGCATCATTTGTTTGGCTGTTTCAGACGTGGCTTACAGCAATGTCTGGCCGTCATCCCCTGTCGATCACCACTGATCATGATGCAGTGATAAGATTGGCCATCATGCAGGTCTTCCCTGAGACCCGCCATCGGTTTTGCAAATGGCATATATTCAAGAAATGCCAGGAGAAGTTGTCCCATGTGTTACTCAAACATCCAACTTTTGAGTCAGAGTTTCATAAATGTGTTAACTTGACCGAGTTGATCGAAGAATTTGAATCCTGTTGGTTGTCACTTGTTGATAGATATGAACTTCGGGATCATGAGTGGCTTCAAACAATATATTCTGATCGCAGGCAGTGGGTCCCTGTGTATCTGCGGGATGCTTTTTTTGCTGAGATGTCTATAACCCAGCGAAGTGATAGCATGAACTCATACTTTGACGGTTACGTGAATGCTTCAACCAATCTGAACCATTTCTTTAAGCTGTATGAGAGAGCTATAGAGAGTCGGAATGAGAAAGAAGTTAAAGCAGATTATGATACAATGAACACAAACCCAGTTTTGAAGACCCCATCTCCAATGGAGAAACAAGCATCCGGGCTTTACACTAGAAAATTGTTCGTGAGATTTCAAGAGGAGCTAGTTGGGACGTTAACTTTCATGGCATCTAAATCAGAAGATGATGGGGAGAGCATTACATACCAAGTTGCTAAGTATGGGGAAGATCATAAAGCTTACCATGTTAAATTCAATGTTTTGGAGATGAAGGCGACTTGTAGCTGCCAGATGTTTGAGTTCTCTGGTCTTCTGTGCCGACATGTGTTGACAGTCTTTAGAGTGACCAATGTCCTTACTCTCCCATCTCGTTACATTTTGAAACGATGGACAAGAAATGCCAAGAGCAATGTCATATTGGAAGAACGCCCTACTGATGTATATACCGGCTATCTTGAATCTCATACTGTTCGGTATAATACCCTACGCCATGAGGCCTTCAAATTTGTAGAGGAAGGCTCCAAGTCCCTAGACACTTACAATGTGGCAATGGGTGTTCTGCAAGAGGCCACAACTAGAGTTGCACAAGCAACAAAGAATGAGGGGAGAGCTGGTGATGTCAATGGCCGTAATAAAGGGGACTCCGCAAGCAGTGGAATTAGGGCTAATTATACCAGCGGGAATCATCTGGGGATCTCTGGCCAACCTTTGTCTGAGGTTAGAATCATTTTTCATTTACCATGCTTCGTGCTTCATCTATTTTCTTGCAATCACATGGTGTCAATTGATTTCATTTATTACTGTCTACTGCTTCATTTCTCCATAGACCTACTTGTATACACCATTTTTCTACGTTCATTTTCTGTTCTTTTAGCTCTCTTAATAAGTTGGTTTTCTGCTAAATGTTGAACTTTCACACCTTCTCAATGAATCCAAAATTTTGATTTTAAAATTCCCATGAGCAGCATCTATTTAGTGATTGAAGGATACCCTCATCATGGTGATCACTAGAAAATTGTCTATCTCAGACCTTTGTCCATCCATGTACACACAAGCTCAAAACTTGGAAACCTCTGTTAACATGACTAGTATTCTTCACCTATTTGAGGTTTTTGGCAGGGGTGTTTGTTGAAGAGCCCTTGGTATTCTTTTTTAGCTTTTTATGTTAATAATAATAAAACATACATATGATCATGGTCATTTAATTCAATATGAGAATTTCAGTACAACCATTAATTGATTGCATCCTAATTTTAGGAATTTCTAGTTCTCCTGTACTCCTGAAGGCCTGTATTGAGTTATTATTCTGAATAGATGTGCTGAATGAAATAAAATCCATGCATCAGGGAAATCTAAATCGCATGATATCCTAAATAAAATCACTTCATTTTATGGAATTGTTCGTAGATGTTTGGGAAAATACAAGGGAAAAAAACGCAGTTAAAGAATTTGTAACTCTACCAAAAAGTTTGACTTGAAGTCGTGAAGTATGGAGGAAAATTGAAAAAAGAAATACTGTACATTGAGCTTGTAAATACTTAAGATAAGAGTGAAAAACAACCTTGTATATCTGGCTTTTCACTGAGAAGGCTTCTTGACCAGCACAAGACCAACGCAAACTGTTTTTCAATATATTGAAGGTTCTCTCACGATATCCTTTGCATGGCGGTTAGTGCCCTCATTTCTGATATGGCGGTGCAACAGAGGTATCTGTATTATGATGCTCTAAGGCCTGTTTTTAACTTTCCTTTTCATTTACCACTTTGCAGGAGGATATGGACAAGAAAATCCAAGAACTTAGAGATGAACTGGAGTATGCAAATCGAAAGTGCGAAGTCTACCGAGCTAACCTGCTTTCAGTTTTAAAAGACATTGAGGATCATAAGCAACAATTGTCAATTAAAGTACAGAGCATAAAGATTAGTATGAAGGGTAGTATCTGAAGGTGCAGTAGAGTTTTACCATGTGGTTTCTTTTGTATTTTCTTCCCCTTTTCCTTTTCCTTTTCCTTTCCCTTCCCAATCATATGAAAGTCCTAGTATTTAAACTGTGATGTGGATGAGGTTGTGTTTTTTTTTTTACCTTTTTAGTGCTATAGAGAATTTAGAGATTGTGAATAACTTTGAATTTATGTTCTCTTGTACAGTGCACTTATTATCTTTAGATCTATACGAGGAAGCAATGATTTCTTCAATTTTAGGCAGATGCATGACCAAAAGTTCTGTATTATATTTCCGTTGGATTAGTAATGCTCTGTATCCATAAAAGTTCCTAGGTTTGCTGCATGTGTTTTGAGGATCATGCAGGAAAGTCTTTGACAGTGAACTCAAATAATACACCTCGTCAACGAGATCATAGCACAACCTAAAGAGCTCGTACATTCTAAACTACAAAATGTAACGGCGGAGAAAACCCTACTACTGACTACCACCACCTATAACACAATGCCCTGATGGTCCGCCGTCGCGGTATACATTTAAAGACCCGGAATTTGGTAGTTTGATACAGAGGTAGAAAAAAACAGACCCATAAAATTTAACCTTGCACGCTATGTTCATTCTTTCAAACTCAGCCTTGCGTTCTGCACCTTCACCGAAAGCTTTAACTTCTGTTCTTCCATATCTTTTAAAACAGCTAGCAAGTTTGCTCGGTACACTTCACAGCGTTGGTTGGTACCCTCCAACTCAGCAGTCAATTCACGGATTTTCTTTTGCTTCTCATCCTGGGCAAGGAGAATAATAAATTAGAACAAATACTAAATGGAAATACTGCTTAATGCATACACAATTACAGAAAAAGTAAAATAACAGATCAATCTTGAGCATCGATCACAACCATAATGTTGTTCGATACACGGCTGATGCTGCCTTAAAAGCAACATTCCTTTCAATGAGTCTGACACATACATAATGATAATAAGTAGAGTATGAAATACTGCAGTTACCAAGCAGATCATTTACCGACAAAATAACAAAATTACCATATCGTGGTAAGGCAAATAAGGAAAAAGAAAAGAAAGATCAAGGATGCATTATTTTTCAATTTTCCTCATTTCCAGGCATGCACTGATTGCAACAAATTGTCAGTGGATTCAGAAACAATATGCATAAACTGTCTTTTAACTAAGCAGAAGCTTCTAACTTTACAGTTATTAAAGAAGGAAAGACAATATAACATTAGTCACCCTTCAATAAAGGCAGTACTTTGACTTCTAAACTATTTATTTTGTACTTTGTATCTTCCTAAAGTCAACAGGTGAAATATTTTAGGGTTTAGCTAAAATTAAATGTAGCACAAATGTTACTAAGGGATGTAATTAACTGGTGGTATAGGCTGAAAGAAAGCTTAACCATATCAAGTTACAAGCAGGAAGAAACTAACCACAGACTGCAATGTTGCCGATGAATTATCTTTAGCAACATGAAGCTCTTGACTACTTCCATTTGTCAGAGTTCCACCTTGTGTGCCTCCAGAGCCTTGATTCTTCACATCAGAAACTTTCTTAGCAGCTTCTTGTAGAGCATCCATTGCCACATTATAAATGTGAATAGATTTTGCCCCTTCTTCAACATATTTGATGGCTTCCTGGCGCAAGTTGTTATAGCGAACGGTTAAAGACTCGCGAGAATCGTTCGGCAATTCAGAAGCGCCTTCATCTAATACAGCTCTGCTTTTGGCATTAGTTGTCCATCGTTTCAATACATATTGAGATGGAAGTGTGAGGACATTTTTTGCTCTAAAAACTGCTAATATGTGTCGACAAATGATCCCAGAATATTCAAACATCTGGCAGCTGCAAGTAGCTTTCATCTCAAAAGAATTGAAACAAACAGTGTGTGCTTTGTGCTCTTCCCCAAACTTAGCCACGCGATAGGTGGTGATGGTTCCTGAATCGTCAATTTTCGTTGCAGGATTAGCAAGGGTCTCAACTAATTCATCTTGGAATTTCATGAATATTCTTCTAGTGTAGAGGCCAGCAGCTTGTTTTTCCATAGGAGAAGGTGTCTTTAGAACTGGTGTGGTGTTAGTAGTGTCATAGTCTGCTTTTAGTTCCTTTTCATGCCAACTTGCTAAAGCCTTTTCGTATTGTTTGATCAGCATTTGTATGGTGGTTGATGCACTCACATATCCATCAAAGAACGAGTTTAAACCTCCACTTCCATCAGTTACTGACAACTCTCCAAAAAAAGTGTCTCTCAAATAAACCGTGACCCATTGCTGTCGAGCATTGTACATCGACTGAAGCCATTCATTGTCCATGACGTAGTATCTTTGCAGAAGGGATTGCCAAGAAGATTCAAACTCATCAATTGTCTCAGTCTCATTAATGCACTTCTTAAATTCAGTTTCAAACATGGGATGAGAGCGATAGATATGAGCCAGTTTTTCTTGGGTTTCTCTTAGTATGCCCTGCTTAGAATACCGATGGCGAGTCTCAGGAAGAATTTGTGATACAGCGGTCTGAATGAAGTGATCTGGATCAGTTGTGATAGAGAGAGGCTGTTTACCAGACATTGCGCTAAGCCAAGTTTGGAAAAGCCAAATGAAAGACGACTCAGAGTCATTGAGAATGAGAGCACAGCCGAACAAGACAGGCTGGCCATGGTGATTGATTCCCGTGAAAGAGGCAAACGGGACCCTGTAACGGTGTGTCCTGTATGAAGTATCGAAAACAAGAGTATCTCCAAAGTAATTGTAATTCATCCTGGCAGTGGCATCAGCCCAGAATATGGTTGCTCCTCCAGGTGAGTGATCAGTGTCGGGTTGAGTTGCATAAAAGAAAGCAGGATTCTCAGATTGCATTCTTTTTAAATAATCCAAGACATGATGCTGGCCCCCACCCCCGAGGGACCTGGGTCTGCCACCACTCATCTTCTAACCAAGTAGAAGAAAAAATCGATAAATTACGGTGGATGTGGCTGTTGTTGTGGTTGTAGGCAGCAAAGAATAATAATAATAATAACAAAAAAAAAAAGAGTGAAATGAAAACCTAACATGGCATTTCTTACAGGCCAGTTTCAGACAAAAGAATTGGTACTACAAAATTAACAACAAGACTATTCCTTTCCATTCTTTAATAAACGAACAAATAATTAGTTATAAAAACAAAGAATTTATAGGGTGGGCATAGGCAGAGCGAGCTAGCTAACCTGGCCAGAAGTGGGTTTGAGAATTGGAAACAGAAACTGAAATCGAAGCGTCTTTTTTCGTTTTTTCCTTCTTCACTTCACTTTCTTGCTTAGTGTCGGAATGCAAATTCAAAGGCAAACGCAGGAGGAGCTCACTTTCTTGCTTAATATCACTTCTCTTCTTCTTTCTTGCAGCGCAGACCCGCAGTCGTTGCTAATAGGAGGATGGGCTTGGCAACGTTTCTCGCTGTCTGTCCACACCATGGATGCTTGCTTGGTTCTTACTTTTGCCCATGTCAAGCTTGGGCTTGCAAAATATTATAGCTAGGCTAGCTCAGAGATACCTCGAATGGAAGCCTGGTAAATTAACTCTAACCTTAGGCCTGGGTTTGTGCTGGAATCCGAGAAATGGCTCTTCCACTTATCCTAATTTAATTAATTAAAACATTTAATCTTTTTTTTTTTGTGTGTGTTTGTGCAAACGTTTGGAATTTTTTATTTCAGCATATCAATTATTATTTGAACGTGTGAATTTTTTTTCTTCTAATCAAGTGTAATTTGCTCCCATCCAATATGTATTTATATTTTTATTTCTTTATTTGAGTGTTTGTACTTTTAAGAATTTATTAATGTATTAATTTCCAGATCTACTATATTTGACCAAAATAACTACAATTAAAATAATAAAATATTTTAATAATTTATTTAAATTAAAAAAGCAATAAAAGACATAATTAATTAACTAGGTAAGAAAATTAAAAAGAATAAAATAACTAAAGAAGATTCAGGATTTTGATGATGTTTAGTATGGATGCACATATTGATAAATGAGATCAAATAATTTATTAATAAATTACAATATGTGTAAATCATATAAAAGAAAATCAAATCTGTTGCATAATGAATTTGTGTTTAATTAAGGTTGTTAATTTTGTGAAAATAATTAATTTTTTTCCTTTTACAATATGTGGTAGAGATTTACTTTTTTTTTATATTAACGTGAGTGTCCAGACCAGTTTGCGTACACCTCGATTAATCCCACGAGCCCTGAAGTTAACGACTATGTAAATTTCTAGTGACCATCATATTAGCAACCACATAGCTCAAACCTGAAATCACAGGGAAATCAAATCACTTAGTTCCAAGTTTTTACTACTAGGCCACCTACTAGATGGTTTGATAGAGATTTACTTGGTTTGTGAAAAAAGTGTATGGAATTGAGTAATTTATCTTTTATTCATCGTTATTTTTAACCTTTCAAATTGTTGTTATTATTAATTTATAATTTATTTAACTCAATCATATATCAGAGATATAATAATGCGAAGTGGAGATTTGTTAGCTTTTAAAATTAAAAAAAAAACTCAATTGATAAATATTTTTTTAAAAGTACAAACACTCAAATATAAAAAAAATACACACACCCAAATAAGAAAATATACAGATATAATTAATTAAAAAATAAAATAGAATGTTCATGGATTTGTGGTTGACAAGTTAACATTATGCTACATGTCAATTTAATGACCATATGTCAGCATATATATATATATGTATGTATGTAATAGAATCTAACAAAAACGCTTGCTTAATTAGAAAGCAAAAAATTAAATGTTTTGTTAATAAATAAAAATAAAAAACACTTTGTTACATTTAAATAAATAAAAAAGAGTCGAAATATCATTAGCCCATATATAAACAAAAAACAACATGTTTTGTTAATTTTTCACAATTTCCTTTGCCGTGTCTGCTTTGTTACAGAGAGCACAGCACAGTGCAGTACTCCGATCCCATTTAAACAGGCAGCGATCGAGCTAGCGACTTGCCACCAAAATCAGCACTTACAAGTTACAATTTACATGAATGCATTACAATTTACATGCATGCATGCATGCTGATGCTCCACAATGTGTAAGGGAAAGCAATACACATAGCTAGCAGGCCTGGATCGATGATCAGTAGTCACGATGCTTGATCTGTCTTCCTAGTCACGATTGTTTAATTTAATTATTTGCTTTTGCTATCTCGCCCTCGCAGAAAGCAGCAACATTCAAGGGTCAAAAGAACTAAAGAAGAAATAAAAATGAAAAGCTGAAGGTGAAATCCTGCTTACGTACCTTAATTTGTGCATGCTGATGAGTCAGTTTGTGAACGATGCCTGCAGAGTCTCAATGAAATTGAGAACTGGGGAGGAAAATACTGGCGCCATGGCACTGTGGCCTACGTACCTCTACTGCTAATCTTTTTCTTCACATGAAATGCAATATTTGAATTAGCAAAGTGTGAAGGCGAAGGTAAAGGCCAAGGGACCCTCGAAATAGGAGAAGCTACTAGAACTCACACTTTTCCTGTATTTATCAGCCTGCCTGCATCGCTTTATCTTATCAATGAGGACAGCATAGATTTTCTTTAGAATATAATCTGCAGGTGTACGTACTTGGGTGTCACCTGAATCTTTCAGACAACCTTCTTTTCGCCCCCCCCCCCCCTTTTTTTTTTGCACTGCACGGAAAATCTACACACACTAGATTTCTGGCGTACTCTCCGCGGCGGGCCGGCCAGATTTTTTTCTTGACATAAAAAAACAAATGTTCTGAGAGAGAAGAAGAAAAAATGTTCAAGGGGCAATTCCATCAGTGTGAAGAAAAAATGTTCAAGGGGCAATTCCATCAGTGTTTTAAGTTTTGGTGAACAATAATTTTCTTAGTAGATTTGGTTTTCTTTTTTTAATTTTAATAAATGTTCTGCTGATTAATTAATTAATTATATATTAGCAACACCCTAAAATAATCTTTCTAGCTATAGGATTCCATCATGTATGCATATATTTATTAATATCGGTCTAATATTCCATAGATATAATGATCAATCCTTGAGTTTTAAACTGAATCAAGTCAATAACTTCACTGCCACAAGAGAATGTTAAAATTCATTTCTTTCTACGAGGCATTAATTGACCATAGTATATGACCTCCGGTCCCCCTCCCCTCCTTGGCGCTCTTTGGCATTAGATTCCGGCCAGCTCCTCGACATGAGCTTATATAATTTGTTGTGTAAACTACTACACCCAAGTTATTCTCTACTTGTGGAACTTAAGCAAAGTATCAACCTGTGATCTATCTAGATTTCAATTAGACTGTAGAAATATTATTCCATTATTTTCATCTTTTTTAAAAGTTTAAAGAAGCAGCCTGTATATAGCCTTCTAACGTGTGTATATATATAGACAATCACCACTTCCTTCTTAACAGAAAAGGTCAAGAAGGGGGATGATATTAGTTAAAGAAATCCCATGAAGATTAGTGACAGAGAAATCAGCCATCCCATCCACCCACAACACAAGCTAAAACTCGAATACACAGAAATCCCATTCACTTGTGATGGTTGCAAGGAAGCTGGCATTGGTCTAAAATACAGTTGCCGCCAGAAATATTGCAATGATCAATTTGACCTGCACAAGGTATGTGCTGTGGCGCCTCCTATCATCAACAATTCCTTTTACAAAGAATGCGTTTTCGAATTTCACCATCACCCTCCAGGTGAGGAGAAGAGGGTATGCGATGCATGTAGAAATGAAGTTCTAGGCTTTGTCTACCACTGCAAGCGATGTGGATTTGATCTCCACCCTTGTTGTGCAAACCTCCCTCAAGTTCTAGACGATGGTGAGCACAATCTTTACCTGTGTCACAAGCTCTCCGGGGCATGTCATCGATGTGGGGGCAAAGGACCAGGGTGGTCTTACAGGTCTCGCTGCAAAACGTATAATCTTCATCTGTCATGTGTCAAGGAGTTGCTGGTGGAGAGCTGGGAAGCCATGTATCTCAAAGTGGATCAGAACAAGGTCAGAGAGATACAGACTAGGATCCCAAGCCTCAAGGTGACACTGGCAAACCATCATGGAGGAGCTAGAGGTGGAAAGGTTAGGAAGTGCTGTCAGATGGCTGGTGGTGCCATTCGCCTTATTGTCTCAGCTATCCTGGGAGATCCTACAGCTATAATCGCTGCAGTCGTTGGGGGTTTCATATCCAAGTAATTCAAGCATATATGGCTGAGCAAAAAAAGTAGACCAATATTTATATATGCACGAAACTATTGCTCATGAATACTATCTAGTTTACACTCCAATATGTTCATCACTGTTCTTTGCTAATACTCATAATTAATGCTCGTGTGTTTGGTTTGTTACCCTTAATTACCTGTCTGTACTGTGTGATATATATACACTTTCTGTGTGAAATTTGAAATTTCCTTCCCCCCTTCTTCTTGTATATCCATTATAAATCTAAATCTGTATAATGTATACACATGGGTGCCAGGAATTTTTTCTACCTGGGCTAAAGTAAATACATATAATTTTTTTTTCAAGATCAATTATATATATATATAACAATAAAGTTTCAATCCAAATAAATAACATAAAATATAAATTAAA
>Ga0307511_10002566_pt1 | contig 18964 bp, 17 predicted proteins | sample 13_EM_MG_FD_200266 | JGI IMG/M metagenome (GOLD analysis project Ga0307511, IMG submission 200266) | Populus trichocarpa ectomycorrhiza microbial communities from riparian zone in the Pacific Northwest, United States - 13_EM | ecosystem: Host-associated > Plants > Roots > Unclassified | place... | reverse complement strand
AGCTACCCAAACTCCCCAGTACTACCCCCCGTCCCGCACTTATTGAATGGTCACTACCTCTCAAATCCTCGAGGAATCGAATGACCCCCCTGAGCTTCATCCTCATCAGGACTACTCTTCAGTACCCACTGCCGGAGGAACATTTGGTCACACCACCGGTCTTCACAACGGAGACCCCGTAGGTATCTCAGCAGCTGCCTGCGGCCCAGGAACACCAGCTTCTCTCGCCGTTTCTGACACAGAAGCTGTTCAGCGAGTGCTGGACCCGGAGAAATCCTCGAATGGTCCAATTGCACCGAGTGAACCTATTGCATTCGACTACGCAACCACCACCGACCAGTCTAGATTCTCGCCCAACGGTACTACCACTGTAGTTTCCGAGGCTGACCCCAGCGAGAAAAGTCCATCTTTCCAAGGTGTCGACGCTCACTGGTTCGCCCCTCTTGAGATAGCTAGGTATCTCGGAGTAAATCTTGGGTATGGCTTGCCTTCTCAAGATGCTCAGGCGAGATTGGCACGGGATGGGCCTAACAAATTGGAAGGCGATGAAGGAGTTGGGGTGTGGAGGGTACTGGTAAGACAGATATCGAATAGTTTGACTTTGGTGAGTTGAAAGAAATTTCATATATTCAATTATTTGCTTTTTGCTTTATTGTTTTTTGCGGGATTTCCGGACCTCCACGGCATATGCAGCCTTTTCGAAAAAAACCCGTGCCATTCTTGAGTCGATCATGGTCACGTGGTCAACATCAATGACCTATTTCATTTCTCAAATCTCACAACATTAACCTTTATACCACTTTTTTTCACATCACTTCTCGGGGAACACTGACAGCTGCATCCCTGTTGGGATATGTGCACTACTACCACGATATATTCTGTCCACCCATTCAACGGCAGAGCCATACGAGCCACTCCCGAATCGTGATTAAGGCTGCAGCCACCTCGACTGGTTATCTTAACTACTGGGATATGGTCAGTTTTTGTATGGATGTATGGCAAAGCGGAGGTCTACCCCCGAGTGTAGTCATACATCGATCTTGACATTGTCAAGACTGGCAAGAGTAGGAACTTGTTCAGTTGAAGCCTGTCTAGGCTTCCTTCACAGTACTGGGCTCATGAAAGACTGGGCCAACTTTTAGGAGAGAAGAGAACACTAGAAAGGAAATTGAAAAGAAATCCATCTACGCAATGTTTTTTAAATTTTGTGCATTTTATCATCTGCGTTTTATTTCCTTAGGGAAGACGTAAAACCCAAACCGTCATGTGGTGATTTTCTCTGACTGAAGACCCCGTGGAACGGTTATCTCCTGACTACAGGTCCTTGTAATTGCTATGACACTCTCTTACGCTACCACCGACTTTATCGAAGGAAGTGTCATCTCAGCTGTCATTTTGCTCAACATTGTGGTCGGCTTTATTCAAGACTATCGCGCCGAGAAAACTATGCAATCTTTGCACTCTCTATCGGCACCGCTCGCGAGTGTCCTCCGTGATGGACAAATGGCTCGCGAAAAAGCGGAAGACCTCGTAGTCGGTGATATTGTGAAAGTCAGCGTGGGCGATATTGTCCCTGCTGATCTCCGTCTCTTTGACGGTATGAATCTGGAAATCGATGAAGCACTCCTTACTGGAGAGAGTTTACCTACAGTCAAGACGCCCTTTACCACATTGTCTTATGGAGTTGCAGTCGGTGTTGGGGATCGGACTAATATGGCCTTTTCCTCTTCAACTGTCACCAAGGGTCGAGGGCTTGGCGTGGTTGTGAATACTGGGATGAAGACGGAGGTGGGGCACATTGCTTCCTTACTTCGTAATGAAGGACCAATGGCAAAGGTATCTAGATTCAGGAGGTGGTATCAAAAATTCAAGAAGACAGGTAAAAGCATCCTTGGGTTAATTGGGACTCCCCTTCAAGTCAAGTTGAGCAAATTTGCTCTTGTGTTGTTTGCGCTCGCAATTCTCCTCGCAATCATTGTCTTCTCCGCCAACAAGGTATGTAATATCCCTGCTCCTTATGGAATCCATATACTGATGCAAATATCAGTGGCAAATCAACAATGAGGTCCTGATCTACGGTATTTGTGTGGCAGTTGCTGTCATCCCTGAGTCTCTCATTGCCGTCCTTACAATCACCATGGCGGTTGGTACCAAGACCATGGCTCGTGGTAATGTTATTGTTAGGAAGCTCCAAGCTCTTGAAGCCGTTGGTGGTGTTACCAATATCTGCTCAGACAAGACGGGAACTCTTACTCAGGGTAAGATGATCGCCAAGAAGGCATTCGTCCCAGGCTTGGGTCTGATCACCATTCACGATGCCACTCATCCATTTGATCCCACCAGCGGTTCCGTTAGACACAAAGAGTTCACTGTCGGAAGCACTGTTTCTGATGACCTTGGCGCCTTGGTTGATGGTGATCTTGTCGGAAAGTCAGCTCCCTTGGAGAATTTCCTTAATGCCATTGCTCTTTGCAATTTGGCCACGGTTTCCAAGAGCGATAGAACATCCCACTCATCAGAAGAGTCTATTGACTCTTGCACATGGACTGCCACTGGAGAACCTACCGAGATTTCACTGCAGGTTCTTGCTATGAGATTCTGTCACGGAAAGCAGGCCCTCCAAAGTTCTGGCAATTGGAATTTAGTGGCAGAGCATCCTTTTGATTCAAGCATAAAGAAGATGAGTGTTGTTTACGAGCAAGTGGGGAGTATGAGGCATCATGTCTTTACCAAGGGTGCCGGAGAAGTGCTCGTCCCTACTTTGAATCTTAGCGAGGAGCAAAGGGACGGCATTTTGAACCTGATTGAGCGCATGGCTGGAGAGGGTCTCCGAGTTCTTTGCGTGGCACATAAGATGCTTGATAACCCTACTCTCGCCAAAAACCGCTCTGCTGTTGAAAATAGCCTTGACTTTGTTGGGCTTGTTGGACTTTACGATCCCCCACGAGTGGAGACTCGCGATGCCGTCCGCAAATGCCAAATTGCAGGGGTGAAGGTACACATGTTGACTGGTGACCATATCCGAACTGCTACTGCCATTGCTCACGAAGTTGGAATTCTCACTCCAGCTATTCCTTCAGCACTTGCCTCCACCATCGTTATGACTGCTGGACAATTCGACGCTCTCACCGATGTTGAGATTGACGCTCTGCCTCAACTACCCCTGGTTATCGCTCGTTGTTCCCCATCCACTAAGGTCCGAATGGTTGAGGCACTCCATCGTCGTGGTGCCTTTTGTGTCATGACTGGTGACGGTGTCAACGACTCTCCCGCATTGAAGCGTGCCGATGTTGGTATCGCTATGGGAATGAACGGAAGTGATGTCGCGAAGGACGCTAGTGACCTTGTCCTCACTGACGACAATTTTGCATCCATTGTTCGTGCTGTTGAGGAGGGTCGTCGGTTGTTTGACAATATCCAGAAATTCTTGATGCATCTACTCATCTCGAATATCTCGCAAGTGGTTCTTCTTCTTATCGGTCTTGCCTTCCGCGATGAACGTGGATTATCGGTGTTTCCGTTGTCTCCGTTGGAAATTCTCTGGGTAAACATGATCACTTCATCCTTTTTAGCTCTTGGGTTGGGTCTTGAGGAGGCACAGCCAGATATTATGCTGCGACCTCCGCACGACCTCCGCACAGGTGTCTTCACATGGGAGGTTATCATCGACAAGATGATCTATGGTGTTACCATGGGTGTCCTCTGTCTTGCCGCGTTTCTCATTGTTGTGTACGGTGTCGGTAATGGCGCCCTCGGCTCGCAATGTAACGAGCGCTTCTGGGAGCCTTGCTATACTGTGTACCGTGCCCGTGCTACCGTCTTTGCAGTCCTGTCCTTCCTACTCCTTCTCACTGCATGGGAAGTCAAGCATTTCTCCCGCTCGCTGTTCAACTTAGATCCCACCAAGCACAAGGGTCCATTTACCGTCTTCCATGCCGTCTGGTATAATCGCTTCCTCTTCTGGGCTGTCGTTGCCGGGTTCGTTATTACGTTTCCGGTAATCTATATTCCAGTGTTTAATACCACCGTCTTCCACCACATGGCTATTACTTGGGAGTGGAGTATTGTTGGAGGATGCTGCTTGGTTTATCTAGCTGTCGTTGAGGCTTGGAAGGCAATTAAGCGGAGGATGGGGTGGGGTAGTGGGAAAAACTGGGCGTTGGCCGATGGGGAGGATGTGGAGAGTAGGATTTGGGATAGCTTTGTGGCGGGCTCAACGAGGGAGGGTACGCTGAACGGAATGAGTGTGGTGACTACCAGGACGAATACACTGGTGGAAGAGGAAGGGGGGATTATGGAGAAGAAGTAGACTCTGCTACCATGTGGTGCCGCGCGGTGCGTGAGAACGTGCGTGCAGCGGCTACATATCATGCATGGGTCGGGATAGTATGGCCAGGCGGAGGAGATCATGGCCTTGGGTATGAGCCTTTTCTTATTACTTTTCTTGATGGATGCTTTGGGCTTTGCTTTTTTATTAGGCTTACGTATACCGTGGATGGATCAAGCGGGTTGCCATGGATGTATGTGATTAGTCGGGAAAATCGGGATTGGCAAAGAGGGAGGCTGTGATTACTTGATTTTCTATCTTGAAGGGTCGGCTGTCGGTTTAGATTCTGTTTTTGTGGTTGCTTATAACATGACATGAGTCTCAGATATTTTCCCGTCGTTGCATGTTGCATGTGATTAGTGATTGATGTCTAGGATGACGCCTCACCCTAGTCTAGTTGCCCCACCCTGTCCTAGATGACTCCATGTCAACGTCCTGTGTGATAGTGACCATGCCTTCCGTTTATGAGGGGCTTGTCATAAGGCCACAGAATGTCCTTGGCTATGAATTTGGTACATGTATAGTACTTTATGGGATTGATATTGATATATATGTATGATATGTACTGTACTACTTCACTTGCAGATCTAGCTCTAGCCAGAGAGAAGCACCCGGGGGTGTACATGTTTCTTGGTAGTGAGGCAGAATAGCTGTAAGTGTAACCTCATACAAATTGGGAACGAGCAGGTGGATCCCCGAATCATATTTAGGCGCACTACAAGTACAAATAGATGTCTCGAAAAAGCATATGAGCACTTCGAATGCTAACTCAAGCCGTGCCTGAGAAGGCCTTGAGTTCACAGGTGTGATGGGCAGAGTTGTGGCTTGTGGTGATGCTCTGTGGAGTCTATTCTGCAAGTCTTGTGCGTGATGATGATGGGAAGAATGTTTATCCTCAAGCCTCCCACTAGGGTGGAGCGTTACCGCCAAGAACCCTTGTACTTCCAGTCCCAACCAGAACTAGCTCGGGCCCGGATCCGGAGGTATAACTAATTCAATGACATATGTGCCTCGCCATAACGTATCCTCGCCATAACGTATACAAACCTAATGAACAAAATCCAACTCTCTCAGCCCACCACACCATATGACAGCCAGCCGGGTGATGAAGCTTAAAGCAAAAGGCAATATATTCGGATACACTCCCCAACAATACTCCACTGAACACGGGACTGACATCTGAAAGTAGGTCGGAATTCAGTATATAAGGAACTGGGAATCCCCCCGAAGTTAGATGGAACAAATCCAACAGGGCAGTGTCAAACATAGCTATCATGCTTTACGGGGAAAGTGGGTCACTACCGGGTACCTATGGCGACTTTCTTGTCCAATATCTGACCGAAATGGACATTTTTGACCCACCTCCTAGTAAAGTATGGTAGCCGGAACTTCTCTCTGGCATCCCAATCGCATTCTTCTACCACTACGCCGCCATCTCTTACCACTGCACTCTACCACTGCACCGCCATATTCCAGGTTATGAACCCGAAGAAAAGCACATGTTCCAGAGTTTACACCTGGTACATAAAACACTCGGGAGTCTGTCCGACCGAGAATGGAGAACGCCTCAGACTGGCAGCACTTGAAAAAACCTCGGAACGACCACAAATAAATGTCTCTAGGATTAAGCGGTGCGCGCTCCAGCGATATATCCGCTCCTCTACGCAGGTCGTTCATCCCACCCTACGATTTCAAGCCTTCTTCAGTGAAGCTTGATCGCATTCAGCACCTAGAAGGCCAACATGATTACGAGGCTTGGACCATCCCTATGCTGAGGGTGTTTGAGAACCTAGATCTCAAAGACATTGTAATCGACAACTCAAAGCCCCCCAGTGCACAAATGCACATACACAGAACCCAACCTACGAATGAATGAAACAACGAACAACGAAATCGAAGAGATCTGCAAGTAGGCAGATCCACAACCACTCCAATCCCTACGTTCAAGACATGCCGTAGCGGTTTTGGAGCAACAGTGAGTTGGAGCTGCTCATTGGGTGGCTGGAGGTGAACAGCGGCTGCCCAAGTAGGACGCAAGCCAAGGCTATTAAAAGCCAGGTGTTTGCATCCAATGATGAAATGGTGCTCCGGAAGCTGAAATGGATGGATATCACAACCTCTGTCGGAGTGCCAAAGATATCCTACAATTCTCAGTGGGCCAGAATGAAGACCCTAATGCCTAGCCTCGCGACCGACCCACAATTCGCCGATAAATTGTCCGCAAGCCAGGTTGAATACCCCCGGGATTTGAAGAGGTATTATGATCACGACTCCACCAAACGGGGCTTACTTATGGCAGCTCTCAGTGAACAATATCTCAATCTCATCAAGAACCTGCGGAATAAGCCGGATCGCACGTATGAGGAACTAATGCCAGTCCATCGTGATCATCTCTCAAACCAACGGAGTGGTACATATTCTGGGAATGTTGGGAATACGGCCCTCGCTACTACCCAACAAGAGGAACAACGTTAACAGCGCCAACAACGAGATGGATGATAATTGGATGGCAATACGCTTCTGGTGTATTATCTGATAGCTCTAGGTTGGCAACAATCAGGCCAGCTATATATCAAAAGGTGCATTTCTCTATTGCAAGCTCGATGAAGAGTACTGCCCCTAGGGTTAAGAAGAAGGATGTTGTGTACAGCTCAACAAGTCCGCATACGGGCCGAAGCAATCCCCAAGACAGTGGCATGAGAGGTTGCTGTCAAGTAAGAGAGGTGGAATGAGAAGGAGTTTGCATATTGTCATTTCTGTCTATCACTGACGCACCGCACCGCAGGTCTCGATGCCAGCCTCAGAAATTCCATTCCTGCTGCAACACCTCGCAGTGTGGAACTTCTGACCCGTGTGCTGTCAGTTGATTTGGGACAAGGGGGAGTCGGGGATCCAGCTCAGCATCACCTCCGGGACAACTCACCAACTCATACATACAGATACCCTGCATAAAGAGGTCAAAGCATGCAGCGGCTGCCTTACTCCTCCTGCCATACAAAGTGAGACCAATGCAACAAATATGCACTTAAATTGCAGTGATTGGGCCTCTTGATGCAGGGGGGGTACGAAATCTTTTACCACCTAGCTGTACAAGCGCAAAACTCATCTCCATTTGTCCTCACTTAATACGCGGGGGGGAAAAGAGAAGGAAGAGGACGAGAAGGAAGAGGGCGAGGAGGAAAAGGACGAGGAGTCTCCAACCGCGCTCGCCATAGGTTTCCTTTGTTGTCTCGGACGCTGGCATATTGTTGGTGTTACCCTCAAATTCCTTGTTAGCGCAACCCTAGTTTCTCGTTCTTGTTCTTCTTTCCTTTCTTTTCATCCAACGTCTTGTACTCTCCCGTGTACCTAGTACTACAAGCATCTCTCACTCTCTCTTCCCTAGGCACGCTTGCGCTATCTATATGAAGAGCAGGAAAAGTCACAGGTTGGGGATACACTTTTACAATCTCGGGTGCTTGCTGGTGTGTTACTTATGGTAATCGACATGGTTAGGTTTTTTTGCTAAAGCTACTATAACTTTTGTCATTCATTCTTGGTCTTTGCATCTGCTTCTGTTCGGGCTATTATCATACCATTATTATAACACTCTTGTTGTGTAGAATAAAAACCCAACCACCATCGTCACAGCTTGTTACTTTGGGTTGTAATATTCCCTCTCATACAATCATATCATTCAGTCTCGCACGGCCGTTGGTCATTCATAAGTTAGTGAGTGCTCTGAGGGTTGTATTGTAGAATATAACCACCCCCCGGCAAAATACCGCTGTAGATGCACTTTTTTATGCCACTTTTTAGGCCAATCCGTGAACATTGTAGTCTTTGGCAACCTTAGTCCTTCCTCCGAGGCACAACTTTGGCTATTTTAAACCCCCACGAGTTGTTCCTTGCCACCCCCAGCTCCATGTTTCTCCACGATTTACCCTCAACTCCCTCCTCCTCCGCAACACAACCCGTGGCACCCCTCCTCCATAGCACCCTCGAACCCCCCTCCCCCCCGGTTATATGCAGTAGTACCCCAAACTCCCTCCCGTAATGACATTCTTTGCCCTAGTAGTATTAATGTTCTGACCCATTCAGCAATACGGCCCAGTCAGCAATGGGCCAGTGAAGTACATGTTCAAGCAAGCAGTTGAACCGTCGTGAGGTGAGGTGAGGTGAGGTGAGGTGAGTGCCTGGCGCTATAGAATATGTCCAAGGGGAAATATGTGTGGTTGGCAGTGTGACTGCACAGGAGACAGTTTGAAAGAAAAAAGAGTTTGTTGATATACAGACGTAATGGTAATCTTGAGAAGCTAAGTGTGAATGAGAGAGATACCGCCTAGCAATAGTATTGGTATACACATACTTTCATACTTAAAAATTTTCCAGCGTATATGATGAGTTGGAGAATAGGATATGCCTTGGTTGCGATGATTTTCTGAGTTGAGGGTAACAAGGGGTACAAGTATAGAGATTATCTAGTTTCCACAAACCAGCTATGTTCAAGTCACCAATCCCAACTTGTATAAAAAACCAAACGTGTGTCTCAATACCCCAAGCTTCCCCTCTTGCCGGTTCTGCATTGGGTATTGAGTGTATTTTAAGCCAACGCCTCCTGTTCACGTGAGTAATCTTACACTGGTAAAGGAGGAGTTCATCAACTATAATACCCTCCCAAGAATGCCTCCCAGGTCTAAGATTGACACGGGAAGATGATCACCTACCGTACTCCTTAACAGACCCTACTCCAACCCCAACGCACATGGGCTAGAGCTGCTGGTAGTAGAGTAATCTACCTAAGAGTGAGTGGATGCCAACCCTTCCTCCTGTGTTGTCATACTACTTGACCACGCATATTACCCGTGACATTCTATAACACCGGGCACTCACCTCACTACCTCTTGGACTTGCTTGACATGCACATATCACACTTCAATTTTTAGCATTAAACACATTAATATTACTGGAGAGGAGGGGGTTTGGGGTACTGTATATAACCCATGGAGGGGGGTCGAGGGTCTGGGTGCCATAGAGGAGGGCCCCGCAGGTTGAGGAGGGAGTTGAGGGTAACCGCGGGGGATTAAAGGAGCCGGAGTTGTGCCTCGGAGCCGACAACTACAATGGTCACGGATTGACCTAAAAAGGTGCAACATTGGCTTGAAAAAGTGCTGTGAATGATATGATAGTATAAGAATGAATATTAAGACCCAAAGTAACAAGCTGTGTGACGGTGGTGATTGGGTTTTTATTCTACATAACAAGAGCGATGTACTCGGTAATGGTAATGGTATCACAATAACCCGGACAGAAGCAGATGCAAAGACTAAGAATGAAAGACAAAAGTTATAGTAGTTTAGCAAAAGCCATGAGTAACACGCCAGCAAACACCCAAGATTGTAAAAGCGTATCCCCAGCCTGTGGCTTTTCCTGCTCTTCATATAGATAGCGCAACTCAACTTCCGCCTCTCTAGCCGGATCCCAGTTATTTCCCTGCCTCTCCCCATGGAGAGGGTTTTCCACTTCAACGACTAACGGCTTCAATATGTATGCCAGCGAGAAAACAAAAATTTCGATTTGAATTAACTAATCGAATTAATTATTAAATAAATTATCAGCCTGCCTAAATTTGCAGCTGGGGGGACCGGTAGTAATCAACCCACCCAGGTTATTTTATTTTCGTGAATAAACTTGTAGCGTGGAGTGTGGTTATCATGTGTTAAACCAAACATCTTCCTAGTAATTTCCGCTACAAAGAATAAGATGCTGGTTCCTCTGTCAATGTGTAATGGCATGGTGGGGCGACCCGGCCAGTGCCTCTGGAACATCTGGTGTCGCTGATGAAGTCGAGCCTGGTACCCATGCGGTTGCTGATGGCTAGCTCGAGTGTTCAGCATGAATTATAACATCAAGCCTGTATGATAAGACTTCTGGGTTGAAAAATATTGTCGTACTGGTACTGTTAGATATTGTAATCTATAGGTGTCATTCATTGTGTCGCCTCTACTTGCGTAGTAGTGTAGCGAGTGAAAGAGCTCGAGAAGTGTTGGGTATTCGTGCTTGCTCGAGTTGGTCCCATCGGCCCCCCAACTAGCTGCTACCTTTCCTCCTCCTAGCTTTAGCCAAAGACTAGGACTCATAACCTCCTCCTCGTCCTCTTCCTATTCGCCTTCCTCCTCATCCTCTTCCTACTCGTCTTCCTCCTCGTCCTCCTTCTCCTCGTCCTCCTCCTCTTCCTATTCGCCTTCCTCCTCCTCCTCTTCCTATTCGCCTTCCTCCTCCTCCTCTTCCTACTCGTCTTCCTCCCCGTCCTCTTCCTCCTCCTCCTCCTCCTCTTCCTACTCGTCTTCCTCCTCTTCCTACTCGTCTTCGTCCTCCTCCTCCTCGTCCTCTTCCTCCCCTTTCCCCCCCCGCGTATTAGGTGAGGACAAATGAGGATGACCTTTGCGCTTACGCCGAGCAAAGTATCCTGAAGTTTTGCGCTTGCCGTTTCGAAATTGGACAAGACTTCTAACAAAACTTCCCTCGTAGTGCCTCGTTCACCCGGCAGGGAGTATTGCCTGAAGTGGCCTAGTCCCCAGAGCGTAGGGAATTTGGGTTCTAGTAGTATAGAAGCCTGATCTTCCGCGTGCACTACGGATCCTGACTGCTCCCATAACTTTGCCTTGCTCCAAGCTTTCTTCATATTTTGCACTCCCCCGAGCCGTGATCCCTCTTGCCCCAAATAGATTGACAGTACATGAATCAGAGGTTCCACACTGCGAGGTGTTGTGGAGCAGAAATGAAAATGTCTGAGGTTGGCATTTAGGCTTGTAGTGCGGCGCGTTGGTGATATGGGGGGTGACAATGTTGGGTTTGTACCTTAGGGGTCCAGCCCTTCCAATGAACCCTTCCACTTTCGGTTGCCTACTCCAGGTCTGCCTTTGCACGGATTGAATGGGACAGCTCAGTTCCCGGGAAGGTGTAATCCAAGATCCTTGCCCCCCGGAAACAGCTATTTCCTCCTCCGATTGCGTAGAATTGATTTCGGGATGTGTAACAAGCTGGACCCACCCCGCGGTTTCAGGGTCATCCAGAGAACACACGTTGACATTTGAGTGGTTCTTCTTCAGGCTCAGCCCCCCCATCTTCGTCCAAAGTAGGTGCTTTATGTACCAGGTTTGGATTCTGGATGGAACATGTGTGAAAGCGTTTATCCGGGTTCATAACCTGGGAGATGGCGGTACAGTGGTAGAATATGGGATGCTAGTGAGGGTTTTCGTATATTTGCTACCAAGGTGGAGCTTGCAGTGATATCCACACTCAGAGATCTTCTACTTCTCCTAGAAGGTCTAGAACTATTACCTCCAGATGAGTCAGATTCTGACCCATCTGGATCACCAGGACCACTTGATACTGGGGGGGCAGATAGTCTAACTCTTGCAGGAGTTCTTCTAGGGTCTGATGTGAGGAGGTGGAGGTGGGTCGTTATGTGGTAGAACAGGGTTGATTGGTATGGTAGCGGATCAAAAGTATATTGACAAGAATATTGGACAAGAAGCCGTCGAAAATCGCCGTAGGTAACCGGTAATAACCCGCTTTCCCCGTAAAGTAATGGTAGTTATGTTTGATACTGCTCTGTGGATTTGTTCATCTACTCGGGGGATCCCCAGTTCCTTATATACTGAGTTCCGACCCACTTTTAGATGCCAGTCCCGTGTCAGTGGAGTATTGTTGGAAGTATCCGAATAACTTTATGCCTTAAGCTTCATCATCCGAGTGGCACATAGTGTGGGCCGGGAGAGTGGATTTCCGACATTAGGTTTGTATACGTATGGCGAGGCATATGTCATGTACTATTCGAATTGGCCATATACTTCTGAGTTAACATTCGAGTGCTGTTGAATGTAGGTTATACAAGAGATAGAAACAATATACATCAGTAACGGATATGTGACTGATAAAGGTATATTTTTATAATAGATAGATTGTAGATTGATGTTTGTAGGATGTCCGCAACATGTGATGTAGAAGACAACATGACCAAGGAAAGGACCAAACTAATCTATATTATAATTGAGAGGACATGCACTGGCATGGTGTGTGGTAGGGCCCCAAGGGCCCTTCCAGAGACATGAACATGAACATTGGTGGTGGCAGCTAATGCCGCACCATCAAGATAGGGAGATCCTGAATGAGATCATGATGAACCTGACATAACCAGCTAGGCAAGAACAGTAACTAGGTGTCGCACATGCTTCTAGGCTAGGCAGATAGGTTATGCTGGGCGTTCAAGGTGTATTTTATCATTTTTAAAAACATTATAGAAAGATCTTGGGAAGTTTGTTGATACATTGTAATGGTTACTTTGATCTAGTGTATGAGTTGGAGCACAAAGCAGCACATGATCACTCACAAGTGCACTACTGAGTTGAGGGTAACAGAAGTTCAGTATATGGATGTATAGTTCCCAACCATTAGTCTCAGTTTTACCAACGAATTGCATGTTACTCTTGTACTCTTGGAATCACAAAAATAATACATACCTTACTTTAACCACAGCCTAAAACTCTCCACCCAACAAATGCATGTATAGTTTCCACTGGAAGAAAGTATGGTTACAAGCCACAGCCATGCCATGCAGGTTTGTTATATATGGCGATAGTATAGAACTAACAAACGTTTCAAAAAAGGACTCGTAAATCTGGTCATAGTTTTCCCCCATTTCCGACTCAGACAAGGGGTGAGTCCGGAGCTTGTCATCAATGGCCCACTTGGTATTTAAATGTGGTAGCGGGGTTACCTACACTCCATTCATACGGCCAACTTGACTTGGGGGGCCAGTCAATTGGTAGGGCCAGTCATCAATGGACTGGTCTAGTCATGAATGGGCCGGGCTTTTCATGAAAAACATATGCGTCGCGAACGTATTGTATATATGTATGATTTGTATAAGTAATATGTACTGTACTACTTCATTAGTATTTCGGTTACATTTGCAGATCTAAATCCAGATCTACGTATATGTTTCTTATTACTGATGTAGAGTATCTGTGAGTATAATATCATACATACATCACTGGGCAGGTGGTAGTCTCTACGAGAGTGGATCCCCGGATCATATTTAGCACATCACATTTACGCCTAGTTTACGTGCGGTAGGTTCTAGCTAGTGATCTCAAATTCAACATAACCTCATTCATGACCTCACCCATATGTCCCAGCTAGATTGCGCGACACTAGCTGCCACCATGCATACCACCAGCATCATGGCTCTGGAAGTAGTCCTTGGGGCTGGCCCTACCACACACCATGCCAGTGCACGTTGCCTCAATTATGTATATGAATCAGTTTGATCCTTTCCTTGATCATGTCTTCCTTCATGTCTTCTACATCACATTTGCGGACATCCTTCCAGGCATAATACATACATCGATTTAAAGTATACCTTTATTGGTTACGTATCCGTTACCGCTGTGCCACACCTACGTTTAACAGCACTCGAATGTTAACTCAAGTCTGGACCCAGAGTATTCAACTATTTCTAGTACATGACATGTGTCTCATCATACGTATACAAACTTAGTATACCATATGCCGGGTGATGGAGCTTAAGGTAAAAGATCATTCAACAGGAACGGATACCCCCAACAATATCCACTGACCTCTGAATGTAGGTCCGTGGCATCTGAAAGTGTGTGAGAATTGAGCATATAAGGAGGAGGGAACCCCCAGTAAATGGACAAATCCATAGAGCCTAGCTACCATACTTTACCGGGAAAGCGGGTCACCACCGGGCGCCTACGGCGATTTCTTGTCCAATATTCGACCAAATGGACTCGTCAATACACCTTTGATCCGCTCCCCGGTGAAGTATGGTAGCGAATATATGAATATACGAAACTTCTCTCTAGCGTCCAATCACATAATTCTACCACTGCACCGCATGGTGCCATCATGAGCCTGGAGAAACGCTTTCACATATGTTCCAGAATCCAAACCTGGTACATACAGCACCTACCTTTGAAGATGAAGACAAACAAGAACATGTTCCCTGAAACCCCGAAAACAATCCCACGCAATCGGAGGAGGAAATTACGCCCTGGACTACACTGCCTTCCCGGGGACTGAGCTGTCCCCATTGACTCCGTGCAAAGGCAGATTTGGAGTAGGCAACCGAAAGTGGAAGGGTTCATCGGAAGGGCTGGACCCCTAAGGTACAAACCCAACATTGTCACCCCCCATATCACCATCGCGCCGCACCGCAAGTGTCAATGTCAACCTCAAACAGCTTCATTTCCGCATCAATACCTTGCAGTGCGGAACCTCTGACTCGTGTGCCGTCAATCGATTTGGGACACGAGGGAGTCGGAGATACGATAAAGTCCAGCTCAGCATCACTTCCGGAACACCCCTCAACTCATACATGCAAGCGAAGAGAGTGAAGTTTTGTTAGAAGTCTTGTCCAATTTCAAACGGCAGGCGCAAAACTTCAGGATACTTTACTCAGCGTCACCCATCGTCCTCTGTTCCTTCAAGCGCTGCGCTCTCAATAACCGCAGCCTACTCTCCGATACTCTCCGCGCCCTTATCCTCAGTACACGCATTGTCCTCCTGCGAGTGGGATGGCGAGCAAAGTAGGGGGGGGGTTTGTTAGAAGTCTTGTTCAATTTAAATGGCAAGCGCAAAACCCCCCTCAACTTCAACCGTCCCCTGAATTCAACCAAATCCTCCTCCCACCGGATCGTCATAGTCCCTCACTGAGACAGCATACGCGAGGGCTCCGGAATATGTGCCTGTGTGAAGGGACCCTTTGGCCGAGTGGTTTGTACTCGGCCTGGTGTGGTATTACTCCTCCTAGTTTTATGGTCACAAGAACTAGGTTATGAGCCCGGTCTTTTGCCAAAGCTAGGGGGAGGACTATCTAGGGTCAGGTGTGCAGTGTTGCCTCAAGATCATTGAGGGGTCTAGAACAACGGCTCCACCACTCCCTTACACGTCGACAGAGGAAGGTCTTGAACAACTCGATCGCTTGGGCCAAGAGTGTAATGTTGGAATACACTGTCTTTTTCCAGCTCAAGCCAAGTACACAGGGAGTTGATGGAAGCCTATTGTACCGGAACGCCATCAACTGTACGGTTTATGTGTGGTGGGTCAAGAGTGTTTGGCTGAGGCAACCCTGCCAGGGAAGTTGATGGACTCATTCTGCACCACTGCAGAACCCCATCAACTGTGCGATCTGTGTTGTGGGTCAAGAGTGTTTGACACAGGCAACCCTGCCAGAGAGAGATCAACAGAGCTCAGGCTGCCTTTTCCCAGCTCCCCACTAAGGCTCTATTCTCTCCTATGGATGGGGAAAGGGTCTCAACAGGCAGAGGGGAGATACATGTTGCTAGCATAGTTCGCATCATCCCCAAGGCTCACCGAATGAAGCAGTGGCTTCGGCAGGTAAGTTGATGGATTCATTCTGTACCACTGCAGAACGCCATCAACTGTGCGATTTATGTGTCAAGAGTGTTTGGCTCAGGCAACCCGTGACCTTACACATCGACAGAGGAATGGCCACTTTATTATTTGCAGCGGGAGGTTCCTGAGAAAACACCTCACACCACCATTTTATTCACGAACGAAGAACAAAATATGTTGGAAGATAATCCTACAGCCGCTCATAGGGCAGCGGGTAGGGTATGGCACGGAAATTATCTACAATGCCACCCATTTGCCAAGCGAATGTTTACAATTCACTCGCTACAACAAGATATTCAAGACGGAGATCGAAGGACAGCCACTCGGAGTTGAAAAGAGGAGAGGGGCTGGACAAGGGGAAGCAAAAGAGGCGGAACAGCGAAGCGCTAGACGACCTCGGCGAGGTCTTTGGGTATTGGAACCCCAGCCTAGCTGTCAAAACAAGCAGGAGACAGCCTGGAACATTGAACCTTGTCCCAATCACTCGTATCCAGAAGGGAAGACCACGGAAGCAAAGACTACGTCCTGGAGAAGGAAGAGTTCGGAATTCTACCTGCAGTACATGTGGACAAGTTGAGCATAATGCACGCACTTGTCGGCGCCCTCATCTAAGTTTTATCCTGTCACTGTTATTAATTTGTCCCTATAGAGCATGGTTTTCTTTCTATATTATTTTCTGTCGCCATCATGGGTGGCATTGTAGATAATTTCCGATGAAGGAATAGGCCGGTGGAATAGATGTGTCGGATAACGGTGGGTGAAGGGTACTCTTATGTTGTTTCCTTATATTTGACAACTTTCTTCAGTCTCCATGTTATGGAAGGAGATGTATATAAGAGCTATGAATGGAGACCATTAAGCAATACAGGCTTCTTTTACCTGCACAAGCAGATACCGTCAGACACCTCTTACAAAATAACCTGGGTACGAGACTTCAATCCGATCACCGGATGTTGAAATTTTGGCCAAGTTAACTGAAGCAAGCGCTCCATACATCAACAGAGGCAGGCCAAGCTCTCCCATTTTGTAGGGGACTACATGTTGATTACCGTCATTATGTGAGATGAACATGCTCGTAATCCAACACCAATGCCCCTGATATCGAAGTACCCCCCTTGGCGCTAGATACAATCCAATTAGGTAATCACGAGAAATGATTGTAGATATCGAGTATTTGTGCAGAGAGAGAGAGTCAGTTGAGTTGGCAGGGAGTGTTTGAAATGAAGGAGAAACCATCTCTCCGAGTTTTGAGAGATTGCACCGTATTAATTCGTCCTGTAGATGTGAACAATCTTTGGAGATTATTTTTAAAATGGCAGGTTGGAGCAGTTGGCTAGAGAGGCGGAAAGTTGAATGAAGAGAAGGAAAAAGTTATAGGTTGGAAATATGTGGTGTTACAGTCGAGGGTGCTTGTATAGGAATGCTCTCAAGAGACTCCACTGATATCTGAAGGTTAAATATCTGAATGTATGGAAACAATGTGAGGGGTGTGTGGTGGGAATTGAGTATATATAAGGCAGATAAAACACCCCGAGTAAATAGAATGAGGACGCAGAGCAGTAATCAGTTAATTATTACTCAGCGAGCGAATACAAAACCTCTTACCTCAATTGCATGCTGTACCGTATAGACCCATAAGATTAAAGCTTACCGCCATATTAACTCATGGTAATCGACATGGCCAGTTTGTTTGTTTGTTGAAGCCAAGATGACTTGCCTTTCATTCTTGTCCTTGTCTATTCTGTTATTATGATACCATTATCATTACTGAATCTCTTGCTATTGGGTAAGGAAAAAGAGCAACCTCCGCCATTGTCACAGCTTGTTACCCTGATTCGTGATATTCTATCGCCGTAGCTGTTGGTCATCCATAAGTTAATGAGTACACCGAGGATTATATTGTACAGTAGGATGATTGTAGGATGAAACCCCCGCCGCAAGCCACCCCTTTAGCTCTTTACCTTTTGGCACGCCTCAACCCCATCCTCTACGGACTGTACGCAGTAGTACCCACAAATCCCTCCTCTTCCAGCTGCATACCACAATGACATTCTTCGCCCCAGCAACTTTAATTAATCAATAAAAGTGTTTAATGTTCAATACTGATGTGTGATATGTACGTACATGCCAAGGACGCTCATGCTCACTGTAATCGAATATGCTAGGGGTAATATGTGTGTGGTGACTTGCACAAGAGGATGATTAGCAACCCACCCACTCATTTGAGCGTCTATGGTAGCCTTACCGCCAACAGCCCCCCCCACCCCGACCAGATGCGGTGTGGGTGTACTGGGCAGGAGGGGGAATTGAAAGCGCTGAAGCGAGCTTGTAGTTGCTGCAGCGAAATTCGAACTGGCCAACTTGCAACTAATTGCGTGTAAGCGAACGGGAGCGTTGCAGGAAGTATGCTGAGGTCACGTTTTTAGAAGTACTTTAGTTTTTTTCTTGAAAAGTTCTAGTGATACTACTCTTGTTATCTGAAGAAGTATATGGGATTCACGATGTACATATAAGTTACTTGCCAGAATTTCACAGGGTTAATCGAATGCTGCCTAAGTTGAGGACAACAGCTTACAGTTCCATGCCGTTCGTCGCCAGTTTTATAAGTAAAACCACTACTTTGGGGGAATTCGTTAGATTTGCCAACGCCCCCGATTGTTTAGTGCTTCTAGAATCATATTGACATTTATCCAGAAACACATACCTCACTTATATCCCCTCCCCTCCTTCTTCCCCACTCAAATACTCCATGCATTTAGACCCTTTATTGGATGTTTCCACATAAATTTGTATGAGAAGCCAACATGACATACATATATAGATACAGTCTATATAAGTACAAAGCCACTACTGTTATATATAATTATAACATAAACAAACGTTTTTTATAAAAAAAAAAAAGACTATAAAATCCAGGACACCATCTTGCCCATTTTTCCAACTTGAGGCCCCCCACCCCCAAACAAGTGAGCTTGCCAGTAATCAAGGGAGGGAATTTAAATTTTTTGGCAGCCACTCATCAGACTACGTCTAGATAGTTCCTCCTTTATTACAACTATAAGCCTCTGTATGTTCCCCCCTTGATAGTTCACTAAAGCTGTTTCTGTGTAGTTCATATTGCTAACTTGTAAACTATGTCGATTGTGCTGGAACTATATCTACTTGTTTTTACAAGGGCCGTAGAAAATCCGCTGTATAAGAAACGTTTTTCCA
>Ga0307511_10002565_pt1 | contig 18969 bp, 31 predicted proteins | sample 13_EM_MG_FD_200266 | JGI IMG/M metagenome (GOLD analysis project Ga0307511, IMG submission 200266) | Populus trichocarpa ectomycorrhiza microbial communities from riparian zone in the Pacific Northwest, United States - 13_EM | ecosystem: Host-associated > Plants > Roots > Unclassified | place... | reverse complement strand
CCCCCCCTACCTCCAAATCGTCCCAATCAGGAAAACGAATCGAGAGCAGAACGTGTGATTATACTAGACCCTGTGTCTCTTAAACGCATCACGCACGTCTGCCGGTCCGTACTCCAATGAGACCCCGGTATTCGCATAACACTGTCCGATTCTCTTTTGGAACTTCTCGGTGATCCTCAACAGCTCATCCTCACATGCCTTCCACACCCCCGCAACAACTGCTCCTCCCGCCCCACCACCCACGCCGCCGTTCGCCTGGGCATCCGGGCCAAACGTGGAATTTGGACCCAGCTTCGAACTGGGCAACGCGCTCCCAGGTTGAAGTCCCCCAACGTTCAAGGTTGCCCCTCCGTCATCCTCAAAGTGTTTCTCGACCCGCTTGAACAACGCGTCGATGTGTTTCCGGATATCCTTCGCGGTGTACTCCTTCACGACCTTCTTGAGTGCCGACTTGGAGTAAGTGCCGTTGTTTTGAACCTCGGTCGGGGCGGTAGTTTTAAGCAATCGCTCGATGCCCTCAAAATAGTCCTACCGACGGTCGGCTATGTCAGCCATTGATATCGATACCCGGTCAATGAATTCCACCCACCAGCATTTTAAGGAACGGTCGCCGCAAGACCAGCTTGACGTAAGCCGCAAGGTTCTCATCGTAAATGCCCTCGGCTGGGCTCAAGAACGATGTCACGGATCCGATGTCCAAACTCTGAATCTCGGTCACGAAGTGATGCATGTTCTCTGAACACCGAACGAAGGTTAACCGAGGCGGAAAACGACGAGATCGGGAAATAACAGACGCACCGATCAGTATGACATGATAGTTCAATTGTCCCTTGTCTTCTCCCTCCCCATCCATCTTCGCCATTCGCTTCAGGCTCTCGAACATCGCCTTGACGATTCGGTCGTACGCCGCGTCCACATTCTGTCGGATCTCCAATCCCTCCGTCCCGAACATCAGCCCTTCGATTCGGCCAACATATACCGGGAAGTATTTCACGAAGTGAGCCACACCACCCCGTTTTCGGCTAGTGAGTTTCGTGTCTTCGACGGTTTTAATTTGCTCGTTCTACAATGGCCGCGAAGGTGTCATCAATAAGCGATCAAACGGAGAGATTAGGTACTCACCACGTATCTGTCGAACTGGGTTTTTAACCTCGCGTGATGCTTCTCGAGCAATTTGAGCAAAAACTCATTCTCCCTCTCATCCGCTCTTGACATGAACAGTTCCAATGCAGCCAAAACCCCAACCACCTGCCTACCAGCGCCGGACCAACCCCCAATAAGCAACCGTTGTAACGTCGATATAACCCCAACTAGGACTCACAGGTTATCACCGGCAGCGGCGGTGTCGATCCATCCCTTGACCGACGTGGGCAAATAACCAAATATCAAACCCATCGCCCCACGAACGAGCTTCAATGTCGCCTGACTAATCCCGTTCGACCTCATTGCCTGCCTTCTGAAATAGTTCTCCAACCCCATATAGTCAGCGAACGTAAGAGCGGCATCGTTAATCTGGAGGAAGTCGGCGATGAACGTTCTTTCACGACGGATGGCAGGGGCGATTTCATCCAGTACGTATCCCAGAGCCTGCGCGTGGGGCATTCATTTCCCAGAGATTTTGTGATTTTCTGCGAAGCAGGCTTACCTCTGCAGCACTGAGACTCTCCTCGGAAGCCCCGCCCTTGTCAATGGCACTCTTGATCCGGGCAGTGGTGACTTTTCGCAGCCCTGTCTTCGGTGCGAGTGCGGTTACAGGGACAGCAAAACCTGGAAGCGAGTCAGCGTCGTGCAATTCAAACCACGAAATGTACTCACTCCCCGAATCATCCTCCACGGGCTTCTTGACAGCTGTCGCGTACGAGGCGAACAAGGCCTGCATCTGGGTATTATGGAGCTCACTCGCGGCAGAAAAATAGGTCTAGTCTCATGATCTGATCAACGCCAGCGATGACAAACGATCAGAGCGGGATGCACGTACACCACAGAGTCTGGCGTATACAGCCTCATCCATTTCCTTCAGGTATAATATCAGCCCGGAATACCTACCGAGGTACCTTTCCAACGTCTTGTGGTCCACCATAGATGCGCGGCGGCGACCACCACCCTTAATCACACCGTTATTGCCACCAAGGAGCATCTTCGACTAAAGTCGCAGAGGGACGACATCAGCTCCGGCCCTTGATGTACAGAGTTGGCCAAAGTACCTGAGCAGTGAACATGATAGACAAGTAGTCGAAAATTCGCTTGCAGAACTGTGAATTGTGCGTCCTGTATTCCGAGAGTCGTTCCATTCCGGCAGCCATGTCTGGAATTAAATTGTCAGGAATGTCTCCATCGCACGTGAGCCCACACCGGAAGTTTTGCAGACCTCGGTCTCGTCCAGCCTGTAGCGCCTTGTACAAATCCGCCGCAGCCTCCTCGAGTTTCTGGATACTCTTCGACTTCTCAAGCGACTCTTGTGCGAGGGCGACGAGGGACTCTCGGTCGACATCGACAGTTTCCTGATCCGTCCGAGTAGTCAGCTCCGCTAGTGTAGAAGTGGTGACCGGGGAGGCATACCAGCAGATTTTCGATCTCAGCCATGAGCGCACGCTGATTCTGGGTTTGGACTTGCAACCCCCGATTTTGAGACTGGATGTACGAAATATCGTCTGCGACTTCCTGCATGAGAAAGGCAAAGTGGGATCAGCCAACCTGGTCAGTCGAGTTTCGAGAATACAGACATTAAGGTGAATGCTGTACGACGTGACGTGCCGTTCCATCAAATCCAACTCATTAATGGCGTCATCCAAGTACTTGACGACAATGTCTATCCTATCGTCCGACTCGATGAACGAGTAAATGTTCGCCTACCGAGGGACAAGATGAACAACATAAAACGGATGTCAAAAAAATAACGTACCCTTTCCAAGGCCATAAGTTCGTCCAATAACCTTGCCTCCATCTGTTCCGCACTACCTGTACCAGCTGACCCCAGTCCCAAACCCAGTCCACCGCGGTTGTTCTTCCCGAAAATGTCTTCAGTTGCCCACTCAAACCCATCCAACATCTCTTCCACACTGGTGAGGGTAGCCCTGATAGTCTCCTCTTCGTTGTCGCCTCCCCCTGCCCCAGCGCCGGAGCTAGCGACGATAGCCGAGTCAGTAGCGAGCAGGCGATCCAGGAGCGTTTGGTTCGGAGGGTCAAAGAACGAGATCCTGGCGTTCCTAGAGTGGGGATTATCTGCTGGCCTAAGGGGTAGCGAAGTCACCAGGGCAGAGGGCGGAGCGGAACGTAACGCTGAGGGTAGTCCGGAAGGTAGGGGTGAAATCAAACCCGATAGTGGGGGCACCAGCTCATCAATATTGAAGGCAGACGGAGACGGGCCGTTCGGTGATAAGTTCGCTGTCCTCGGACCAGGAGTGAGGGGTTGGTGTTGATGCTGAAATTGCGAGGTTTGGGGCGTTTGGGAAGGCTTTGTTAATTCTGGAAATTGAGGTCGTTGCGCGAGTGGGATAGGGCCTAATGACCTGGGTGGCAGATTATCCGTATCGTTGGGCCGCGTGGCACCATTTACACCGGTGTCGGGTCTATTCGTGCTCGAACCACCAGGGAAGCCGACAACCGCACGGGTGGGTGTTGTTGGAGCGGCATCAAACCCTGACCTTGTCGGGGTCTGAAGCGTCAATGGTGTAGGTCTCACTATGGTTCCATCACCCCTTCCAGTGCCCGTTCGGTTGAAGACTGAACTCAGCAGTCCTGATACACCATTCGTTGGTGGCAACCCAGAAACACCTGGCCCATTCTGAGTCGGAGGTGGCGGCATCCTGCTTGGGTGAGGGGGGATGCCAGGGGTCTGTGGCTTGTCGGGGTATCCTGATCCTTGGGGTCGAGGTGGAGGGGGAAACTCAGAGTTTTCAGGATGTGAAGGCCCAGCGGGAAAATTACGAGATCGTGAAGATGGAGTTCCTGGTACCGGCCCATGGCGATTAGGTTGATCTCGAGATGGCGTCGTAGGTCTCGGACCACTCGAAGTTCGTGTACTGGTCGTCGTGCCTCCATATGCATCGGAAAACCGCGTGTTGCCGCCAGAACTGGGGATAGACTGACTTTGATACCGTGAAGCGAAGCTGGAGGTATCCTGAGAAGGTTGGGCTTGACGAGGTTGACCGGATAGGTTGGCTCTGGGGAGGGGTCCTGGAGGTAACCGCACTGGCGACTCTTGATCCCGCTCACGTTCATAATTCCTTGACGACCCAAGTGAGGACTGGGAGGGGTTACCTGAGCCGTTGAGCCCGTTGGGGCCAGGTTTCATACCTGAAACGCCAGTGTCACAAGACAGTTCGCCGACCAGAGTGGTCATCCACATAGGACAACTCACTGCCAGACTCATCCCTCAGACCAATAAGCCTCAAAGTCGGACCTCCAATCGACTTGTGAGTCCCTATGAGGGCCTGGGCAAATTGCGAGAGTTCTGCGGGGTGATCGCACCGCCATCGGTAAGTTCGGCTCAGCGTCAAGCTAATGTTAATGACCTGTACAGCATACACGCCAACAAAATAAGCGGTCTGGTGAACCAACGAACGGCGGGTCGCAAGAGGGTGTGAGGGAATGCGTGCGTACGTTCACTTCGATTCCCCGCAGTTCAGATAAGTTCCATGTCTTGCCGATGGAAAATGTTCCGTTCGCGTTCCATTTAGATTTGTGAATGAACCCAGTTCCGGCGTCCGTGACTGTCCATGAAAGGAGGAGCGAGAGTAGGTTAATGCAGTGGAATGCGGTGGTGGAGGTCACGTACCAGAAAGTATAGTGTACCTCGGTTTCGGTTGGCCGTCCTCGCCGTCTTCGAGAGTGCTCAGGTGGGCGACATATCTCTCCGGTGGGCCGCCGGCCGCATTCCGTCGTTCGAGAGCTGTCGAGATGATTCTTCGCTTGACGTCCTCGTAGTCATAAGAGGCCATGCCACGGCCCTGGCGTCACTTGGATGGAGTGGTGATTAAAAGATATCCACGTGCGGAAATACGATCACTCTCTAGACCGAAAACCTGGACGGATACGGACGAGAAACGAAACACGGTATCACATTGAAACAACTAGGCAGAATACAACGAATAGTCGTTCCATCATTAGGTACATGTAAGGGACGTTAAATGATACTACTGGACGAAGTGGTGAACCAGAAGAAATTAGGAACGAGACATCGGTAAAGGTTCATACTGGTCGATACTCTTCCTGCGTCGGAGTCCTAGCCAAGTGAGGGTGTGACTCGCGCTGGAGATGGTAGATGGTTTCGCCGGCTCAACCTCTCCGTTCCTCAACATCCTGTACTTCTTCCCTCGCCACGTTACTTGGCTCCCGACGACCGCATACAGCCAGATCGGGAACGCAAGCAGCTCACGGATCACCCAGGCGATGAAGAAACTCGTTCGGGATCCATGTGGTACAGGGTGTCCCGCTACCGAGCAGTAGACATCGAGGTCTGCGAGTATCCAGGCAGTGAAATGACACGTGAGGAAGAACCAACAGGGGATGCCGAATAGGGAGTGGGTACTGAGGGCGGCGATGGTGCCCAAAGCGATGGATTCTGTCCAAGGTTCGAGGAGCGTTGCGCTGAGGACCATGTGTTTGCGAACCCGAATCCATCGTACGCGTCGGAGGATGTAGTCCTTGAGTGACATATCTCCGATGGCGTTATAGGCAACGTCACAGGAGAGATCGTGCCCCAGACCCAACTCGTGCCAAATGGCACTCGCAATCATATTATCCTCCGCCATGTACTTCCCAAATGTCTTGAGTCCTCGCTCAGTGGACGGATTGGGTGTGTCTCCCGTGTGGGGCCTGAGAGATCCATCAAGTCGGTTAAGGTCGGAGCGCCTGTAGAGATTGGATTTTCCCATAACGCAGGATTCGAGAGCGAGGGTGTTTATGGCGATGTACATCTTCGCATGGGTAGTGTTTAGGAAGGCTTCTTCGACCTTCGCTCCGAGGGTTGGGGTGCTGACGGTTGCGAATGGGACGTGGTGGACCAGGGCGATTCTCCTGCCTGATTGTGGAGACTTTGCGAGGATATCGACGGCCCGGGCAAGGGCACCGGGGGAAATGGTGATATTCGAGTCGAGGACCCAGAGGATATCGTGCTTTGCTTCCCGATACGGATGCATGAGGTTGTTGACCTTTGGGTTTACCCCAACCACCTCCTCGCCTGCTCCACACGTCACTCCACTGCTCCTGAGAAGACACGGAAAGGTTTGGACGTACCGACGATTACGCGGGCATCAAAATTAGGGTACTTTTCTAAGAGATTCTGTACGACGGGGAGGGCCTGGTCGTACTCATTTGCAACGGAGAAAATGATTTCAAAGTTGGGGTATTCTTGGCGGAAGGTCGATTCAAGATTTTCGAACAGATTCGTGTCGAGTCCCCTCAGAGGGCGTAAAATTGAAACTCCTGGGACAGATTCTGGAGGAGCTGAGCTGCTGGGAGATCTTGGAGAGGGCGAACGGTATCTCCGTCGACTGTGGGGGGGCAAAACGTTCTTGGTAAGCGCGTGGTTCGGCCCGTGATGGTGATGGAGGAAGTGACTGACGCGGCGTACACGCCCACGAGCTGGATGAACCAGTGGACTGTGTACCAGCCGATGCAGCCAAGGGACAGGTAGTAGCGCACTGCGCTGGAGGAGACCAGTGGGGACTGGCGCGTGTCAGACTCCATCATGGTTGGGTGGAAGGAGGGCGGGAAAACCCGATTTGTTGACATCCCAGGATCACTAATCAGAAGGAACGCTCTCGAGCTGTGGTGTGTGCTCCATTCGTAATGGACGATAATAATCTGCACTACATTCCTGTAAATCCCGGTGATCCGATGGGGTACCGTACCTAAACACCGGTTGGCTCGAACGTGGATGCTGGGACACCCTCATCCCTCAACTCATCCAGCCCAAACAGCTCGACAGTGTTCTTCCATGCCCGCTCCGTGATGCGCTCAAATGTCACATTCTCGTTCATCCGATGGAGGACCCACGCAACTCCCCCGATCCCGCTCGGTTCATTCCTTCCTTTGACCGGCTTTCCGTAGACGAACCTCTCTGGTTTTGTGTCGGGTGGGAAATATGATGACCGAAGCGATTGGGGTAACGTATCGATGTGACGCCGCGATGCATGGCTAGCATTCATCGAACACCAGGGTGCATCTGCCGCCGATAACAGATTAAGACGTGACCTGGGGGCTCGGATCAGGAACAGGCTGACCGGTCTCAAACATGATCTTTCCCGGTGGAATTGCCTTGACGGCTGCCAGGTTGGCCTCGGTCTTCATCGAACAACCATTAACACTAGAGGACATCAGATACAGGCCCAGAGACCATGTCGAAAGTCCAGCCTACCTGATGTGGAACCCCATTTGTACCTGGAAAATTGTTCAACCAAGAGTCAAATAAGCGACAAATAGATTGCGCAAACCAATTCAGCGACTTCCTCCGCCGTTCCAGTGAATGAATGAACCACCCCACCATTACCACCGACAGCCTTACCTCCACCCTCTCCAAAGCCCTCATCACGCAAGATTTTGACAAAATCCGCATGGGCGGCTCGTGAATGGAGGAAGAGAGGAAGGTGGTACTTCTTTGCCAAACTCAGCTGAGAACCTATGACGTACTTGCCTCAATATTGTCCGGAAGATGAATGTTCACGAATCACCAAACAAACTGACGGAAGTGCTTCTTCTGGGTTTCTGGGTCAGCAAAGTGCGTTCTATCGTAGTCTGGCTGCCATGGTTAGGGTTAAGTTCTGGAAATATCTTGACAGTCGTACCAAGACCGCATTCTCCTACGGCAACGACGCGGCCTTTGCCTCGGATGTGCTCCTCTATCAACTTATCGAGGGCATCAAGGTAGGCGCTCGGGCCACCCTTGAACTTGTCGAACTGACCGGACCGTGTAGGATGGCATCCGACGGTCGCGTAGAAACCTACAGTACGCCCGATCAGTTCCGTGCTAAACGGTACTATGGGTGAGAGATGAACCGTGTGTTTCAGCAAGCTGGAGGGCTTCCCCCGATTCGTGAAGGCTGCCGCCAGTGAGGATCATCGACTTCACACCCGCGAGGCGCGAGCGCTCCAGAACCATATCAAAGTCGTCTAAAGTATCGCGGCGATTCAGAGGATACGTGTGGGAAATCTCAGTGACGACCCATACCATCGTGTTTTTTCTTGCCGTGGTGGTACCCACGAAACACAGGATCGGTGAGGTTCACTGTGTTGTCATATCGTGGGCGGCGATTCGAAGATCGGAAAGATCGAGACTTTACCTCCGATGTCGATGAACCTCAAGTTTCTGAATGTTGGTTCGGCAGCGGCCCTCGCAATGACGGTGACCGACATCCCACTCTCGAGACACAGCAAGCCGAAATCGGGGACGAATGAGCGGGGGTTTGCACGTGATTGGCGAGAATAATCGAGTTCACAGATTGATCCGCCCCGCTTCGCATTAAAGTTCGTCCGGTTCCCAGCCTCCAGCCGGAAGAAATATCTGGAGATCCGGGAGCTTAACACGGGCCTGCCTTGACTCTGAACCACCACCACAAATCTTTGCAACTGACAGTCAGAAGGGAACGACAATGACTGCTACCGTCGACCGTGTTCAAATGCCCGTCTCTGAGGGTCCTTCAAACACCGGAACTGGTTTAACTACTTTGCAGAGCCAGAGTCCGGATGACGTCGTCATTACACTGGCCATTCGCTCTCCCCTCTGTAAGGCGAAAAAGGGTGGATTTAAGGATACGAGGTACGTTACTGCGGTGTGTGTTCCAACGGTTTTAGATACTGAGTGCTTTCCAGAGCTGACGAACTCATCACCGAAATGGTCAAGGTACGCTTCCCGTCTCGTACTGCAACCGACCCATTGTGAACGATTCAATAGCAAACGCTTTCTCGCATGGGTTTTGACCCTTCCCACTTCGGGGACATCTGTGTCGGCACTGTCCTGGACCCGAAAGCTGCGTACGCAGCACGAGCTGCCGCCCTCGCCGCTGGAGTCCCGGAATCTGTCCCTGTCCAAACTATCAACCGATTTTGTTCCTCTGGCCTTATGGCCGTGACAACAATTGCGAATCAAATCTCCACCCGTCAAATCGACGTCGGGTTGGCGATTGGAGTGGAGTCCATGTCTCAGTTTATCGACGAGAGGCCGACATTTAGCGAGGAGATTAAAGAGCACGGTCCTGCGAATGATTGTGGAAAGCCCATGGGGTGGACGAGCGAGAACGTTGCGGAGGATTTCAATATCACAAGGGCCAAACAGGACGAGTACGCAGCCATGTCGTTCCAGAGGGCCGAACGAGCGCAGAAAGAAGGGTGGTTCCAGAACGAGATAGTTCCTTTCAAGGCTTTCGTAAAGGGGGAGGATGGTTCACGAAAGGAAGTCATTATTACCCAAGATGAGGGAATCAGGTGAGTGAGGTTCGACCCCTCCAAGGTCACGACAAACGTGGCACCACCTTACTAGGGCTGGAACAACTGCGCAAGCCCTTGGAAAGATCCGTTCTGCGTTCCCTCAGTGGGGTAATGGAACAACAACCGGCGGTAATGCGAGCCAGGTGACAGACGGCGCCGCTGCCGTTGTACTCATGCGGCGGAGCAAAGCTGAAGAGCTTGGTGTCAAAGTCGTCGCGAAATATGTGACCACAGCTGTTGCAGGTACGCATTCAGCCCTTCGTCGCCAACACGTTGAGCCAACATTATGGTCACCAGGGGTGGCTCCGCGAATCATGGGTATTGGGCCCTCTATCGCCATCCCAAAAGCTCTCGGTCAGGCAGGAATCTCCAAGGAGGACGTGGACCTATTCGAGGTAACCCGCCCCAATAACTCAAGCCAGGGTGTAGATTGACAATATGTGACAACAGATCAACGAAGCCTTCGCTTCGATGTACGTCTACTGTGTACGTCAGCTTGGCCTGGACGTTGAAAAGGTCAACGTCAATGGGGGGGCGGTCGCCCTTGGTCATCCGCTAGATGAGTGTTCCTGACCAAAGCTCACACCCTAAATTTGACTGATCGCGATTTTTGCGGTGATTACGCTGTACAGGCGCGCGGCAGATCGCGACTGGATTGAACGAGCTGCGTCGCAGGAACAAGAGGGTGGGTCTTGTCGCGCTAGTGGGAATGTGTCCGCCATTTTTGACCGCTTCCGCAATGTTTAGGTGCTCGTGACTTCTATGTGCATCGGTACTGGACAGGGGGCAGTAAGTGGCAGTCCTCTGTAATTCCCGCCGCTTGCTAACTTGTCTCGCCAGGCTGCTGTTTTTGTTAGGGAGAATTGAATCGGAGGCCCGTCATCCACGACATGATAATCACCACGATTTTTGCCTCGTTCCGGGTATTTTAAAGGAGTAGATTAACAGGGAACTGTGTCAGACGTAAGTAAGTTGCATTCAGAAAGCTTCTGGGCCTTGACATGTCGGTTCCCCATTGAACAAATACATTGGTCGAGCGCATTCACGACCCCTAACTTTTGGAACAAGCTAATCACGTCTTGATTGATGCCTCAAGCCCACGAGTGCCAGCACGGGCACGGGTCAACGGCGATTAGAGGAAATGACAGAACAGCGCCAGGTTTCCCCTGAGTTTTCCAGGTGGCCGACCAAAGCCATCACCCCGCCTCAGCGTGTGTTTCTATCTTTGGGCTTACGGGTGTGAATGGAGGGGGGGCGAACAGGGTCTATAAATACTGTGGGCTGGACGGGGAGATGAAGCTCTGTGAGGAAACCGGCAAAGCCCGAATAGAGCCATCAACGCCCGCCCCATTCCTCCTTTCTTCGCAGCGTCTCACACGAGAGTAACGTACACAGCCCTCACTGCAGTCTCTCTTTTCTTCTCTTCTTTCTCTCTTCAGTCTACCATCGACTCTCGCTGGGCGTAGTCGTTTCCTTCCACCAGAAGCCACGGAACGACTCGCCTGAAAACATGGCCACCGCCAATACCAACTACGACTACCACACCACGGAGCATGCCGCTCCTACTTCTCCATACGGTTCTGGTGACCCGTACTACAACAAATCATCAGGTTACATCGGTTCTGGGGGTGCTGCGCGGCCAAAGAGGAACTGGCTCAAGATTGGCATCCCCGTTGCCATCCTCGTCATTGTTGGTGCCGTCGTGGGTGGTGTCCTGGGTTCCCGTTCCAGCAAGAAGAACAACGGCGGCGGGTCGTCTGGAAATAACAACGGCAACGGTAACGGCAACGGCAACTCGGACAATCCGGTGAAGAATGGACTTGGTCGTTTCCCCACGTCGACGGATCCGTTTTATGGCATGCCCATCTATCCTTCCAGTGTGAGTCTTTGCTCTTGTTTCTTGTTTTAATGCGGGAATATCGCGGTGCTTAACTTTTTTTTCTCCCGGCTCCCCTTCCCCGTCATTTCCTGATTGGACAATTGATCTCTTGTTATTCCTTCCTCTCTCGGCGACCAGACCAACTCTGCCCTCTATGGCAAGCCGACATTTTCCACCAACACTAAGGCCGCCTGGCCTAGCGATACCTTCAGCCCCGGAACCCCATCTGCCACCACTGTACGCCCAGATCGCCCCCGACTCATTGCCCCCGGATACAAGTGGAATGCCCTTCCGAGCCTCATTGCCAACGACCCATACCTCGCAGGTTGGAACCAGTCTATTTTCAACAATGCCACCGAATACTTCAATGCCTCTCCTGTCAAGTACAACATGGATGGCGACAGCGGTATCCTTGACAACTCCAGAGAGATCAAGATGAGGGTCAAGGCTTTCGCCTATGCCTACAGGATGACAAAGAACACCAGGTGGGCTGATCGGGCCTGGGATGAAATCTCGGTATGACCACTTGTGTTTTCCTCAAAAACTCAGTGGCTGAACCGCTTTGTAGAACGCGGCCTCGGGCAACTTCGGTCCGGCGACAGACAAGTGGAACAACGGGCACTTTTTGGATACCGCTGAGATGGTTGCCGCCTATGCCATCGCTTACGATTGGCTTTATGATGTTCTGAGCGATGACCAGAAGAAGCAGATGCGGGACAACATGATCCTCTACGGTTTGGCACCTGGCAAGTCCGTCTTTGATGGATCGACCGTCACCTTTGGATGGTGGAAGACCAATACCACGGGTAACTGGAACTGTGTTTGCAATGGTGGCCTTACCCTTGGTGCCCTTGCTATCCTTGGTGATGATACCACCGGAACCGCCGAGTACCTCCTTGGCCAGACCATCCCCAACGCTCTGGACAACTGCGTGAACGGTGTCACCTCTGATGGTACTTGGACCGAGACCACCAACTACTGGTACTTTGGTACCACCGGCCACGCCGAGATGGCTTCTGCCCTCTTGACCGCGACCGGTTCCCACTATGGTATGTTGGACAAGAACCCCAAATTCAGGGATACCGGCTTCTTCCACATGTACGCGCACGGACCCACCTCCCTGTTCGACTACGGTGACCACGGTCCCAACAAATTCTCCTCCACCTCCAACTCTATCATCTTCTACGGCTCCCAGTTCAAGATCCCCGAGTACCTTCTCTACCAACGCGATCAGCGCGATTCTGCTGAGCCGTGGAGTATGTTTTGGTATGATCCCACTGTCACTGGTGCCTGGTGGGGTGGCCTTCCTCTCGACCGCTTCTTCCTGGATGATACAGACCAGTGGGCGTCGATGAGGAGCAGCTGGACCGACAGCAATGCCCTCTTTGTCGCCATGAAGGGTGGCAAGAACGTCGGACATCAAACCCATAATGATCTTGACGCCGGTGACTTCGTCTTGGATGCCATGGGAACGAGGTGGGCTGGAGAGTTGGGATCCGGAGACTACCTTTCCTTCCAATACTTCCAAACCGATGCTCAGGATGCGGCCAGGTGGTTGTACTACAGGAAGAGGACGGAGGGACAGAACACAATGGTCGTCGCGCACAGCAACCAGCTCGTTACCGCTTCCCCGACGATCAATAGCGGCTCCAGCGGTACATCACAAAACCCTGGGACCACTGTCTTCCAGGTGCCTGACAAATCCAACGCCTTCTTTGTTGCCGATCTGACTAGCGCCTATGGCAACGTGTGAGTGCATCCTCTAGGCTCTTCATTTGATGGTGGTGCTTCTGACACTGGGCGGTGATGTAGGACGTCCTTCTCGCGCGGTGTGAGGGTGTTGAACAAACGTAGACAAGTCTTGCTGCAAGATGATATCCAGGCTACGCAGCCCATTCAATGGAGAATGCACACGAACGCAACAATCGACCCACAGGGGACGGTGGCAACGCTAGATATCGGAGGGAAGAAGCTGCAGGTTGAGATTCTTAACCCGCCAAGTGGAGCGACTTTCGCGAAGGCGGATCCTGTTCGCTACTCCGACGACCCTGCCTTGCCCACTGGCCAGACAGATCAGCAGAACCCCGGGGTTAGTGTGTTGACGATCGACCTGCCAGTTGGCCAGTACAGCCTACAGGTTCTGTTCTCTCCACAATGGGACGGTATGAAGTCGAGCGACTTTGTGAAGCCGGCTGCTGTACCCCTTTCAGGATGGACTGTGGACTCTCATAATTGATAGGACAAGCTTGATACCTTTCTTCTCTTTCTCTCTACCTCTCGACCTTGACTTTGTTCCGTTGGACCTTTACTATTACTACCCAGTTACTTACCGATATGTTTGCATGTTACTTTCTTGCACAAGTGGAGTGGTCATTACATACGCCGAGAGCGGGGACAGGTGTGGAGTGATATGAATGATACCCGAGGGAGGCATGGCGATTGGGTCGCCTTGGTTTCTGACGCCGCCGTTCCTCGTTCCCCTCAACTTTTCCTTCTCCTCCATCGAAGGTCCTCTCCTTTCAACAACACCCTCCCTATTCCTCTCACTCGCCCACCCAAAGTCAGCTGAGAAAGCCTTCCTCTCCAACACTCGAATTTTCGGGTTTTTTCCACGTCAGAATCCGAACTGCCAGTGAGTTGCCGCCCACCCGTCACATTCAACCACCCCGCCGCTCACCTAATTATTTACTCTATTTCTCTCTCCCTTTCCTTTCTCCTCTACCAGCGACTACCATAATCTCTCCACTCTCGGACACTCCCCTCTAGAAAATACCGAATGTTCAACGTCAAGTCAAGGAAACTTGTCCTCACCCTCTTTTGTTCCCTCGCTCTGGTGCTCGTCTTGACCGACGTTGCATCGGCGAACTCTGGGCTCGATGGCCATAGGATGCTCCGCAAGCGGGCACCCGAACTCGTCGGCAGGCAGGGCCTTGGAAACATCATCGAAGTAGGCACGAAGGGCGAGGGCGAAGGCCCTGGCAACCCCGTTTCGTCCAGTTCGAGCACCGTGGTGAGCGTCAATATTTCCTTGTTCAGGACAATGTTGAATTCGTTGCGTTTGTTAGCTGTCGAGCTCAGTCTCGTCACTGCCACCTTCAAGCATTTCCCTGATCTCCCTCACGTCCTCCACCTCTCAGAGCTCCAGTTCCAGTGTGAGCTCATCCTCCTCGAGCTCCTCATCGTCCTCCTCCTCCACCGAGCCTTCCCCCACTCCACCTCCCCAGAACAACTCCCCCTCGTTCACCCCGACCACTACCACGTCTCAGGGTCAGAGAACCGAGTTCAGGACCATAACCTCCTCCGATTCAAGCTCCACTGGTAACGTTCCTCCGACCAGTGGTGCGACTTCTACGACGAAAACCACTCTGACCGTCATCGTCGCCCTGGCCGCCTCGATCGGGGCTATCGCGGTGATCTGGACACTTATCCGCAAGTGGAAGTTCAAGCCATCGGACAAGTTCGAAGACCGTATGCAGCCAATCGATTGGGAGCCCACTGTCGGTCCGGAGGAGGGTGTTCCAGGCGTTCACCGTGCCAACACTCACGGGTCGTTCCGCTCCAGTGGACACGATTCCGATCACGGCTCTTCTCAACACCACGGAAGCAGCATCCATCGAGGTGTCACTCCTCTCCCAGAGCACGACTTCACCCCTGGCCCCTCTCACCTGGCCCCTGTTGGAGGATACGCAGATCTGGCGAGGGGACCCAGCCCCCAGCCTCAGATGTCGCAAATGCACGAGGCTCAGTTTGGCGTCCCGCTTCATCACCAGGGAGTTTACGACTCCCAGGGCACCGTCAACGGTCAAAGGTACTAGATTTTCCATGGGTGTTAACAGCACCTTGGGTACGATCGAGCGTATGACCCAGACCTTGACGGTGACCGCCCTAGTGGTGACAATGCGATGATTTCCACACACACGTTTTCCTCTCATTCTTCCCCTGCTATCCAAATTCCACCGTATCATTATCTCCCTCTCGCGAGATCCTGGCGGAGGTTGTCAGTTTATATCTGTTGATCGAAGAAAGAGTTCTATAATCCCGGACACTCGTTGCGCGTAGTAAGTAAGAACACACCTCTCTCGGACCCTACATAAGCAGTATACCTACCCTCTTAACGACGTTCGCTTTTCCCGCCACCCTCATTTCCCTGTCACGTTCCCTTTCATTCACCCCGAGTACCTTGTGTGTGTTTGAACGTGTCTCCGGTCGAATGTGGTCGTGCGGCGCGTTGGAGAGTTGTCTTGCTGTTTTCGTATTCCTGTCTCCCGCCGCACTGTGCATTCTCTTACTTCCCCCTTCTTTCGATCCGCAGTTCCCTGGTCCCAGTCTTGTTCCATCCCTCTTACGTTTCTCGTTGTAGCTGGGGCAGGCATTTTCCTCTCATCCAACGACTCCTGACTCTCTCGACGAGTGTTATACCCATTTCTTTTTCTTGTTCAGAAGTTCTGTTGTCCTTATCTCTTGAAGTTGTGAGCGTCGGTGAGGATACAACGAAACCCGAATTTCATAAGTAACTGGATAGGCTCCGGTGCGATCCTCGAGCCATTCAACTGTAAAAACTTCCCACATCGAGCGAAGATTTCCACGGTACACACCGGTGACGTAGGCGTGCCGGATAGTGCTAGTGAACCACAGCAATGGGTGGGTAGCCGGTAACCGCACATAGCCCCAACCAACCGAGACCATAGTTCCGGCGGTCGAAGCTCGAAAACCTTACAGATCCACTCGTAACCCTCAAACTTCGGATCTCGCGTTTTTTTTTCCGGCCGCGTGGAGACCTGTCGGCCCGGGCTCGTCGTCTCGTCGACTCCTAGGCGCGCAACTCGTAATTCGCCTTGGCTCTCAGTTACTCTTGGTGGAAACTCCTGGTTAGCCTAGCCCAGGCGGTCTGATTTCATCGATAAACATGTACAGTGTATCTCGTTACCCATGGTGACGTTTCCAGATCACACCGGTTCTCTCCATTTTTTCTCTCGGTCATTTCCGGAGAACGGTTGTTTCGGGCCCGAACCCTGCCCTCGGTTGCTTGCTCGTCGACATCCTTACAGGCTTCTCGGAATCGGGCGGTGGGAAGTTTTCGTCGGTCTGTCGGGCATTCCCTCGCGTAGGCGAGAAGAAGGAAAAAACATGACAAAGGTGAGGAGAGGCGAGGGGAAAATCGGAGCATAGTTTCCCTCCCAGGACGTTTGGGGTGCTTGAGTTCCGGACGGAGGAGGGGTATATAAGGATGGGGAGTTAGGGCTGGATGGATTATTCCAACACATCCTCCTCGAACAACTCGTCTCTCCTCACAAACACTAAACACACCCCTACCCAACTACATCACTCGAAAGAATGGTGAGTACGGGCGAACGCCGTTACCTCTGCTCATTGGCTCATATCTCACACCACCACCCCAGCCCTTCTTACAGTCCCTGTTCCACGGCCACTCTCGCCCTGCCTCCTCCTCTCGTCGTACCCATAGTACAGACTTGAAGCGCATCGAGGCCAGGAAGCCCAAAGGTACGCCCACCTTGGCCCCGTTTCCCCATGCATGGGAAACTGAACCTGATGGTTTGGTCAGATCTGCGTACACCGGTCGACCGAGCCTATGTGACCGCCTTCGCCTTTAACCGCTCCGGACACATCCAACAGCCCACGCACATTTGCATGTAAAATGCCGCAGCAATAGGTGAGCCCGGAAAGGGATTGTTGGCAATGACCTTCGCTGAAGACCGGAGATTGACAGTACGATCAAATGTTAAAATTATCCTGCATTTGGGACACTCGCCCTTGTCTTCGTAAATTACATTAACCCGTTCCCTCGGACGTTTGCCCACTCACGGACACCCTACCACCACCGCCTCGCATAATTGCCGCCATTAGACCAGTAGCCCTTAGAATACAATAGACTGCACGTTCCCTCATAGGCGAGAAGAAGAAACCACGACAAAGGAGGGGTATATAAGGATGATGAATTAGGGCCGGATGGATTATTCCAACACATCCCCCTCGAACAACTCTTCTCTCCTCACAATACTCCCTACCCAGCTAATCATCAGGGAAATCTAGAGTCCGATTGTGTCCTACCGGTGCGCTCCGACAACCGGCATGTGACAGTCGGCCCTATGCGCTTCCGGCAAATTGCCCAGTCGATGGAAGCGCATCGATACACTCCTTCAAAATTTCGTTCAGTGTACAATAAGCCGTAGGGCCAACAAGCGGCAATGCCCAGGACCGAGGGAACTCACAGAGATCCGCCCTGCTCTGTATTTTTTGTCCCGGTTCAAATAGTCCGAAGTCAACCGTGGATAAATCTTGTCTTGTGATTAACATCGGGCACACTAGAGCTCGGCCAACCATCATTCGCCCTAGGGCGGGTGCCCTCCTATCTCCATAAACTGAGGCGCCGACGTTGTCATCTTGGGAGAACAGACCAGGGTTGACGCAATCTGACAGCGTAAATACATCGGGCGCTGCTTGACCCCTGTGTGTTGGTTGCCGCCAACTTGTGCGACGGGCGAAGCGACCGAACTAGTACCAGGGCGGAAAGCAGGCCCGCTGCACAACCGACTTTTCATCCCGCACCTCCGAGTTACACCGTATCGATAGATTGCAAGAACTGCGGGTCAGTTCAAGTAGCAGACCCTCTCTTCGTGCTACGATTGAGTCTCTTCGAGGTTCGTTCGAGGTCCACTTCCATGGGGCCCGCCGGCCAAGAACTAATGTCGTAGAACTTCGGAGCCTCTCTCAACGACCTATATTATCATGGTCAACGTATGAAAACCTCTACGAGAGCCACCTAAAACGAAAGGGGAATGCAACTCACCGCTCGGGTTCAACAGCCGACGCTGCCCCAATGTACGGCGTGGTTGCCAGCACAATCAAGGGAGTTGGCCCGCTGAAGCCGACCTCTTCCCAGGTGTTATGAACTTTTCTGAAAGAGGAATAAGATTGGGGTTGGAATTCGATCCATTCGGTCACCTTGGGACTTTCGGATGGAATGCTCGCAGATTGGTTGGCATACGGAAAGCAGTTTACCGTGCATTACACAATACCTACCACATGTACATAAAGTATCCAAATCCAATACGCTGGGGTCAGTACTGAGGGAGGTCAATTGGCGGCATGCGTAACAGAATGGCCCAACGCCGCAGGATGACCAACAAAAAAAGGTGATCGGTGAGAGAGGCAACCGACCCGTCTGAAGCTCAACGGCCGTTGTCGCTGAAGGATCTGCGGGGTACGAGCGAAAACGAATCAGTGTGACTGCGAGATCTCACTGACACTAGCACATACCTCACATTGGGTACCGTATTTTCAACGCCGCCTCAAACTTCGGATCCCGGATCACCGTGGAATTGACCGCTCCACCGAATTCACGTTTGATACGGGTGACTTGGTCTGCGATCTGTTGAAGGTCGTTACCCATATCTTCGATCGAGAGTTCGCGGGGTAGGCGGGAGGGTGAGCCGATGAAGTCGAGTCGGAGAGAAGATAAGTGCGGAGAGGTGGCGGGACTAAGGGTTGCAAGAGCCATAGGGATCCAGGGGGGACCCCTGCCCATCACGTTGACAAAATGGCTGAAATTAACTTCTTCCAGCTTTGGGAATTCAGAGAAGTCGAAGGACCGCCGAAAGGCCTCGCGGTCGGGATCTGCGCCTGGGGATAACGTCAGCGTTGGT